>Ga0180432_10000347_pt1 | contig 74638 bp, 67 predicted proteins | sample SS_ome_10_FD_132414 | JGI IMG/M metagenome (GOLD analysis project Ga0180432, IMG submission 132414) | Hypersaline lake sediment archaeal communities from the Salton Sea, California, USA - SS_1_MS_2 metaG | ecosystem: Environmental > Aquatic > Non-marine Saline and Alkaline > Hypersaline >...
ACGCTGTGCGTGATGGAGGGCGGCTATCTGACGGCGATGCGCACGGGCGGGGTCAGCGGGGTGGCGACCCGCTTCCTGGCGCGGCGCGACGCGAAGGTGCACACGCTGTTCGGCAGCGGGGTGCAGGCCAAGACCCAGGCCTGGGCGGTGGCCGAGGCGGCCGAGCTCACGAAGTGCCTGGTCTTCAGCCTCGATCCGCCCGACCAGCAGCAGGTCTTCTGCGACTGGGTTGCCGAGGTGACCGGTGTGCCGACGGAGGTGGCCGGCGATCCGGCCGAGGCGGTGGCGGCCTGTGACATCCTGACGCTGGCGACCAGCGCCAAGGACCCGATCATCAAGGGCGAGTGGGTCAAGGCCGGCACGCACATCAACGGCATCGGCAGCCACGCGCCGGCGATGCGCGAGCTCGACACGGATACGGTGAGCAAGAGCCGGGTGTTCTGCGACCTGACCAGCGCGTGCATGGCCGAGGCCGGCGACCTGATGATCCCGGCGGACAACGACCAGTGGAACTGGAAGGAAGTGCAGGGCGACCTGGGCCAGGTGATTCGCGGCGACGTGGCCGGTCGGCGCAGCGACGAGGAGATCACGCTGTTCAAGAGCGTCGGCCTGGCGATCCAGGACATGAGCACGGCGTACCACGTGTACAGCCAGGCCGTCGAGCGCGGGGTGGGGACCAAGTTCGAGTTTATCTGAGGCAGCCGTCAGCTGTCAGCGATCAGCTGTCAGTGGGGTAGGCGCGAAGCCTCTTCGCGCCTGCTGATCCGCCGCGAATAGGATTCGCGGCTACCGTTGATCTGGTAACGCGGGCATCCCGCCCGCGATTATCTGATGGCAGGCAGGCAGCCCTGCCTGCGATTCCGCGGACATGGCAAGTGCGCGCGGGCGCGTCAGTGAATCCGGTCCGGGCCGAAGTAGTGCTCGGGCACCGGATCGGCGAGCCAGGTGTCAAGGGGGATCAGATCCTCTGGCGTGATGTCGCCGTCGATGTCAGCTAGACGTTTCCAGGTTGCATACGAGTAGTTGTCCACCAGTTCATCATGTGGAGTGTGATTCTCCGTAGCAGCGTTCTTCTTCGGACGGAGCAGCCCCATGAAATCTAGTGTCAGCTTGTCCGCAGCTGCATCAGTCCATTTCACATCAGTATTGGGCAGCCCCTTGCCACCCCCAAGGAGCAGGCTAGTGGTGTAAACCGCAGTACCGATGTCCTCGTGACGGCAGTTGCCGATACGCTGTCCGTGCCAATACCACTGCATATACGTTCGTTGCCATTGCTCACGGCCGCGCATTGTTCTTCCAAGCTTCGCGTACCTACTGGCCAGTTCGTTATACGACGCTGGGCGGCGGGAGCTGCATAGCGCCCCGCACACGTAGCGGCGAAATTCCACCGTACCTGAGTACCGCTCGATGCGAACTTCATCAGCGGTGAGCTGCTGGCCAAGGGCAAGAGCGCTATACAGCAAGACACCAGCCGCCACAACCACAGCCAGCAGGGCCAGCAGCGGGAAGCGTCGGCGCGGTCTGGTCGCCATCTGCTGGGAGTATACCGGCGGGGGAACCAGCAGTGGCAGGATCGGGGGTAGGGGCGCACAGCTGTGCGCCCCTACGAATCGGGATGCCGGCAGGTTGCAGGTGCTCCCGGCAAATCACAAGCGAGACGCTTGCGCCACCCCGGATGCCCCCTACTATAATCAGCCCAGTCTGGCAGTGGGGCCTGTGGAGGTGCTCGATGCGTTTCATCCTCGCGACTCTGATCATCTTTGCCGTGCTGTGCGCGGGCTGCGTCAAGCCGCCCGACGACACCGGGACTGCCGGGGGCAGTGGTGGTACGACCGCCGGTGCGGGCGGCGACCAGCCGGCTGAGCTGCCCGCCGAGTACCGCTGGCCGCTGCACGCCGATGCGCCGACGCTGGACCCGATCCAGATCACCGATACCGTCAGTGACACCGTCGCCAAGCGCATCTTCTCCACGCTGGTCAAGTTCGCGACGGACGGCACGGTGATCAATGACCTCGCCGAGGACTGGTGGATCAGCGAGGACGGGCTGGAGTACCACTTCAAGCTGCGCGAGGGTGTCACCTTCCACAACGGCGAGCCGCTGACCGCCCATGACGTGGCTTACAGCTATACGCGGCTGGTGGACTCCGAGCAGCCGACTAAGCGCCACAGCCTGATGACCTATGTCAACGGCGCGATGGAGTTCTACGCCGGCGAGGTGGACCAGGTTCGGGGGATCATCGTCGAGGACGACCACAACATAGTGCTGACCCTGAGCGGGCCCTACGCGCCGTTCATCCAGGTGCTGTGCATGGCCAACTTCTGCGTGGTGCCTGAGAGCGTGGTCGAGGACGATCCCGAGGGCTTCGGCGCGCATCCGATCGGCAGCGGGCCGTTCATGTTCGACTCCTGGGAGCGCGGGGAGCGGATCACGCTGGTGGCCAATCCGGACTACTTCAAGGGCGCGCCGAAGCTTGAGCGCGTGACGTTCATGGTCTTCGAGGACGAGAAGACCCGCTTCGAGAACTTCAAGGCTGGCGCGCTGGAGCACTGCGATATCCCGCCGAGTCAGATTCAGGAGGTGCGCGGCGATCCGGCGCTCAACGCGCTGGTGCAGGGCGAGCCGGCGATGGACATGTACTGCTACGGCTTCAATTGCGAGCAGCCGCCGTTCAAGGACAACACCGCTCTGAGGCGCGCGCTGAACTACGCCGTCGACAAGCAGAACATCATCGACAACATCTGGGGCGGCCTGGTCAGCCTGCAGCAGACCTTCGTGCCGGAGGGCATGTTCTACTTCTGGGACGACTCGCCGGGCTATCCCTACGACCCGGAGAAGGCGGCACAGCTGCTGGAGCAGGCGGGCTACCCCGGCGGCGAGGGCCTTGAGGAACTGGTGCTCAACATCGACACCCCGCTGACCAACAAGCTGGTAGCCCAGGCGGTGCAGGAGGACCTGCGGCAGATCGGCGTCACCGTGCGGATCGAGGTCACGGACTGGGGCTCGTTCCTGCCCAAGGTCTATGCCGGCGAGTCGCTGTTCTTCCAGAATACGTGGCTGGGCGACTATCCGGACCCGGATACGTGGCTCTATCAGCTGCTGCACAGCGATAACTTCGGCGAGCTGGGCAACATCACGCGCTGGGGCAACAGCCAGTTCGACCGGCTGGTGGGGATGGCCCAGGTGGAGCAGGACCAGGCGCGGCGCGCCGAGCTTTACCTCAATGCCGAGAAGCTGGCCTACGACGAGGCGCCGTGGCTGATGCTGTTCTGGAAGAACAGCGCCACCCTGGTGCAGCCCTACGTGCGCGGCCTCGAGATCGCCAGGATGGACCGCACCCCGCAGCTCAACAACGCCCCGCTGGAGCAGGTCTGGTTCGAGGAGCCCTAGCCAGGTGACTGACGGCGCCGCCAGCAGTCCGGACAGCGAGCCACGGCCTGCCGCTGGCAGCCGCGGGTTCCGGCTGAGACTGCCGCCGCTGCTCAGATACATCCTGATGCGCATCCTGGCGGCCGTCCCGGTGCTGGTTGGCGTGACCTTCATCTGCTTCGCGATCCTGATGGCGGCGCCGGGCGACCCCGTGCGGATCGTGATGGGCCAGCACTACAACGCCGAGATCGCCGACAGCCTGCGTGCCGAGTGGGGCCTCGACCAGCCGTTTCTGGTGCAGTACGGCCGCTTCCTCGGCCGCGTCGCCCGGGGCGACCTGGGCAAGAGCTACGTCAAGGGCGGCCTGGACGTCGGGCCCTATCTGGCGGTGCGCTTCCTGAACACGCTGCTGCTGACGCTGGCCGCGATGCTGATCGCAATCCTCGTCGGCATGGTCGCCGGCATCGTCAGCGCCGCGCGGCCGCGCAGCTTCGCCGACTACGCGCTGATGCTGCTGGCCGTGGCCGGCATCTCGATTCCGGTCTTCTGGCTGGGCCTGATGCTGCAGCTGGTCTTTGCCAGCTATCTGGACTGGCTGCCGGTTTCGGACATGAAGTCCGCCGTCAGCCTGCGCGTGCTCTGGGACCAGACCGGCGGCAACTACCTGGCCTACTGGTGGCAGGCGACCGGGCGCCACTACGTGCTGCCCGCGATCACGCTGGCCACCGTGCCGATGGCGATCATCGCGCGCCTCACGCGCAGCTCGATGCTGGAGGTGATGAACCTCGACTACATCCGCACCGCCCGCGCCAAGGGGCTCAGCTACCGCCGGGTGGTGCTGGTCCACGGCCTCAGGAATGCATTGATCCCGATCGTGACGGTGATCGGCAACAACTTCGCGATCCTGCTGACCGGCGCGGTGCTGACGGAGACGGTCTTCGCCTGGCCGGGGCTGGGCCGCGCGATGGTGCTGGCGATCAACCAGTACGACTATCCGATCGTGCTGGGCGGCGTGATGCTGATGGCGGTGGTCTTCGTGGCGGTCAACCTGCTGGTGGACCTGACCTACGGCCTGATCGACCCGCGGGTGAGGTACGGCTGATGGGCGAGACGCTGACAGCACTGCTTCGCAACCGGTCGGCGGCGGTCGGGCTGGTGATCGTGGCGCTGGCGGTGCTGATTGCCCTGACCTGCCAGTGGCTGGCGCCGTTCAACCCGGTTGCCCAGCACCGGAGCTACACCACGGCGCCGCCCGGCACCGCGATCGCGGCGGACGGCGCGGTGATCGCCGGCGAGGAGGGACGGCGCTTCGTGCTGGGCACGGACGTCAACGGCCGCGACATCCTCAGCCGCGTTCTCTACGGCGCGCGCGTCTCGCTGCTGGTCGGGCTGGTGGCGACGGCGCTCAACGTGATCATCGGGCTGCTCATCGGCACGCTGGCGGGCTACTTCGGCCGCTGGCTGGACGTGGTGCTGATGCGTTTGACGGACACGTTCTTCGCGTTTCCGGGGATGCTGCTGGCGATCATCATCCTCGCCACCCTCAATCAGCCGGCGGTGCGCGAGGTGCTGGTCAGCGCCGCCGGGCGTGTCGATCCGGGCCTGTGGGGCCTGTTCATCGCGCTGGGGCTGACGGGCTGGACGGGCATCGCGCGGGTGATCCGCGGCCAGGTGCTGGCGCTCAAGGAGCAGGAGTTCATCGAGGCGGCGCGCGCCGTCGGTTGCGGCCACGTGCGGATCATCCTGGTGCATCTGGTGCCCAACTGCCTGGCGCCGCTGATCGTGCTGGGCACCATGCAGGTGGCCTACAACATTCTGTCCGAGGCCGGCCTCAGCTTCCTCGGACTGGGCATCCAGCCGCCGGACGCCAGCTGGGGCGGAATGCTCTCCGAGGGCCGGCCGTACATGGAGACGGCCTGGTGGTGGGGCGTGTTTCCCGGCCTGGCGCTGGCGGTCACCGTGCTGGGGTTCAACCTGTTCGGCGATGGGCTGCGCGACGTGCTGGACCCCAGGCTCAAGGTCCGGACGGGCTGAGCGCGCGGGGCGGGTGAGTATAATTGTCTGCGCTGAAGGCACCTACTCAGTAATCAACCTGCGAACCAGCCGGCAGCATGGCTGGTCAAAAGGCAAACCGCAGGTAAGCGCGAGGTTGGAGGTATGGACTTGGCGAACAAGTATGTCGGGTTGGTCGTAGCGGTGGAGAGCCACGTGGCGGCGCTCGGCATGGACTTCGAGATCGAGTCGGTGCCCGAGGAAGACCATCTCCCGTTCGTCATCAAGCTGAGCGTTAAGGAAGACGGCCTCGCCCGGGCGGTCCTGATGCTGTTCCCGCCCGTCGACGTCTATCTGACCAGCCGCGAACTGGGCGTGATCATCGGGCGGATCCGCGAGGCTGAGGAGCAGAATGAGCAGTCGATCCTCGTCTTCAGCGAGGACAGCCTGCCGCTGGTATCGCGGCTGCTCGATACCGTCGGGATCACCAAACACGCCATCATCGGCACCTACGGCACTGCCGCCGAGGCCTACCGGATGAACTGGACGCTGGATTCGCCGCCGCCCGCGCGCAGGTCCTGACGGGGTTTGCCCGGGGTCCGCGCTGGGTAACATAAGTTAGCCGGCAGCAACCGGAGGCGACACCTAAGCAATACGCAGGGCGCCGGCCAGGGCGGCGATGCCCCCGCAGAGCCGCCGGCTGTAGGGACGGTGGAGATATCAATGGTGAAGTCAGCAATGAACAACGTGGAACTGAAGGTGCCGGTGAGTCCGGAGTACGTCAGCGTAGTGCGCTTGCTCGTATCAGGGCTGGCGACCAGGCTGGGCCTGAACGTCGAGGATCTGGAGAAGCTCAAGCTGGCGATCGGGGAGGCGTTTCTGACGGTCGTCGAGCAGAGCGTCAAGGCCAGCGGGCTGATCCGCCTGAAGTGGACCGAGACCGAGGACAGCATCACGGTCTCGCTGTTCGATCCGGCGGGCCAGCGCAAGGAAGTGATCAACGCGGTCGAGCTGCAGTTGCTCAAGGCGCTGGGCGGCGAGTATCATTCCACGGTAACGGACGGCGTCGACCAGTTGGACATCGGGTTCACAATCAAGTATGAGGAGGATCGACCGTTCCTCTTCCATGAGCGAGAAGGCGGGGAGGCGTAAGCCAAACCCGGAGAATACCGAACCGGACCGGGAGCGCGCCGCGGAGCGCGCTCTTTTTGCGCGTTATCAGGCCGATCCTACGCCCGAGCTCGAGGAACTGCTGATCGAGAAGTACCGCTCGCTGGTTTACAAGATCGTCCACAAGTTCCATCACACGCCGGACATGTTCGAGGACCTCGTGCAAGAGGGCACCAAGGGTCTGCTGCTGGCGATCCGTCGCTTCGACCTGAGCCTCAACTACCGCTTCTCAACCTACGCCTGGCAGACGATCCAGGGGGAGATCCAGCGCTACTTCCGCGACCGGACCTGGGCGCTGAACGTCCCGCGCGACCTCAAGGAGAAGTCGCTCAGGGTGTTCAAGGCGCGCGAGGAACTGGTCAAGACACTGGATCAGGAGCCCGGCGTCGCCGAGGTGGCGGCCCGGACCGAGCTGACCGAGGAGGAAGTGCTGGAGGCGATGGAGCTGGGCAGCGCCTATCATCCCCAGAGCTTCATGGACAACGTGCGCGACGGCGACATCGGCGTGATGCTGTCCGAGGAGTCGCCCTCGGCGGGCAATCTGGACATGCGGGCCACCAAGCGCGGGGTGTTCTGGGACAGCCTGCTGATGAACCTCAGCGACGTCGAGGCCAGCATCATCCGGTTGTATTTCTTCGATCAGCGCACGCAGAAGGAGATCGCCGAGCAGCTGGCCACCAGCCAGATGAACGTCTCGCGGATCATGCGCAACGCGCTGGGCAAGCTGCGGCGGCTGGCGGCACCCGCCGACTTCGACAGCCTGGGTATGCTGTAGCTGACGCCGCGCCGGACCAGGACGCCGGTTGCTAGGCTCGTCCCGTCTCCTCCGTGAAGGCGAACGCGCTGTAGCCGACTACCTGGGATTGATCGCCGCAGGCATCGGCCGAAGTGGCGTAGGCCAGCAGCCGCGGGCGCCAGCCGTGACGCCGCGCCAGGTACATCAGGATCAGCACGGCGGTCTTGCCGCAGGCATCGCCCCTTTCGCCGAAGCCCTCGGTGTCGAGTCCGAGGATGGACTCATTGCTGATGCGGTCTGCCGCCCGGGCCTGGCGGTCGGGAAGGAAGTGACTGAGATCGGTGCTGGCTACTACCAGCGTGTGGTCGTCGATCACGCCATCCAGCTCCGCGGCTGCCACCGCCGGATCGAGCCGGCCGGTCAGCAGCGGCGTCAGCTCGAAGTGCTCCAGCACGGTCTGCAAGAACGGAAGCTGGACTTCGAGGCAGTGCTCGTGCTCGTGGGGAGCCGCATTGACGTGGAGATTGGTGCACCGCTCAAGCCCGGCGGGCCGTGTCACCGGCACATCCCCCAGCGGCGTGCGCCAGCTGTCGGCGGGGCTGACCGCCAGGCCCGCGAAGTGCGCGGTATGGCTGGGGCCGATGTGCATGACACGATTGAAGATCCCATGCTCGGCGGCGGGCAGCAGGCCGAACGCCGCGCCGGCAATGCGGCCGCAGTATGGATAGCCCGCGTGGGGTGCGATCAACGCTCGCAGGCGTCCCGTCGGTGGCGGCCCGGCGGTATCCAGGCAGCGCCGGACCAGCGCGTCGAGCACCTCGGCGTCAGCCGGATAGAAGCTGCCGGCGACTACTGGCTGGCGAACCGTCATGACCACACCCCCGCGATCTGCGCCCCGCAGGCCCCGCAGGTGCCCGCGTTAAGCAGGTTGAACTCCACCGCATGCCAGCTGCGCCTGACCAGCGTCACGCCGCACTGCGGGCAGTAGGTGCTGCTGTGATCCGTGTCCTGGAGGTTGCCAACGTAGACGTGGCTCAGCCCGGCCTCGCGACCAAGGTGATAGGCGCGATACAGCGCCGCCGGCGGCGTGTGCCAGCGGTCGGTCATCTTGTAGTCGGGATGGAAGGCGGTGACGTGCCAGGGGATGCTCGGGCTGATCTCGGCAAGGTAGCGCGCCGCGGCCGACAGCTCCTGCTCGTCGTCGTTGAGACAGGGGATGATCAGCGTGGTGACCTCCAACCAGATGCCCAGTTCGTGCGCCAGCGCGATCGTATCGAGGACCGGCTGCAGATCGGCCTGGCAGTACTCGCTGTAGAACGCCTGGCTGAAGGCCTTCAGGTCGATGTTGATCGCATCCAGATGCGGCGCGATTGTCCTCAGCGCCAGCGGCGTCTGATAGCCGTTGGAGACGAAGGCCGTGCGGATGCCCTGCTCGTGGGCCAGCTTGGCCGTGTCCAATGCGTATTCAAAGAACACGGTCGGCTCGTTGTAGGTGAACGAGATCGACGGAATGCCGTGGGAGACGCAGTGATCCACGAGTGCCTGGGGGGCCAGCTCCATTGCGCGCTCGCCGCGCGGGTCGGCGCCATCGGCGGCGCGGCTGAGCTCCCAGTTCTGGCAGAAGCTGCAGCGGAAGTTGCAGCCCACGGTTCCGACCGACAGGCTGCGGGTGTTTGGCAGGAAGTGAAACAGCGGCTTCTTCTCGATTGGATCGATATTCACGGCGGCGGCCCGGCCGTAGACCAGGGACTTCAGGCTGCCGAAGTCGTTGCGCCGGACGCCGCAGCGACCACGAAGGCCGGGAGCGATCGCGCATTGGTGCGCGCAGATCCGGCATTGGACCTTGCCATCACCAAGCTGCTTGAAGAGCTCCGCCTCGCTCATTCCATCCCTACGGCCCTTTTCATAATTGTACCTGAATGTACCGGATGACCGGCGGCCGGCACTCACGGTTATAATCCCCGCGGTGGAGCGGTTCTTCCTCAATCCGTGGGCGCTGGCGTTTTCCGCCCTGGCGGCGGGGATCGTGCTGCTCTACATCCTCAAGCTCAGGCGCGTCAGGGTCCATGTCAGCTCGACCCTGCTCTGGGACCGCGCGGTGCAGGATTTCAAGGCCAACGCCCCCTGGCAGCGGCTGCGCAGGAACCTGCTGATGATCCTGCAGATCATCGCGCTGATCCTGCTGGCGTTCGCGCTCGCCAGGCCCTTCATCTTCGGCACCGCGCTGGTTGGCGGGCGCACCGTGCTGCTGATCGATACCTCGGCCTCGATGTTGGCCCGCGACGTCCGTCCCGACCGGCTGGGGCAGGCGCTGGACGCCGCCGGCGGCCTGGTCGGCGACTTCGCGCGCAACGACGAGGGGATGGTCATCGCCGCCGGGCCCACGCCCAAGATCCTGGCCAGCTTCACCAGCAACAAGGGCGAGCTGCAGGAAGCGCTGGCCATGGCCCGGGAGACCGCCGGCGGGGTTGCCGATCTCGACGCCGCGCTGGGTCTGGTCAGCTCGGTGGCTCAGGGCAGCAGCACGCGGGTTGTGATTTTCTCGGACGGCGCCGTGCCGGATCTCGATCCGTTCGCCACCACCGACCTGCACATCGAGTTCTTCCCGCTCGGCCTTGCAGGTGAAAATGTTGCGATCATCGGTGCCGGCGCGCGGCACAACCCCTTCACCGACGTCTACGAGCTGTTCGTCGCGCTGCACAACTACTACGGCGCGCCGCAGCAGCTGGACCTGACGCTGAGCGTCGGCGAGGACGTGCTGGACGTGCGCACGGTGGAACTGGAGGCCGGTCGCCGCCAGGAAGTGGTGCTAACCAGCCTGCCCTATATCCCTGATCCCGTGCGCGTCGAACTGGACCTGCTCGATCCACTGGCGGCGGACAACGTGGCCTATATCGTGATGCCGCGCCAGACCAGCTACAACGTGGCGCTGTGCACGGCGGGGGAGAGCCTGCTGCTGCGCGAGGCGCTGCGCAGCCTGGACAGCGTGAATCTGTATGCCTATGACGGCGCGGTGCTGCGGGGCGACGCTACCGGCAGCGACGGCAGCGTGGACATCGACGTCTGGGTGGTGGAGGGCAACGCGCCCAGCGGCATCGACCCGACCGCCAGCTACCTGTTTATCGACACGCAGCAGCACGCCTTCCTGCCGGTCGTGCCATCCACCCGGGCCGTGCTGGACTTCACAGCCGATCCGGCGGTGTTTCTCAACATCGTGGGACTGGATCGCGGGCACCGCGTGCTGCGCTTCGTCAGCATCGGCGACATCCGTCTGCAGGCGATGAGACGGAACCAGTTGCAGCCCTGGGCCCGCATGGTGGTAGAAGCCAGTGAAGGGCCGCTGATCGTCGACGGCAACCTGGAGGGCCAGCGGACCCTCTATCTGGCGTTCGACATCTACGAGAGCGACTTCCCGCTGCGGGCGGCCTTCCCGATGTTCCTCGCCAACGCGATCGGCTACCTGGGCGAGGCCAGCGCCGGCTACGCCGGGCAGAGCACGGCGGCAGGTACGCTGGTGGATCTGGTTGCTCCGCTGGAGGCCAGCCAGGTGGAGGTAACCGATCCCGCGGGGCGCGAGTCGACGATCGAGTTGGGCACCCGTGAGTTCACGCTGGCCGACACCACGCGCATCGGCATCTACCAGCTGGCCTTCAGCGCCCCCGACGGGGAGGTCATCGACCGCGTCGAACTGCCGGTCAGCCTGGTCAACGAGTCCGAGAGCAACATCGCGCCGGCGGGCACCATCCGCGTTCGGGGCGTGGAGGAGGCGCTGGCGGCCGGAACCGCTTCTCGCGAGATCGCCGGCTCCCGCGAGGTGCGCACCAACCGCGAGTTCTTCACCTGGCTGCTGATCGCGGTGCTGCTGATCATCGGCATCGAGTGGTACCTGTACCACACCCGCGCGCTATAGACGGTCCGCTTCCGATGCAACGACCCGCTTATGCCTACGGCGTAGGCAGGAACGTGCCGCTCAGGCGGTAGCCGCCCGACGCCGGATAGCCGGTGTAGGCATAGACCCGCAGGTAATACGTCCCCGGATCGATCGTCGCCTCGATCAGTTCGCTGTCGCCGGTGCCGACCGAGCTGTCCAGGCTGCTGCCGTATTCGCCCTCGGCGTAGAGCGCCACGTCGATGTCGCAGACGTGGTCGAACAGCTCCATGTAGAACTCCACGTCGCCCGTGCTGGAGACGGTGAACTTGTACCAGTCATCGGGATCGCCGGGGTCGCCGCCGTCGGCTTTCGGTCCGACGTGGGCGTAGTAGTCGGCGAAGGCGAAGCCTGGCAGCTGGTCCGCCGCGGCCGCGTCCTGGTCGGTGTTGCCGCTTTCGTCGTCGTTGTTGGGTTCGGTCTCGCTGTCCGGGCCGCCAGTGACGTTGACGGTGCGGGTGGTGGTGTCGGTGCGGTCTTGGTTGTCCGTCACCGTCAGGGAGACGGTGAAGGAACCGGTGCTGTAGTAGTAGGCCGTGGCCAGGTCCATGTCATCGCCGCTGGTCTTGGTCTGGTCGGTGCGGCCGTCGCCGTCGAAGTCCCAGGCGTACTCCACGATCACGCCCGTGCTGGCCGAGGCATCCAGGTCGACCTCCAGCACCCGCGCGCCGCTGCTCGGCGTGGCGGTGAAGCTGGCCACCGGCGGATCGCCGTTGACGGTGACGCGATCGGTGGCCGTGTCAGTCTGCTCGTCGTCGTCAGTGACGCGGACAACCGGGTCGTAGACGCCACCGGCGACATAGCTATGCGTAACGCTGGGCATCGCCCCGCCGGTGGTCTGGTCGTAGATACCGTCGCCCTCGAAGTCCCATTCATACAGGACGATGTTGCCATCATCTGTGCTGCCGGAGGGGTCCAGCGTGACCAGCAGCGGCGCGTCGCCGGTATCGGGGGTGGCGGTCAGTGCCGCCTCCGGCGCCTTGCCCCGTGCGGCCGCCAGCCGGTAGTCGGCCACCGCGTCATCCGGCGCGCTGCCCCAGACGTAGATTAGCCAGTAGAAGGTGCCGGTCTCGGTGAACTCGTAGACGATCGTCTCGTCATCGCTGGTGCTGGTGGCGCTGCCGAGAGTGGTGGTGGTGCCGTCGCCGTTGTCCTTGAGCAGCTTCATGTCCAGATCGGCCTCGGCGTCGATGTGGTACATCTTGAACGTATACCAGCCGGTTTGGGAGATATTGAACGAGAAGTAGTCGTCGCGATCGCCGTCGTAACCGGCGAGGCCGGCGTTGCCGTACCAGTCAGCGAATGGAAATGCAGGCAGAGTGTCGGCCTGGAGCAGTTCATCGTTGTCCTCGGTCTCATCGTAGATCCGCACCCGCATCGAGGCGGTGTCCGTGGCGTCGCGGTCGTCGGTGACGCGCACGGTAGCCTGGAAGTCGCCGGATGCGCCGTAGATGTGCGAGGCGTTCGGCGTATCGGTGTTGTGGTCATAGGTCCCATCGCCCTGCCAGTCCCATTCGTAGAGCACGATGCTGCCGTCGGGATCATCGCTGGCCGAAGCGTCGAAGAACACCTGGCTATCCGTCGGCGCCATGTCCGGTCCGCCGGCGATCGAAGCCGTCGGCGGCAGGTTGGGATTCTCGCCGATCGAGATGGATACGGAGTCGGTATCGCTGACGTCGTGGTCGTCGAACACGCGCACGACCGCTTCGTAATCCCCGGGGGAGTTGTAGGTGTGCTGCGCCGTTAGCGTGGTGCCGGTTTCGTGGTCATACTCGCCGTCCCCGTCCCAGTCCCATTCGACCAGCGTGATGGTGCCGTCGGGATCATTGCTGGCGCTAGCGTCGAAGTCGACTTCGGTGCCCGGTGGACCCGTGAGCGGCGCGGCGCTGAGCGAGGCCTGCGGGCTGAGATTGCCCGGGCTGTTGACGATGATCGGCACGATCTTGAACGAGGAGGCGCCCTGGTCGTCGGTCAACTCCAGCTTGGCGTCAAAGGTGCCGGCCTCGGTGTAGGTGTAGTCCCTGGTGCCCAGTTCGAAGACCGTCTCCTCGAAGTGGCCGTTGCCGTCCAGGTCGTACTTCACGGTGATGATTTGCCCGTCGACGTCACGGCTGGCCGTGCAGTCGAACTCCACCGCCAGCGGGGCAAAGCCAGTTGTATCGTCGGCGGTGAAGACGGCGAGCGGCGGCAGGTTGGCTCCGATCCGCACCCAGTCCAGCAGGCATTCATCGCTGCCGGTCAGCACGACGGCGACCAGCAGCTCGCCGCCGGGTGCGACGAACGGCGCCATCGACTCCACCGCCGCTGTGCCCTCGGCATCGGGCCGATACCACTGCCAGGCGTTCTTTGCCACCGCCCCGAGTGCGACGTAAACGTCATCGGTGTCTGCGGGCGCCGTCTCCCAGCCGAGGCTGACCTGCGCCTCGTCGCTGTAGCCGGCGAGGCTGAATGGATATACGGCCCAGGCCAGGTTGGCGCTGTCCGTTCCACCGGGATCAGTCCAGTTGGGGGCGAAGCGGGCGTCGTCACCGTCGATCTCCACCAGCTGGCGCGGGAGCCCCGGGTCCAGGTAGAATCCCATCCGCACGCGATCCTCGGGCAGGTAGGACACCTGCCGCAGCAGCAGTTGAGGAGCCGGCAGGCCGAAGCCGGCGCCATCCTCAGCGGCGACCGGCTGCACCTCGGGGCCGGAGTGTTGCGGGGCTAGATCGCGGATCGCCGCTCCGCCCCCTCCGCCGCAGCCCATTGCCGGCAGCGCTGCAATCAGTGTCAGGATGGCCGGGATGCGTGTCCACGCCCTGCGCTTCATCTATTACTCCCACACCGGACCGCACCACGGCGGGCCCGGCTCAGCCCTGGATTGTCCTCTCGATTATAACCGGGCGGCGCCGATACGACTCAGGATGGGCACCGCCGCCGGCCCGCCAGTCGGCTATGATGGATCAGCGAAGAGCACGACGGGAAGGTGGGGAGATGCGCAAACTGACGCTGCTGCTGTCGTTGATACTGCTGGTGCTGGCCTTGCCCGCGCGGGCCCAGGACCAGTCCGCTGCCGAGGTTCTCAGACTTGGTATCATCCACACCAACGACATCCACGGGCATCTGCAGCCCTTCTTCGTCGACGGCGAGGCGGGATGGGGCGGGGCGGGGCGCCTGGCGGCCGCCATCGATGCCGCCCGCGCGGACGATGAATACGAGTGGCTGGTGCTGGACGCCGGCGACGCGTGTCCGGGCGATCTAATCAGCGACGAGCTGCGCTGGCTGCCCGTGCTGGATTGCATGAATCGGATCGGCTACGACGCGATGTGCCTCGGCAACGGCGAGTTCAGCTGGGGCCTGGCCCAGGCCCGCGACTATCTGGCAGCCGCTGAGTTCCCCTTGCTGTGCGCGAACATGGCGACCGACGAAGACGGCGTGCCGCCGTTTCCGCCCTACGCGATCTTTCACCGCGGGGGATATCAGATCGGCGTGATCGGCCTGGTTCGCGAGTCGTTCACGCAGGACCTGTACTACAAGCTGGGGCAGCAGGTCCGCTTCAGCCCCGTCGAGCCGACCGCTGCGTCCCTGGCCTACTACCTGAGCTGGGTCGGCTGCGACATCATCATCGCCCTGACCCACCAGGGCTTCATCTATGACCTGGAACTGGCCAGGACGCTGCCCGAGCTGGATGTGGTCGTGGGAGGGCACAGCCACACATTCATGCAGGAGCCGGAGGTGATAGGGAATGCGGTTGTGACGCAGGACGGCGAATGGGCGCAGAATCTGGGCATCCTCAAGCTGGAATTCGTCCGGGATGCTACCTCCCGGCGCTTCGTGCTGTCCGATTACAGCGAGGAATTCAAGCCGCTGGGGCCGGATCACCCCGTCGACGTGGAGATGGCGGCGCTGGTCGACCGGTACCAGCAGCAGCTCGATGAGCTGTTGGGCGAGTTCGTTTGCGAGAACGCGCAGGAGGTTTCGGTTGAGCGCGTGCGCTTTGAGGAGAACGCGCTGGCGAATCTGGTCGCGGACGCCCTGCATGAGGTCTCGGGCGCGGACTGCGTGCTGTTCACGGGCGGCAACTTCCAGGCCGCGCTGCCCGCCGGGCCCGTCACGCTCGGCGACTTCATCGCCGCGATGCCGCTCGACCATCCAGTGATGCAAGTCGCGGTCAGCGGCGCCACACTGCGCGAGATCCTGAAGTGGGCCGGAACGCAATACGGCCGCGGATTCCCGCAGGTCGCCGGCATGCGCCTGCGCTATGTCGATGCCAGCCTGGCTGAGGCGACAATCGGCGGGCGGGAGCTGGATGATGATGCTGAATACACCGTGCTGATGATCGACTACGTGGCCTGCAACGTGCCGGAGTTCCCGCTGCACGAGGATCCGCACGGACCGGCCGCCACGAACCTCAAGCAACGCAGTGCGTTCATCGACTGGGCGCGCCAGCGGCAGGTGCTTCAGATGGCGACCGACGGCCGGGTGGTCTTCGAGTGGGCGGAGACTGCTCCGCCTGGAGGGGAGTAGGAGCCGAGCCTGCCGCGCCGGGCGTGCGATTAGCTATGATAGAAGCGTGTTTATCTCCTTTGAGAGGGTGCCGCCATGCGTAAGTTGCTGCTGACCGTTGCTGTCCTGCTGATCGCGCTGCTCTCCACGGGCTATGCCCAGGAACAGCCGGACCTTGAGGTGCTCAGGCTCGGCATCATCCACACCAACGACACCCACGGCCACCTGGAGCCGTTCAGGAACTGGGACACGGGCGAGGACGGCTGGGGTGGCGTGGCCAAGCGCCGCGTGGCGATCCAGCGCGCCCGCGCCGATACCGACTACTACTGGGTGGTGCTCGACGCCGGCGACGTGTTCCAGGGCACCCCGATCAGCAACCTGCTGACCGGCTTCCTCGATCTGGAGTGCATGAACCAGATGGGCTACGACGCGATGTGCCTCGGCAACCACGAGTTCGACTTCGGCTACGAGTTGCTGCGCGGACGCTTCAGCGACGTCAACTTCGACATCGTCTGCGCCAACGTCATCGACCGCGAGCGCGGCACGCCGGTGGCCCGGCCCTATACCATCCTGCGCCGCGGCGACTACCGGATCGGCGTGATCGGCCTGACCACGGAGACGCTGCTCGGCGAGACCCATCCCTCGGCCCGCAAGAGCGTGGTTGTCCACGCGACGCTGCCGGTGGCCAGAAGCCTGGCGCAGTATCTGCGCAGCACTGGCTGCGACATCGTGATCGCGCTGGCGCACCAGGGGATTAACCGCGACCGCAACCTGGCGGTCAACGTGCCGGAGCTGGACGTGATCGTGGGCGGCCACACGCATACCGTCATGGCCGAGCCGGAGCGGTACGGCAACGTGGTGGTCACCCAGGACGGTGAGTGGGGCAAGACGCTGGGCGTGCTGAAGCTGACGTTTACGCGTCCGGCGGACGACCCCGACGCGCGCTTCGAGCTGGCCGACGTCACCGAGGAGTTCGTGCCCCTGGGGCCGGACGCCCCCGAGGATGACGGGCTGGTGGCGTTCATCGCCGATTACCAGCGCCGCTTCGAGGCCGAGATGGGCAAATTCGTCTGCGTGTCCGGCCAGGACTTCCCGGACGACGACGTGCGGCTGGCCGAGAACGCGCTGGCGGACCTGATCTGCGACGCGATGTACGGCGCGGTGGAGACGGATGCCGTGATGTTCAATGGCGGCAACTTCCGTGCCCCGCTATTCGCCGGCGATGTGACCTTCGGGGACCTGTATTCCGTGCTGCCCTACGACAACTTCATGATGAACGTGCCGCTGACGGGCACGCGGCTGCGCGAGGTGCTGGCCTACGCCGGCAGCCAGTACGGCGACGGCGGCTTTCCTCAGGTGGCGGGCATGAGCGTGGTTTACGTCGATATGCAGCTGGCGGGCTGCTTCATCGGCGAGCAGCCGCCCACCGAGTTCGAGATCACCTGGCACGGCGAGGAGCCCGTGGCGATTCCGCGCGACGACTATGCCCAGGTAGTGCTGGGGGAGACCGGTGACATGACCTTCACCGTCAGCCCCGATGCGCCCTGGCATCCGCTCGACGACGCCCGCGAGTACCGGCTGCTGACCAACGACTTCCTGGCGACCGGCGGCGACGGCTTCCCCATGAACGAGGATCCCTACGGCCCCGGCTACACCGGTCTGGAGCAGCGCGCGACGTTCGCCCTGTGGGCCAGCCAGCAGCGTGAGCTGACCAAGGAGACCGACGGCCGCGTGCAGTTCTTCTGGGTCAACATGGAGAACCCCGGCCTGGCGGACTAACGAGGTTCGGGTAGTTGGGCCAAGACTGCAGCGCGAGCAGTCGTTCACGTGGCTCGGCTGCCGCCCAGCCCTCACTGCAGCACCGATGGCTCTGGCCACGAAGGCGCTCCGGCAGCGGGATGGCGCCCTGCATGCTCTGGCGCTACGCAGTGCTGCTAGACAAAAGCAACATAACTGGTACTCGATACCAGTAGCGCCATCGTAATGACGGTTCTGCGGCATCAACATTGCGCATTGTCCCGTCTGCTGGTATTACTTAGTGCAGAGTGCTAGGCCTGCGCTTGCTCAGCCAGGCACGACGGGAGGTGACTGGGATGCTGCTGCGAATGAGAGGAACAACGATACGCGCAAATGTCAGGGGGGGGGCAATTGCCGTCGCGCTGATGGGCGCAGTGATCACGCTGGCCGGATGCGGCGGGTCGTCGGGGCCGCCGGGCAGCCCCGCTAGCGATACACAGCCGCTGGCGATGGCCAGCGATGCGGGCCTAGGGCAGGGGCCGGACCCGGGCGGTGACGGTCTTCCCGAAGGTGGTGGCGGTGAGCTGGATGGGGGTGGCGAAGTCATCGATCCCTTCGAAATGGAGGAGTGGGAGATCGTCGAGTTCACCGACCCACGCGACGGCAGCGTGTATGAGATCATCGACGGCCGGGTGATCATTGCTTTCAAGAACCCACCGGACATTCCGTTGATGGACCCCAACTACTTCGATGTCGAGCGCGACCCGGGGACGGACCCGTACTACCAGTCGTTTACCTACTACTACGGGATGACCCAGACGGTGGAAGGCCTGACGATGGTCTACGATCCGGAGGTGGCGGCATTCCTGGCGGAGGAGAACCTGACGGTCTTCTCTGAGTGGGTCACAGTTGCTGGCATGGCGGTCGTGCTGCCTGAAGGCCAGACGGTGGAGGACGCGGTGGCGAACTGGCCAGCGGAGTACCCCGATCTGATTGAAGCGGTAGACCCGGATATGCTGCTGTACGACGATGAAGAAGAGGACTGGCCTGTCGGCGACCCGAATGACAGCCTGTTCCCTGACCAATGGAATCTCGACGAAGACCACGACTATGACATAGAGATCCAAGAGGCGTGGCGGGATGGGTATCACGGCCATCCGTACGTTGTTGTCGCCGTCCTTGACACAGGTGTGCAATACGATCCCATCCATCTCGATGATCTGCAGTGGAACTCCACACAATACGGCTGCAACACAGGAGACAAGCAAGCATCGACGGAATTCAAATTCCGCTATCTCGGTGGTGGCGAACCTTGGGAGTGGTTGCTGAATAAGAGCGAGTATCACGCCGAGTACTTGGGCCACGGCACGAGGGTTGCAGGTGTCGTCTCAGCAGTCGTGAACAACGACCCCGATGATCCTCTACTTGGTGATCCTCATGATGATGGGGAAAGCCTCGCGGGAATATCACCAGCGAACTGGTACTACCCGGTCGCCATGAAGGCCTCTGCTAGGGAGTCAGGATCCGTGCATGGGACAGCGCCTGTACTGAATGCTTTCAGCGCAGTCGGTTGCATCAAGAGAATCTACAGCCCTGTAGAGCACTACGGAGGCAGTACACTCGTTGAGCATTACAACATCGAAGTAGTCAACTGCAGTTTCGGCTCCAGGAGCTATGGAACCGAGGTGGGCAACCGCCACCTCTACAACCTCGGCTCGTACATGCTGTTCATCGGTTCCGCTGGCAACAACGGCCGATCAGACTATCCGAACTGGCCTGGGAATCACTACTACGCGATGGCGATTGCGGCGTATGATGAAGATGGTCACAGAGCGGTTTGGGAGGGTGGGCAATCGAGCAACTACTCGATCGAATGCGATGTAGCCGCTCCCGGGAATCTGATCCCGGTCCTTGACATGTATGGCGAGAACGCGGATGAGTTCGACTTGGGCAGCAATCCTGGTACATATGGCTACGCCGGGGGCACATCTCATGCGACCGCGCACGTGTCCGCGGTTGCCGCGCTGGTCAACTACAAGTGGCAATCGCTGTGGCCTCAGATGGTCCGCTATCGGATTAGAGACACCGAAGTCCATGGTCTACTGCCCGATTGGCAGGTCGATCGCCTTGGGAAGCTCAGTGCATATGGCGCACTGCGGGATCAATAAGGAGGTAATCAGGATGCATTCCACATCGTACAGATCGTACAGATTGCTGCTGGTAGCCATGGCTTCCATTCTCTGTCTCGGTGGGTGCATGGGCAAAGGTGGCGTTCTCGTACACCCCGAACTGACAACGCGGCATTTGTCTCTTATGGTGCGGTTGGACGCTGGTTCGCTTGTGAAGGCAGTCACAGGCCCGGCGCCCTTGACCGTCCAGATCAATCCGATAGTCAGCGGCGGCGTAACTGACGACGACGACGAACACAAGCCGCTCGCGGTCGAACTTGACCCAGCAGATGGCTCTGGCTGGCTCGACATCACGGCGGAGTACTGCACGTGGATCCAGCAGGGAACAGCGCGCGCGGCTAGCGCGAGCGGCATATACAGCTACACCTACACCGAGCCCGGCGAGTATCAGATCAGTGCGCGGGTCACGTGGTGGGACAGCGAGGTCACCACCGCGACCGGCGCGACGGTCACCGTCACGGAGCCCGAGGGCGGGCAGCCCAGCGGCGAGGAGGGCTTCGACGAGGAAGACGACTGGGTCATCCGCGAGTTCACCGACCCCCGCGACGACACCACCTATGACATCATCGACGGCCGCGCGCTGGTGGCGTTCTTTCTGCCGGTGGACATGGACGCCGCCTGGCAGTTCGTCGCCGACGAGAACCTTGAGATCCTCAGCGAGTGGTGGTTCATCGGCTCGATCGCGGTGCTGCTGCCGGTGGAGACCAGCGTCGAGGAAGCCGTGGGCGAGTGGCCGGACCGCTACCCGGGGTTGATCGAGGCGGTCGACCCGGACGTCCCGAGCGAGATTTGACGTTCCGGTGCGTGATTCCGCATTGGTGGCCTCCGTGCTCCGGCGGCCCCTCGGGGCGCATGCCCTAGAATCGTGGCATGTCTACACGCGTGATCCTTGCGGGCCTGCTGGCCGCGATCTGGACCGTTGTTTCCGCCCAGGCCGCCGTCACCCCGGACGACCTCGGGGAGGGCAGCGAGCTGTTCTGGCAGGCGCTGGATGAGATGGGCCTGGAGTGGGACGAGGTGCGCTTCGACCTCATCGACTTCGGCTTCTACAACCAGGACAAGTACACGCCGCATCTGCTCAAGACGTACTTCGACAACCCGTGGAAGGTCAGCCCGTATACGCGGATGCTGACCGACAGCCTGCTCAGTCAGCAGGGCTCGATGCCCAACCTGCTGACCAGCACCCAGGGCCGCATCAACCAGGGCGTGCGCGTGACGCTGATCGGCGATCCGCTGGAGCCGTACATGGCCATGGTCGAGGAACACGGCGAGCTGGCCCTGGCCGTCGCGCTGGCCGAGTTGTCCCCCCGTCCTGCAGGCGACTTCCTGACCGACGACTATTACGCGTTGCCGGAAGACGTGCGTAACGCGGCAGCGCTGTTCTGCTTCGCGCTGGCGGACGTTCTTGAGCTGCGCTGGCAGGCCGTCGGCGAGCCCATCCACCGGCTGGGCTACTTCGAGGAGGAGGTCTTCGACGCCTGTGTGGACTGGGCCATCGAATTGCCCGACGAGGAGGAGAGCACCCGCTATCAGCGCGAGACGGCGATGATGATGGAGGCGCTCATGGACAGCGTCGACTTCATGCGGCTCAACACCGGCGCGACGCTGCTGGCGGCGGCCGTGGAGCGGGTGGCGGAGCTGCTGGCGGAGCATGATCCTGGCGACGACGACTTCTTCTATCTGGCGTCGACGATCTACGGCGAGGTTGTGATCAGCGGGGCGCGTGACAACATCTACGAGGCCGGCCACCAGGACCTGCTGGTGCTGGACACCGGCGGCGACGACTCCTACTGCGAGGTGGGCGGCACGCGCAACTGGTGGCATCCGGCGGCGGTGATCATCGACCTCGGTGGCGACGATGTGTACCGCGACCTGGAAGAGGCCGACTACCGCCTGCGGGTCTACTACGACGAAGACCACGCGGACTACACGGGAGTGGAATACCACTACAGCCGCGTGCCCGCCTTCGGCGCCGGCGTGCTGGGCTACGGCATGCTGCTGGACCTCGCGGGCAACGACACCTATGACAGCCAGTTCATCGGCCAGGGCTGCGGGGTTTTCGGCACCGGGATGCTGGTCGACCGCGGCGGCGACGATACCTACATCGGCATCGGCAGCGTGCAGGGCAGCGGCTGGTTCGGTACGGGCGTGCTGGCCGACAGCGAAGGCGACGACCACTACGAGCTCTACCGCTACGGCCAGGGCTTCGGCTTCACGGGCGGGGTGGGGCTGCTGCTGGACGGCGGCGGCAGCGACGAGTACGTCGCCAACAACACGGACATCGTCTACGACTCGATTCACAGCCCGGTGATCAACCTGAACCTGGCCCAGGGCTTTGGCTACGGCCGGCGCGACGACTACGGCGAGGGCCACAGCTGGGGCGGCGGCGTGGGGATGCTGATCGACGGCGGCGAGGGCGATGACACCTATGGCTGCGGCATCTACGCGCTGGGCAGCGCCTACTGGGCGGCGGTCGGTATCCTCCACGACTACGGCGGGAACGACCACTACATGAGCGCGCACTACACGCTGGCCGCCCCGCCGCACTACGCCTGCGGCGTGCTGCTCGACGACAGTGGCGACGACGTCTATTACGGCTACCTGCGCCAGACCCTGGGCCACGGGCGCGACTGGAGCCTGGGCTGGTTTGAGGACTCAGGCGGCGACGACTGGTACCAGGCCGGCCATCAGAGCCTCGGGCAGGGCGACGTCAACAGCATCGGCGTGTTCTGGGACAAGGGCGGCGACGATACGTACCTGCTCTATGGCCCCGGCTTCGGCCAGACCACCACGGCGGGCTCCAGCGTGCCGCGGACCGGCGCGCCGGGCTCAATCCGCTGGTACCAGTTCTGCCTGGGCCTGTTCATCGATGGCGGCGGCCTGGACCGCTACCTGCAGGTGCCCGAGGAGCTCCCGTTTGCGGGCGACATCGATGACCTGGAGCCCGATCCCTTTGCGGCGGACGGTACCGTCTGGCACTGCGGCGACAGCATCGATGCGCCCAGCAGCTACAGCGTGGGCATCGACGCGGAGTAAAAGAAGCCCGAAGTCCGGAGCAGCAGCGCAAGCGCCGCCGCTTGCGTGGCGGCGGGTCCCCGACCCGCCGACCAGCCTGTTCGAATGACGGGGTCGGGGACCCCTTCCACGGTTAGCAGCGCGGGCCGCCCCCCTGCGCATTCCATGCTTCGGGATCGTTCGTTCGGCAATCGTCCTGCCCGACTGCCACGCGCCGGTCCGCGGCACACTATAATTGCTTATCACCAACAGGGGTGTGCTAAGTGGGGCTGCTGAGAAAACTGGCCGAACTGGTCGTTGAGTTTCCCGAGGAAGAACAGCCGGCGGAACCTGACGGCGGCACGACGACAGAGGACGTGGTGGCGGCGATCGAGCGGATTCGCCTCGACCTGGAGAAATCCACGACGCCAGACTTCGAGGCGGGCGAAGCGGAGTCTGCGAGCACTGCCGCTGGCGCCGATGCCCCGGCCGATTCAGCGCAGCCAGCCATGGCTGAGACTGCCGGCGAGGACGCGATTCGGGTGCCCAAGGCGCTGAGCGTGGCCGAGGTCTACGAGCGTGCCCAGCTGGTCCAGGAGGGCGGGCTGGACGTCTACCGCGTCGAGGAGATGCTGAGCGACCCGGAGATCGCCGATCTCGACGCCGCGATGAAGGCGCGGATGGTGCGGATGACGCTGAAGAACATGGGCCACGACCTGGCCGACATCCTGTCCGACGCCGGACGGCGCGATCAGGTGCTGGAGGACTACCTGTTTTATCTGAAGCGCCGCGTCGAGGAGATCGAGGGCCAGGTGGCGGACGCCAACGACGGCATCCAGCGTGAAATCGACGAACTGATCAAGTCCCGGCAGGCGGCGCTCAAGCAGAACGAGGACAAGCTGCGCCGGGTGCATGATGCACTGGAGGAGTACCGGCGCTCGAAGCAGGCCGAGGAGCAGCGGCTGTTCGACATCGTGGCGCCGTTCGTCGAGCAGGGACAGAACCCGGTGGAGATCGATGAGTAGCAGCGGCCGGCCGGGTCATCGGCGATAATAGGGGATGGGACAGTAGGAAACACCGAGGTTCAAGCCTAAAGGGGGCTGAATTATGAGAATGAAGCCAGGCGCGAAGTTCTTTCTCTTCCTGGTGATCGTGGTGCTGGTGGTGTTGGGAGCCTACCGGCTGGGCTGGCTGGATCCGCTGCTGGGCGTTATCGCGCCGGATCGCAAGGCCGGCGGCGAGGTTACCCAGGACATGTTCCCGGCCGGAGCGGAGGGCGACCGCACAGCCCCGGCCGATCAGCAGCCAGAGCAGGCGCCGCCGGTCACACCTGGTGAGTTGAGCCGCCCGATCAAGGTCGGGATTGTCCAGTACGGGGGCTTCGCTGGCGGGCTGGTGGCCAACGGCGGAATCAAGCCCAATCCAGACTCGATCTTCACCAGCATGTACGGTGTTGATATCGAGTTCGTGCAGATCGACGACCTGGTGCAGATGGCCAGCGCTTTCCGGGTCGGCGGCGACGGCGGGGGGCTGGACATGATGGCGACCACCGTCGACATGTTCGCTCTGCAGTACGATGCGCTCAGGGACATCAGGCCCGTGACCTTCATGCAGACCGACTGGTCCCGAGGCGGCGACGCCATCGCCGTGCGGGCCGGCATCAACACGGCCGAGGATCTCAAGGGCAAGACGGTGGCTGTCGCCGAGGCCACCCCCAGCCACTTCCTGCTGCTCTACGTGCTCAGCCAGGTTGGTCTGAGCAACAACGACGTCAAGCCGGTCTACACCAACAGCGCCATCGAGGCCGCCGACATCTTCAAGGCGGGCAACGCCGACGCCTGCGTGTCCTGGAGCCCGTTCGTCTACTTCGCCGCCGATGACGTGCCGGGGGCCAGTATTCTGGCCAGCACGCTCGACGCCACCAACCTGCTGGGCGGCACGATGGTGGTCCGCGGCGATTTCGCCGCGCGCTATCCGGACGCAATCAGCGCGTTCCTCAAGGGCTGGTTCGAGGGTGTCGACGCCGTCAACACCGACATGGAGTCGGCGGCGATGGTGCTGCTCGACAGCTTCGCAGGCATCACGATGGACGATGCGATGGGCATGCTCTACGACGTCAAGCTGGCCGGCGCGGCCGAGAACCGCCAGTTGTTCGAGCTCGACGGCGACGCGCTGGTGGGCTATGACGACCTGTGGACTTCGGCGAGCAAGATCTGGATCACGATCGGCAAGCTGGAGGAGACGACCCGGCCCGATCTGACGCGCCAGACACGCTTCCTGCAGGAGGCCACGGCGGCGATCGCCGGTGAGGTGGAGCCCGCCACGCAGGAGTTCCCCTTCGAGGAGCCGCCGGCTGAAGTGGTGGAGCAGGAGGGTATCGTCACTAAGCGGATGTCCGTCTACTTCGCCACGGGCAGCCACGAACTGGATCCCAACGCCAAGGTCGTGCTGGAGCAGGCCGCCGAACTGGCCCAGACATTCGGCTCGGCCTATATCCGGGTCAGCGGCAACACCGACAGTGTCGGTGGGCGCCAGATGAACATCGAGCTCAGCCAGCGGCGTGCCCAGTCCGTGGTCGATTTCATGGTTAGCAACTACGGCTTCCCGCGCGACAAGTTCATCGTGGAGGGCAACGGCCCGGACAAGCCGATCGCCACCAACGACACTGAGGCCGGCCGCCAGCAGAACCGCCGCACGGACTTCGAGGTAATCCCGCAGCAGTGATGTTGGACGGCTCGGGCAGCAGAGTTGAGCAACGTGGCGAGGCTGAGCGGTGCTGAAGATCCGCGTCGAGCTGGCACCGACCCGGCGGCAGCTGCTGTCCGCGGTATCGGTCTTCGCCTTTCTGCTGCTGTGGTGGTTGCTGACCTGGCCGCTGCTGCCGCCGCTGGAAGTGCCGACGGCGACGGTGGCCGACGCGCTGGCCGAGGACTCGGAGGGTGCGGCAGGAATGGAGGCGTTGCCGCGCCCGATCATCCCGGCCTACATCCTGCCGTCGCCGCAGGCGGTGCTGATGTCGGTGGTAGTGCTGCACCGCGAGCACGCGCTGGTGCGCAGCGCGGCGCGCTCGCTCTACCGCATCACGCTGGCGTTCCTGCTGGCGGCGCTGGTGGCGATCCCGATCGGCCTGGTAATGGGTACCTGGCCGCCGATCCGCAATGTGATCGAGCCGCTCAGCGGCCCGCTGCGCTATCTGCCGATCTCCGCGGTCTACCCCCTATTCATCCTGTGGTTCGGCATCGGCGACACAATGAAGGTTGCCTTCCTGTTCGTCGGCATCGTGGTCTATCTGCTGCCGCTGGTGATTGAGTCCGTGATGAACGTGGATCAGGTCTACCTGGACACGGCCTACACCCTGGGTGCCAAACCGCGGCACATCATCTTCCGCGTGCTGCTGCCCGCCGCCTGGCCGGGGATCTTCGAGGCCGGCCGCGTGCTTTACGGCGTCGGCTGGACCTACGTCATTCTGGCCGAGCTGATCAACGCGGAGTACGGCCTCGGCTATCTGCTGACCCAGGCCCAGCGGCGCCAGCACATTGACTGGATCTACGCACTGATTCTCGTGGTGCTGCTGCTCGGCGTCAGCACCAACTACATCTTCGTCTTTGCCGGCAAGCGGCTGTTCGCCTGGAAGGAGGCCAAGCCGTGAGCGAGCAGGTGGTCAGCAGCGAGCAGGTGGCTGGTGCAGGCAAGCCCGCGGCACCGATCATCGAGCTCAGAGGAGTGGCCAAGGCCTATCCGATGCCCGGAGGCAGGGGCCAGCGGCTGGCGATCACGGACGTTGACCTCGTCGTCGACGACGTGCCGGGTCGCGGGCAGTGCCGCGTGATTCTGGGCCCGTCGGGCTGCGGCAAGAGCACGGTGCTCAAGCTGATCGCCGGTTTGCTGGAGGCGACGGCGGGCGAGGTGCTGATCGACGGCGAGCAGGTCACCGGGCCCAGCGCCGAGCGCGGGATGGTCTTCCAGGGCTATTCCAGCTTCCCGTGGCTCAACGTGCTGGACAACGTGCGCTTCGGCCTCGATTTGGCGCGCGTGCCGCGCGAGGAGGGCAACCAGCGGGCGCTGGCGCTGATCGAGCGCGTGGGCCTGGCCGGCAACGAGCGGCTCTATCCCAAGAACCTCAGCGGCGGGATGCGGCAGCGGGTGGCCATCGCCCGCACCCTGGCCTGCCGGCCGCGGATCATCCTGATGGACGAGCCGTTCGGCGCGCTCGACCCCAGGACGCGGATCGAGATGCAGGAGCTGGTAGCGGACCTCTGGGCCGACGAGCAGCTCAATACGACCTTGGTGTTCGTGACCCACGACATCGAGGAGGCGGTGTTCCTGGCCGACCGGATCATCGTGCTGAGCAAGGGTCCCGGCACCGTGCTGGCAGAGCTGGAGGCGCCGGCACCGACGGCGACCACGCGCGAGAATCTGGCCAGCGGCAAGTACCGGGAGCTGACGGAGCGTATCATAGAGTTGATCTACGGCACGGGCGGCGAGGCCCAGGTCGTCAGGGCGGAGCAGCGACTGCTGGAGAGTGACAAGTGAGCGCAGACCATCCGTGGACGGTTTACGTCAAGCGCGCCTTCCAGAACTGGTACAACTACGGCGCGCTGATCCTGTGCGGCGGGCTGGCGCTGATTCTGCGCGAGCCGGGCTGGCTGCTGCTGGGTGGCGGGCTGGAGCTGGGCTATCTCTACATGATGTCCGGCAACCCGCGCTTCCGCCGCCACGTCGACTCGCAGATCATGGCCGAGCAGGAGCTGGACATCGAGCCGCTGCGAGAGCAGCTGTGGCCGCATATCGAGGAGTCGCTGCGGCAGCGCTACCGCGAGCTGGCGCGCCTGGCCGAGCGGCTGGAGGGCGAGACGGCCAGTGAATTGCGCAAGCGCGACCCGTTCTACATCGAGAACAAGCGCAAGGTAGCCGTACTGCTGGCCAACTACCTGAAGATCGCGATGGCGGTGACGCGCTACAACTCCTATCTCTCCGGCGTTGACCAGCAGGGGATCGTCGCCAACATCGAGCGGCTGGAACAGGAGATCAGCAGCGCCGACGAGCGTGTCCAGCAGGTCAAGCAGAAGAACATCGACGTGCTGCGCAAGCGGATGGACAAGCTGCTGAAGGCCAAGGCCAACAGCGAGTACCTGATCGCCCAGATGGAGACGATCGAGGACACCATGCAGCTGGTCGTCGACCAGGCGATCACGCTGTCGGATCCTCGCGGCATGGGCAGCCAGATCGACAATCTGCTGCTCAACCTGCAGGAGACGGAGCTGATCGCCGCCGAGATGGAGCCGTTTTCCGAGCTGGAGCACGGATTCGACGAGGTGATTGAGCTGCCCCGCGAGCGCGAGTAGCGCGGGTACGCCGCGCCGCCGGACGGGGCGCAGCGGGTTGACGGCTTCGCGGCGAAGCCGTTAACATGCGGCTCAGAGGAGGAGGGTCACCGAGGAGGAGGCAGGTCTGAGAAGTCCGTTGTTCCCCGCGTGGGTGGACAAGCTCAACCGGCTCGCGATTGCACTCGTCATCGGCGGGCTCGTGTACTTGGTTGTGCTGGTGCTGGCTGCCACTTCGCCGGGCACACAGCTGACGGGCTATCAGCCCCAGCAGCCGGTACCCTACAGCCACGCCCTGCATGCCGGCGAGCTGGGCATCGACTGCCGCTACTGCCACGTGGGCGTGGAGACCGGCGCGGCGGCCACGCTGCCCGCGACCGAGATCTGCATGAACTGCCATCACTCGATCCGCAAGGACAGCGAGAAGCTACTGCCGGTGTTCGAGAGCCACGCCACCGGGCTGCCTGTGCCCTGGGTGCGCGTCCACGACCTGCCGGAGTTCGCCTACTTCGATCACAGCGCCCACGTTCGCCGGGGGATCGGCTGCGTCAGCTGCCACGGGCGGGTAGACAAGATGGATGAGAGCGGTGTCTACCAGGTGGAGCCGCTGAACATGGGTTGGTGCCTGCGCTGCCATCGTGAACCGGAAAGGCATCTGCGGCAGCGCGAGACGGTCACCCAGATGGACTGGCGGCCAGCCGATCAGCTGGAACTCGGCCGGCGGCTGCTGTCCGAGTACAACATCAATCCCTCTACTGATTGCTCAACATGCCACCGCTAGACGACAGCATCACGACGCGCAAGCGGCTTGCCGGCCTGACCGGCCGTAGGTACTGGCGCAGTCTGGATGAGTTGGCGCGGACGCCGCAGTTCGCCGCGGCGATGGAGCGCGAGTTTCCGGAGGTGGCTGTCGACGCCCTCAGCCCCGAATCGCGGCGCGAGTTTCTCAAGCTGATGGGCGCCTCACTGGCGCTGGCTGGCCTGACGCTAACCGGCTGCCGCTGGCCCAGGGAGACGATCGCGCCCTACGCGAAGCGGCCCCAGGGGTTCACCCCCGGCCAGCCCGCGCAGTACGCGACCGCCATGGAACTGGGTGGCGCCGCCGTCGGCCTGCTGGTGACCAGCTACGACGGCCGGCCGATCAAGATCGAGGGCAACCCGCTGCATCCCGCCAGCCGGGGTGCCACCACCGCCATCCACCAGGCCAGCGTACTGGATCTCTACGACATCGACCGCGCCAGCCAGGTCGTTCAGCGCCAGGGCGGCCAGACGCTGCAGCCGGGCCTCGAAGGCTTCCGTCAGTTCGCGTCCGAGCGCTTCGCCGGGCTGCGCACCCGCGGGGGCGAAGGACTGGCGCTGCTGCTTGAGGAGACCGGCAGCCCGACCACGCTGGCGATGCGCGCCCAGCTGCGCGATAGCATGCCGCTGGCGCAGCAGTTCGTCTATGAACCGGTGTCGCGCGACAACCAGCGCCAGGCGATGCGGCGGCTGTACGGCCGTGCCTACCGGCCACTGCTCAGGCTGGAGGGGGCGGACGTAATCGCAAGTTTCGATGACGACTTCCTGCTGCTGCACCCGGACGGCGTGCGACATGCCCGCGAGTTCGCCGCGCGGCGCAACCCCGATAGCGGCGCGATGAACCGGCTATACGTGCTGGAGAGCACCGTCAGCCTGACCGGCACCAACGCCGATCACCGCGCAGCGCTGCGACCCGGTCAGGTGGCGCTGCAGCTGCGCATCCTGGCGGCCAGGCTGTTCCTGAAGTCGGGGCTCAGCCTGCCGGCGGGCGCGGAGCACCTCGAGGGGCTGCTGCGGGTTCACATGAACGATGTCAATGAACACCCGCTACTGGAGCCGCTGTGCAAGGATCTGCTCCGGCACCGGGGCCGCAGCCTGTTGACGGTGGGCCCTCGTCAGACCGCCGACGTGCATGTGCTGGCGCAGCTGATCAACGACGCGCTGGGCAACGTCGGCAAGACGGTCGAGCTGGTGCCCGATCCGCGGCAGGACCACGGGGACCGCGCGCAGATCGAGGAGCTGGCGGGGCAGCTCAAGGCCGGCGCGATCAGCACGCTCGTAATCGCGGGCGGCAATCCGGTCTACAACGCCCCGCCAGAGCTAAGTGTGGCGGGTAAGCTGGCCGGTGCCGAGACGGTGATCCACCTCAGCCAGGATGAAAACGAGACTTCGCAGCACTGCAGCTGGCTGCTGCCGCGCGCGCACTACCTGGAGGCATGGGGGGACGCCACCGGCTGGGACGGGACCTACAGCGTGATACAGCCCCTGATCGAACCGCTGTACGGCGGTCTCAGCGAGATCGAACTGCTGTCGATGCTGATCAGCGCCGAGCCGCGCAGTGGGTACGAGCTAGTACGCGAGACCTATGCTCAGCGCTTCGGTGAGGACGACTTCGAAGCGCGCTGGCGCACGGCGCTCCACGACGGTCTGGTCGCAGGCAGCGCCAGCGCCCCGGCACGACCCACGCCCGACTACGGCAGGGCCCTGACCGGCACGGACCTGGATGGCGTCAGGGTCTACGGCGAGGAGGCGGCAACCGACGGATTCGAGCTGGCAGTCGTCCCGGATCCCCGGGTCTACGACGGCCGCTTCGCCAACAACGGCTGGCTGCAGGAGGCCCCCGACCCGCTGACCAAGCTGACCTGGGACAACGCCGCGGTGATCAGCGTCGCCGACGCCGCGGCGCAGGGGCTCAGGGACGGGGACGTGATCGAATTGCCGCCGGACTCGGGCGTTAAGCTGCCGGTGCTCGTGATGCCCGGCCAGCCCCGGGGCGTCATCACGGTGGCGCTCGGCTACGGCCGCCAGGTCTGCGGGCGAGTCGGCCGCGGTGTCGGGGTCAATGCCTATGCGCTGCGACCGCAGGAACACGGCGGCGCTGCACAGGTGATGCAGCCGCGCAAGACCGGGCGGACACACGAGCTGGCCTGTACCCAGGACCACTACGTGATCGACACGCTGGGGATGGCGGAGCGCGAGCGCCGCGTCGGCGGTCTGGTGCGCGAGGCCAACCTGGCCTTTTATCATGAACACCCCGACTTCGCCCAGAAGATGACGCATCATCCGCCGCTGAAATCACTGTGGACGGAGCACAGCTACGAGGGCCACCGCTGGGCGCTGGCGATCGACCTGAGCAGCTGCATCGGCTGCGGCGCCTGCATCACGGCCTGCCAGGCCGAGAACAACATCCCGGTCGTCGGCAAGCAGCGGGTGCTGGAGGGGCGCGAGATGCACTGGATCCGCGTCGACCGCTACTTCACCGGCGATCCGGCGGCCCCGCAGTCGCTCAGCCAGCCGGTGGCCTGCCACCACTGCGAGATGGCGCCCTGCGAGCAGGTCTGCCCGGTGGCGGCGACGGTGCACAGCAGCGAGGGCCTCAACGAGATGGTCTATAACCGCTGCGTGGGCACGCGTTACTGCGCCAACAACTGCCCCTACAAGGTGCGGCGCTTCAACTACTTCAACTACCAGAAAGGCATCACCGAGACCCAGAAGCTGGGCTTCAACCCGGAGGTCACCGTTCGCAGCCGCGGCGTGATGGAGAAGTGCACCTACTGCGTGCAGCGGATCCAGGGCGCCAAAATCGATGCCGGCAACGAGCAGCGGCCGCTGGAGGACGGTGAGATAACGCCGGCCTGTGCCCAGGCCTGTCCGGCGCGGGCGATCACCTTCGGCGATCTGAATGACCCGGACAGCGCGGTGCGCAAGCTGCACGACCACCAGCGCGCCTACGCCATGCTGGCCGAGCTGAACGTCAAGCCGCGCACGGCCTACCTGGCCAAGCTGCGCAACCCGGCGCCGGGCACGCCGGAGTACGAGACACCGCCGCCGGAGCTCTACGAGCATGCGGAGGAGCACGATGAGCATGCCGGTCACGCCGGCGAGGGCGATGGGCACGCGGCGGCGGGTGAGGGGGAGGGGCACTGATGGCGGTCCCCCTGTTCCGGCGGCAGTTCGACAGCACCGAGGTGGTCAATACCGCCGACGACGCTCTGGCGCGGCCGGAGCTGATCACCGGCGGCAAGACCTTCGCCGACGTTACCAACATCGTCTCGCGGATCGCCGAGGCGCCCAGCCCGCCGCGGATCTGGTGGCCGCTGTTCCTGGGCAGCGTCGCACTGGTCGGCGTGCTGTTCAGCATGATCATCTACCTGGTGGTCACCGGTATCGGCGTCTGGGGCGTCAATACTCCGGTCAGCTGGGGCTTCGCGATCGTCAACTTCGTCTTCTGGGTCGGTATCGGCCATGCCGGTACGCTGATCAGCGCGATCCTGTTCCTCTTCCGCCAGAAGTGGCGCACCGGCATCAACCGGTTCGCCGAGGCGATGACCATCTTCGCCGTGATGTGCGCGGCGATCTTCCCCGGCATCCACGTCGGGCGGGTCTGGCTGGTGCACTACCTGTTCCCGCTGCCCAACCAGATGTCGCTGTGGCCCAATTTCCGCAGCCCGCTGCTCTGGGACGTGTTCGCCGTCGGCACCTACTTCACCGTCAGCCTGCTGTTCTGGTACATGGGCATGATCCCCGATTTGGCAACCTTCCGCGACCGCGCCCGGACCCGCACGCGGCAGATCGTCTACGGCCTGCTGGCGATCGGCTGGCGGGGCTCCAACCGGCAGTGGCTGCACTACGAGAAGGCTTATCTGCTGCTGGCGGCGCTGGCCACCCCGCTGGTGATCAGTGTGCACAGCGTGGTCAGCTTCGACTTCGCCACCAGCCAGCTGCCCGGCTGGCACACCAGCATCTTCCCGCCCTACTTCGTGGCGGGCGCGATCTTCGGCGGCTTCGCGATGGTGGTCACGCTGGCGATTCCCGCCCGGGAGCTGTTCGGGCTGAAGAACATCATCACGCTGCACCACTTGGAGAACATGAACAAGATCATCCTGGCGACCGGCATGATGGTCGGCTACGCCTACATGATGGAGTTCTTCACCGCCTGGTACAGCGGCAACCCCGCCGAGGGCTTCGCCTTCGTCAACCGCGCGCTGGGCCCCTACGCCTGGGCTTACTGGATCATGATCGGCTGCAACGTGCTGGCGCCGCAGCTGTTCTGGTTCAAGCGGGCACGGACCAGCATCTGGGCGATGCTGGGCGTGGTGATGTGCGTCAACGTCGGGATGTGGTTCGAGCGCTTCGTGATCGTGGTCAGCAGCCTCAGCCGCGACTTCCTGCCGTCGGGCTGGGACTACTACACCCCGACGATGGTCGACATCCTGACCTTCGCGGGCAGCTTCGGCCTGTTCTTCATGCTGTTCTTGCTGTTCGTGCGCTTCGCGCCGCTGGTGGCGATGGCCGAGGTCAAGAGCGTGATGCCGCAGGCGCACCCGCACTTCGACGAGCACAAACCGCTCGGCGACTACTGGGGTGACGCGCCCGGCGCGCACGAGGAGCAGGAGCGCCTGGCGCGGGCGGAAGGAGGCCGGTCATGACGGTCGACCGGCACACCTCGGTGACGTCCGAGCCGCTGGGCCGGCTGCTGGGCTATCTGGTCGAGTTCGACGATGGCCACCAGCTGCTGCACGCCTGCGAGCAGATGCGCGATGCGGGCTTCACGCGCTGGGACGCGCATACGCCCTTCCCGGTGCACGGCCTCAACGACGCGATGGGGCTGAGGCCCAGCAAACTGCCATGGCTGGTGCTCGGCGGCGGGCTGACCGGCCTGGGCCTGGGGCTGCTGCTGCAGTGGTGGATGAACGCCGTCGATTACCCGTATCTGATCAGCGGCAAGCCATTCTTCAGCCTGCCGGCCAACATTCCGGTGATCTTCGAGCTGACGATTCTGCTGAGCGCCTTCGCCGCGTTCTTCGGGATGCTGCTGATCAACGGGCTGCCGCGCTTCCACCACCCGGTGTTCAACAGCGCCCGTATCCACAAGGTGACGGACGACCGGTTCTTCATCAGCGTCGAGGCCGGCGATCCGCGGTTCGACCGCGACGAGACGCGCCAGTTCCTGACTCAGCTGGGCGGCGTCGGCATCGAGGAACTGATCGAGGAGGGCGGCGATGCCTAAGTGGTGGGGCTGGATCGCGCCCGTGATCATCGTACTGGTGGTGCTGTCGTTCATCCCGCTGGCGATGATCTACTACGCGCGATCCTCGCGCTCGCCGGAACCGAAACCCTCGATCATTCCGGACATGGACAACCAGCCCAAGTACCGCGCCCAGGCCTCCAATCCGCTGTTCACCGACCAGCGCGCGATGCGCCCACCGGTGGCGGGTACGGTGGCGCGCGGCATGCTGGCCACTGACACCCACCTGTATCTCGGCGTCGTCGGCGAGCAGTGGGCCGAGGGCTTTCCACCCGAGCTGGAGATCGACGCGTCGTTCATGGCGCGCGGCCAGGAGCGCTACGACATCTTCTGCGCGACCTGCCACGGACTCGACGGCGATGGCAACGGGATGATCAGCCAGCGCGCCGAGCAGCTGGCGGAAGGCACCTGGATCGCGCCGCTGTCCTATCACACGCCCACCGTGCGCGAGCGGCCGGTCGGGCACATCTACAACACGATTACGAGCGGCATCCGCACCATGCCGGCCTACGGCACGCAGGTACCGGTGGAGGATCGCTGGGCGATTGTCGCCTACGTGCGCGCCCTGCAGCTCAGCCAATACGCCAGCCTCAGCGACGTGCCGGCCGAGCAGCGCGAGGCGCTGAAGCTGCAGGCCGAAGCGCTGCCGCCGGATGGAACCGCGGACCAGGAGGAAGCGGCGGGTGGCGAGGAAGCATCCACCGATGCTGCGACTGAGCCGGACGCGGAAGGGGGAGGGCAGGATGGCTGAGGGCTATGTCCATGTGCTCGCGCCTCAGGATGTCCCGGCCGACAAGCCGCTGCTCGGCAAGGCCTGGCGGCCGCTGTTCATCGTGTCACTGGTGGTCGGTGTGGCGGCGCTGGCCGTCAGCTACCTGCTGGGCATGCAGGCCGGGGATCAGCTGCGCCGGTTCTTCTTCTCCTATCTGACCGCGCTGTGCTACGGCGTCTCGCTGGGCCTCGGCGCCCTGTTCTTCGTGATCCTGCAGCACCTGACGCGGGCCAGCTGGAGCGTGGTTATCCGGCGCGTCGCCGAGTTGCTGGCCGCCCTGCTGCCCCTGCTCGGCCTGCTGGCTCTGCCGATCATCATCGCGATGCTGGGTGGCGACAACGGTCTCTACTTCTGGGGCAATCCCGCCCTTGCTGACGGCAGTTCGCCCCAGTTCGACGAACTGGTGGCACACAAGGCCGGATACCTGAACGTCGGCTTCTTTTCCATCAGGATGGTGGCCTACTTCGTGATCTGGGGACTGCTCAGCTGGCACTTCCTCGGTCGCTCGACCCGCCAGGATGGGTCTGGTGATGCGCGGCTGACGCTGGGCATGTGGCGGCTGAGTGCGCCGGCGATGCTGCTCTTCGCACTGACTCTGACGGGTTTCACCATCGACGCGGTGATGTCGCTGGACGCGCACTGGTTCAGCACCATCATCGGCGCCTACTTCTTCGCCGGCTGCGCGCTGTGCTTCCTGGCGGTCACCACGCTGAGCATCATGCTGCTGCAGCTCAGCGGCCGCATGCGGCGGACGGTGACCGTCGAGCACTACCACGACCTGGGCAAGCTGCTGTTCGCCTTCACCCTGTTCTGGGGCTACATCGCCTTCTCGCAGTTCATGCTCTACTGGTACGCCAACATTCCGGAGGAGACCGGCTGGTATCTGCGGCGCTTCAGCGGCGAGTGGCTGTGGTGGTCGGTGGCGCTGCTATTCGTCCAATTGCTGATTCCGCTGGCCGGGCTGCTGTCCCGCTATGTCAAGCGGCGCAAACGCTTCCTGGCCTTCTGGTGCGTCTGGCTGCTGATCGCCCACTACATGGACCTGTACTGGCTGATCATGCCGGAATACGGCGGCGAGGGCATCCCGTTCGGTGCGCTCGACGTGCTGTGCCTCGTCGGGGTGCTGGCGCTGATGCTGGCCGCCTGGGCGCTGCTGGCGCGACGGCGGCCCCTGGTGCCGCTGGGCGACCCGGCGCTGGCCGATTCACTGAGGTTCGAGAATGTCTAGCGAGATGGATCATCAGGACGAGCCGCGGGTGGCGACTCCGCCGGAGGATGCCGGCGCCGTAGCGGAGGTCGAGGATGTCAACGCGCCGATGATCTTCGTCGTCGGAATCGTCTTCACGCTGGTGTTCCTGGTGGTGGTGATCCTGCTGGTGGCGCTCTTCAACCGGGCGGAGCGCGGCGAACTGGAGCGCAAGGTCGTGGAGCAGCGCCACGAGGAGGTCAACCAGCTGCGCGCGCGGCAGCTGGAGCGGCTGGGCGCCTACGGCTGGATCGACCCGGCCCAGGGCGCGGTCAGCGTGCCGATCGACCGCGCGCTGGAGTTGACTCGCCGACGGCTGGCGGCCGGCCAGCCGCTGGGCTTCGAGCAGCTGGGCCTCGCGCAGCCTACGCCGCCACCCTACGCGGAGGAGACGGAGCCTGAGCCCGCCGCGGAGCAGCCACCGGAATAGACCCAAAACAAGGTACTTGTTGGCGAGGTACTAAGGTGTCATGCAGGTGGGGCCGGTTAGTGTAATCCGGGTTGCTGTCTTGCTCGCCTTTCTAGCCTGTCTGGCGACGTCGCAGCCCGCGCGCGCGCAGTCCGCCGACCAACCGGTCTCCGCGATGGAAGGCGTGGGGGTCGACGAGCAGCTGGACGCCCGGGTGCCGCTGGGCCTGGCCTTCACCGACGAGCAGGACCGCGAGGTGCGGCTGGCGGACTACTTCGACGGCACTCATCCGGTGATCCTGACGCTGAACTACTACAAGTGCCCGATGCTTTGCACGCTGCAGCTCAACGGGATGGTCGACACCCTGTCGATGATGGAGTGGACGGCCGGACAGCAGTTCGAGATCGTCACCGTCAGCTTCAACCCGCTGGAGACGCCCCTGCTGGCGCGGCAGAAGAAACAGAACTACATTCAATCCTACGGCCGTCCGTCGGCAGGGGCCGGCTGGCATTTCCTGACCGGCGGGCAGGCCGAGATCGACGCGCTGACCCAGTCCGTCGGCTTCAACTACCGCTGGGATGATGCCAGCCAGCAGTACGTCCACGTCGCGGCGCTGATCATGCTCACGCCCGACGGGCGGGTGTCCCGCTACCTCTACGACGTGCTGTTCGAACCGCGGGACCTGAAGCTGGCGCTGCTGGAGGCATCGGAGGGCAGGATCGGCACCACCGTCGACCACGTGCTGATGTACTGCTACACCTATGACCCCGCCAGCGGCAGCTACGTGCCGGCCGCGATGAACCTGATGCGGCTGGGCGGGCTGTTGACGTTGGTGGTATTGGCGATCGTGCTGGGCAGCCTGTGGGCCCGGGAGCTGGCGCGGCGGCGGCGGCCCGCGACCGGGGCCGGGGAGGCGGGCTGATGGACGCGGTGGGTATCGCGACGCCGGGCCTCAGCATGGCGCTGGCATTGCTGCAGGCCGATGGATTCTGGATGCCGGGCCGCGGCTCGACGACCGCCGGCGGCGTCGACTGGCTGTTTTACTTCATCCTGGCCATCTCAGCGATCTTCTTCATCGGCATCGTGGTGGTGATGGCGCTGTTCGTCTTCCGCTATCGTGCCCGCCCGGGGCATCGCGAGCAGCAGACGGCCAGCCACAACCTGCCACTGGAGCTGACCTGGAGCATCATCCCGCTGCTGCTCGTGATCGTGATCTTCTGGTTCGGCTTTACGACGTACCTCAACCAGTCCACACCGCCCCAGAACTCGCTGGAAGTGATGGTCACCGCCCAGAAGTGGAACTGGCTGTTCACCTATGCCAACGGCTGGGTCGACGAGGAGCTGCACGTACCGGCCGGGCGGCCCGTGACGCTGGTGATGACCAGCGAGGACGTGATTCACAGCTTCTACGTGCCGGACTTCCGCCTCAAGAAGGACGTGGTGCCGGGTCGCTACACCAAGGCGTGGTTCGAGGCGATCGAGCCCGGCGAACATCAGATCTTCTGCGCCGAGTATTGCGGCACGGAGCACTCCAGCATGCTCTCGCGTGTGGTGGTGCACACCGCGGCGGACTACGAGCAGTGGCTTGAGACCGCCGGGGCGTTCTACGAGCAGCTGCCGCCGGCGGAGGCCGGGGCCGAGATGCTGCGCAAGTTCGGCTGCGTGCAGTGCCACTCCGTGGACGGCTCGGCGGGCACGGGACCGACGCTCAAGGACATCTACGGCCAGACTCACCAGTTCACCGACGGCACCAGCGCCGCTGTTGATGAGAACTACATCCGCGATTCGATCCTCAATCCGCTGGACAAGGTCCGGCAGGGCTACCAGGGTGTCATGCCGACCTTCCAGGGCAAGATCACGGACCAGGAGATCAGCTGGATCATCGCCGCGATCAAGGCCTACAGCGGCGTCGAGGAGCCGATGCCGGCGGAGGAAACGGGTGCCGAGCCCAGCGGCGAGGACGCACCAGCAGCCGAGGACGTCGAGGACACGGGGCAAACTGAGCCGGATCAGGACCAGAATTCCGCCAGCGAGAAGCAGGCGGGTTAGCGGGGATAGCGATGACTAGTGACACGGACAGCAAGCAGCGCGGCGTAGTGGATCAAGCCGCGGCGCCGCCCGATTACCTGAACGTCAGGAGCGGATTCTGGTCGTGGTTCGGCACGCTGGATCACAAACGGATCGGTGTCCTCTACTTGATCTCGATCCTCGGCGCGTTCTTCCTGGGGGGCGTGTTCGCCATCCTGGTGCGCACCGAGCTGATCTCCCCGGGCCAGACGATCACCGACGCGGATACCTATAACCAGTGGTTCACCCTGCACGGCGCGATCATGACGTTCATGGTGATCATCCCCGGCATTCCGGCGGCGCTGGGCAACTTCGTGCTGCCGCTGATGCTGGGCGCCAAGGACGTGGCGTTCCCGCGGCTCAACCTGATGAGCTACTACCTCTACGTGCTGGGCGTGGTGGTTGCGCTGCTCAGCCTTGCGCTGGGCGGGGTCGACACGGGCTGGACGTTCTACACGCCCTACAGCACGGATACCAACACGGCGGTGGTGCCGATCGTACTGGGGGCGTTCATCCTGGGCTTCAGCTCGATCTTCACGGGCCTCAACTTCATCGTCACCATCCACAAGCTCCGGCCGCCCGGCATGACCTGGTTCCGGCTGCCGCTGTTTCTATGGGCGCTCTACGCCACCGCGATCATCCAGGTCCTGGCCACGCCCGTGCTGGGTATCACCCTGCTGCTGCTGGTGCTGGAGCGCGCGCTGGGCGTCGGCATCTTCAACCCGGCGCTGGGCGGCGACCCGGTGCTCTTCCAGCACTTCTTCTGGTTCTACAGCCATCCCGCGGTCTACATCATGATCCTGCCGGCGATGGGCGTGATCAGCGAGGTGGTCTCGGTGTTCAGCCGCAAGCACATCTTCGGCTACCGCTTCATCGCCTACTCCAGCATCGCGATCGCCATCTTCGGCTTCATGGTCTGGGGCCACCACATGTTCACCAGCGGCCAGTCGCAGCTGCTGAACATGATCTTCTCCGCGCTGACCTTCAGTGTGGCGATCCCGTCGGCGGTCAAGGTCTTCAACTGGCTGGCGACGATGTACAAGGGACGAATCGTGCTGAAGACCCCGATGCTCTACGCCCTGAGCTTCATCTTTCTGTTCGGCATCGGCGGCCTGACCGGGCTGTTCCTCGGCTCGCTGGCCACCGACGTGCACCTGCACGACACCTACTTCGTGGTCGCGCACTTCCACTACGTGATGATGGGATCGGCGATGATCGCGTTCTTCGCGGGGCTGCACTATTGGTGGCCCAAGATGACCGGGCGGATGTACAGCGAGAAGTGGGGCATGATCGGCGCCCTGCTGGTGTTCATCGGCTTCAACGTCACGTTCTTCACCCAGTTCGTGCTGGGCAGCCAGGGGATGCCGCGCCGCTACTACGACTACCTGGACAAGTACACGGTCTATCACGTGATCTCCAGCCTGGGCTCCTACGTGCTGGCGATCGGGTTCGTGGTGATGGCGGTCTATCTGCTGCACTCGCTGTTCCGCGGCCGGCGCGCGCCCGCCAATCCCTGGGGTGGCGCCACCCTGGAGTGGCAGTGCGCCTCGCCGCCGCCACCGGAGAACTTCGCGGCGGCGCCGTCGGCGGGTGATCCCTACGACCTGACCGGGCTGGAATACGACGTGGCCGAGGGTGGCTACGTCAGCAGGGAGGAGCGACCTGCGCCAGCGGGGTAGGCAGCATGACGAACCAGCATCACGACGATCGACCGCAGCACCTGCACCATCACTTCGACACGGAGCAGCAGCAGTTCGACAGCGACAAGCTGGGGATGTGGCTGTTCCTGGTGACGGAGATTCTGCTGTTCGGCGGGCTGTTCGTGGCCTACGCCTACTACCGCGCCCACCATCCCGAGGTCTTTCTCTACGCGCACAAGTACCTGGACAAAACGCTCGGCGGGATCAACACCGTGGTGCTGATCGCCTCCAGCCTGACGATGGCCTGGGCGGTGCGCGCCGCGCAGCTCGGCCAGCGCCGGCTGCTGATCATCCTTCTGTCGCTGACGCTGCTGGCCGGCTTCGCCTTTCTCGGTATCAAGGCCGTCGAGTACGAGCACAAGTGGAAGCACGGTTTGCTGTGGGGCCAGCGCTTCCAGCCCGAACACCACGAGGTTACGGACGCCCACCAGCCCGAGCCGGCCGCTGAGGACGGCGCGCATCATGCAGGCGACCGTCCTGCTGACCAGGCGGAGGTTGGCCCGGTGGACGCTGAACCCTGCAGCACCGCAGGCGGTCACGATCTCGGCGGGACGCAGCTGCCGCCGACCGCGCCCGGTCCTGGCGGATTGGCCCGGCTGCCGGGGGAGACTCCCGCGGTCGCGGGCGAGCACGTGGTTCCGCAGCCCGAGAACGTGCACCTGTTCTTTGGGGTCTACTTCGCGATGACCGGCCTGCACGCCCTGCACGTCATCGCGGGCATGATCGCGATCTTCGTGATGGTGCTGCTGGCGGCGAAGGGTCGCTTTGGCGGCGGTTACTTCACGCCGGTCGATCTGACCGGGCTTTACTGGCACGTCGTGGATCTGATCTGGATCTTCCTGTTCCCACTGCTGTACCTGATCCACTAGGTAGGCGCGACGGTGATACCGAGAGGCATAAGAGATGCTTGAGCAAGTGAAGAAGATAGTGACGACCTTCCGGCAGGGGGAGCAGGTCCGCCGCGGAGTGGGGCATGTCATCCCGTTGTGGGTGCTGCTGGGCGTATTCATCGCGCTGCTGGCTCTGACCTGGCTGACGGTGGCGGCGACCTATGTCGACCTGGGCCGCTGGAATCTGTGGATCGCACTGGGGATCGCGACCGTCAAGGCCTTTCTGGTCGCGCTCTACTTCATGCACCTGCGCTATGACAAGCTGCTGCACGGCACCATCTTTCTGTTCGCGATCTTCTTCGTGATGCTGTTCGTCGGCCTGGTCCTGATGGACTCCACCGCCTACCGGTCGGAGCTGATCGAGGACTACGCGCCCGCGATCAGCGAGGAGCAGGGAGCCCAGCCATGACCGGGGAGCAAAGGCCGACGATGGACACGACGGGCGACGCGCTACGGCGCGATGACACTCAGACACTCGGCATGTGGCTGTTCATCGCGTCGCTGAGCGTGTTGTTCATCGCCAGCATGGTCGGTTACCTGGTGGTGCGGCTGCGCGCTCCAGAGTGGCCGCCGGCCGGTATGCCGGCCCTGCCGCGCGGACTGTACTTCAGCACCTTCGTGCTGATTGCCAGCAGCATGACGATGCACTTTGCCCTGCACAGCGTGCGACGTGGCCGCGCGCAGCTGCTGCGCATGGGCCTGGCCGCCACCTTCGTGCTGGGGGCGGTGTTCCTGATCAGCCAGGTCTCTGCCTGGTCCGTGCTGCTGGCGGCGGATGTCTACGCCCAGGCCAACCTCTACGCCTTCACCTTCTACATGCTGACCGGCCTGCACGCGCTGCACGTGATCGGCGGGCTCATTCCGCTGGGCGTCATCATGCGCGCCGCCTGGCGCGGCGCCTACTCGCCGCTGGCGCATCAGCCGGTGAAGAACACCGCGATGTACTGGCACTTCCTCGACATCGTCTGGCTGGTGATGTTCGTGTTGCTGATCACGGCCGGCTAGTCGTCGGTTACGGTGTGGGTTGCGGCACCTGCTGCGGCGGCGGAGCATCGGGGTGCATCGCGGACCAGGCGAACCAGAACGCGTAGACCGCGCCGACCGGCTCAATGCCATGCATGGCCCGTAGCGTCGGCGGCTCCATTCCGGCGGCGTGTGGCTGCCAGCTGAGTCCCAGCCCTAGGGCGTCATCCTGCCAGCGGCGCGGCTGGTCGCCCGCGTCGACAAGCGGGTCGTGGTAGGCCAGCACGTGCCAGCCCTCGCCGTCCTGCACCGCCAGCACGCGGGCCATGGCGGGCAGCCCGTCCGCCGGTACCGCCGGCGATACGGGGAAGCGCGGCCGGCCGGTTTCGAAGTAGTGGCCGTAGGGATTGCGCTTGTAGCGCGACTTGTACTCGTCGCGGCCGGTGATCACCGTGGTCTCGGGATGGCGCGCCAGCCAGTCTCCCCAGTGGGACAGTTCGGCCGCCACCAGCTGCAACTCGGTTCCCGCCGCCGCTCCGGCGACCGCGCGCAGCTGCAGCTGGCTCCAGAGGCTCTCGCCGCCACCGTCGCGGACGTCGTACATCAGCAGATTGCTGTTGAGCAGCAGCCCGCTGACCTCGAACGCCGGCACATCGCCTGTCACATCGCGACGGAACACCGCCGCGCTGTCGCTGAGTGGGCAGTAGGTCACGGCGATCTCTGTGCCTCCCAGGGTGTCGTTGGCGATCTCATGCCAGTTGAGGATTCGCAGCGGGTAGGCGCGGCTCTCGGCGCCGATTGTCACGCCGATCACGCGGTCGCCGCTGACCAGGAACTTGCCACGCCGCTCGGCGTTGTACTCGACGACCTCCGCGCCGGCGATCGTATTGGGGTCGGTGAGCGCCCGTATCGTTCCCCGCTCGGCGCCGACGACGATCAACTCGCGGGGCACCAGTGAGCCGCTGAGGTCAAAGCCGTTGTCCGCTGCATCGGGATCGGCAGTCGCTGCGGGGGGCGCTTCCCGACTGAGGCCGGGCCAGATGAAGCGGAGCACGACAAGCGCCAGCAGCAACGCCATCAGTGCCAGCACCCAGCCCCCGCTGCGCCAGTCCAGCAGGCGCTGTTGCGGCTCGACCTTACGCGCGGGCTCCTCCATCACCGCGGCCCTTCCCGATACTGGACGCCGGCGGCGGCGAGGGGGGCAGCTTCGGAGGGTTCCGTGGCGGCCCCGGTCAGTCCGCGGTGATCCGCCACGAGCAGGATCAGCACCAGCGGCAGGTAGATCACGCTGGCGAGGAACACGCGGCGGGCATCGCGCTCGCTTCGATTGCGGTTCAGTCGCAGGCTGAGCCACACCATCAACATGCCCAGCAGCAGCGATCCCAGGGCGTAGGTCCAGCCGCCCAGGCCGACCAGCACCGGCGCCAGCCCCAGCGGCAGCAGCGCCAGCGTGTAGATCAACAGCATGGTGAAGTTCAGTCGCCCGGACTCATCCAGCATCGGCAGCATTCGGTAGCCGCCGCGCAGGTAGTCTCGGCGATACATCCAGGCCAGCGCCAGGAAGTGCGGGATCTGCCAGGCGAACAGCAGCGCGCCGAGCAGCCAGGCCGCCGGCTCCAGCCGGCCGGTCGCGGCGCTGAAGCCCATCATCGGCGGCAGCGCGCCGCAGATGCCACCCAGCAGCGTGCTCAGTGTGCTGCGCGGCTTCAGCGGCGTGTACATGCCCAGGTAGACGAGCTGCACGATCAGCGCCAACAACGCCGTCAGGGCGTTGACCTGCACCGCCAGCAGCAGATCGCCGCCCAGCGCGAGTGCGCCCGCTACGGCCAGCGCCTGCCCGCTTGGCAGCCGTCGGGCGGGCAGGGGGCGGCTGCGGGTGCGGTGCATGCGGGCGTCGCGGTGACGCTCCAGCCACTGGTTGAGGCCGCTGGCGCCCAGGGCGGCCAGCGCGGTGCCGAGCAGCGTCCAGCCCAGCAGCATCCAGTCGACCCTGGCGCCACTGGCCAGCAGGAAACCGGCGCAGGTGGTTCCCACGACCATCGTGTTTAAGCCGACCTTGGTCAGCCGCGAGTATTCGCGCAGCGCGGTGCCGGACTTGGCCGGCGGCTGGTTCGGAGTACTCGCTGTGCTGACCGTCGACCCCATGCTTAGAACCACCAGTACTACTCACAGATATTACCCTGCCGCTGGCCTGGGCACGTTAGACACTCGGCGTGCGCGCGGGCCCGCTTGACGCTGCCGCCGGGATCAAGTAGGTTAGGCGCACACGCTGGGAGGTGCTCATGGATGCGGCAGTGACCAAGGCTAAGGCGCCCCGGGGCCGGACCGATCTGCTGGCGCTGGGCTTCGGGACGACGGCCGCAATGTGGGCGCTCGGCTACTTCCTGCGCCTGCCGGTCTCGACGGTGCCGGGCTGGCTGATCATACTGCTGATGGCCCTGTGCGTCGTGCTGGGCGGCAGCCTGGCGAACCGGTTGACGGTGCGAGGGTGGCTGGGCGGAGTCTGGGTCGGCGGCATCGCCGGGCTGCTCAACCTGCTGATCTTCGGCAGCCTGATGTCGGGTGAGCAGGCTAACCAGCTGCTGCCATCGGCCGCGTTGTGGCTGGTCGGTTCGCCGGTGATCGGTGCGCTGCTGGGCGGCATCGGCGCGGCGATCGGCGGCCGCGGCCGGGCGGGGCGGCAGCCGGTCGACTGGCCGCCGGTCCTGGTCGTCGTCGCCGCGGCAATCACGTTGCTGCTGATCGTCGCCGGTGGAATGGTGACGGGCTTCGAGTCGGGGCTGGCCGTCGTGGACTGGCCCAACACGTTCGGCTACAACATGTTTTTCTACCCGCTGGCGCGGATGACCGGGGGCATCTACTATGAGCACGCCCACCGGCTGCTCGGCTCCCTGGCCGGGCTGACCACCCTGATTGTGGCGATCAACCTCCAGTTCGGTCGCCAGCCGCGCTGGCTCAAGCAGCTGGCCTGGGGTGCCCTGGTGCTGGTGATCATCCAGGGGGTGCTCGGCGGCCTGCGCGTGACCGGCACGCTCACGTTGTCTACCTCGCCGCACGACGTGCAGCCCAACATCTACCTGGCGATCATTCACGGCGTGGTCGGACAGCTGTTCCTCGCCTCCCTGGTGGCACTGGCGGTGTATGTGTCGCAGGGCTGGAAGCGGTGCAGCGAGGTGCATCGCAGTCCCCTGGCTCGCACCGACCGCGCGCTGGCGATCTGGCTGCTGGTGCTGCTGATCGTCCAACTGGTACTGGGCGCGGTGCTGCGCCACATCAAGGGCGGGCTGCACCTGCACATCACCCTCGCGGTGATCGTGCTGATTATCGCCGCGGTGGCCGGGCTCCGCCTCTGGGGCATCTATCCCCAGCTGCCACGTCTCAGCCGTGGCGGGCTGCTGCTGGCCAATGCGGCCGGCATCCAGCTGTTGCTGGGTTTGGCGGCCCTGATGACGACCGGGGCGAACGCCGGCTACCAGCCGGGCTGGCTGATGGTCATTGTGACCACCCTGCACCAGACGATGGGCGCACTGCTGTTGGCGCTGGCCGTATATCTCGCCGTCTGGGTGCACCGGCTACTCAGACCTGGCGCTTGATGGTGAGCGACCCGCACACACATCCTCGCCCCGCTGGGGGCCGGCGTCCTGCGCGTCGGCCTTCGCTAGGCGCGGAAGTCGCTGCCTTCTTCTTGTTTAACGAGCTGGAAGAACTCGCATTTGTCACAAGAGCCCAGTTCCTGCAGCAGCGCGCACTCACAGTGTCCCCCGTATAGCGTGCCTGCGGCACGCCAGCAGCAACGTCCGGCGTTAAATCCATGATTGGCGCCGTTGTAGGATTTGTTGACCGCGGCGCTGCAGATGCCGTGGGCGTCCACGGCTTTGCCACCGGGCTCCCGTCCGCAGCTGGTGAACTCCCAGCAGTTTGATCTCATGCTCGCCTCCCGCCTGAAGTTACCCTTGAGAGCGATGTCGCGGTGGCTGTAGCACAGTCCCGTACCACTACCCATCGGCGGCGCCCGATTGAAGAATGCGCCGCGCTGTTGCTGCCCAGTGAGTGCGCCAGTTCTATGTTGCGCGCGTCTGTTCGCCTTCTTAAATGATACCGTGGTCCGGCACTGATTGCAGCAAAGATGATCCGTAATTTCGTGCACGGTAATGGACCACGCACAGAGACCTGGCTGCCCGCGGAATGGTGCGGAATGACAGCCCAGAGAGTAGACCGGCTACGGTTTACACAGGATATGCTCGATGGTAGAATTACAGCGTAGCAACGTGCGGCGGACGAAATGCCGCGAGTGCCGCTAGGAGCCTGGACCAGTCGAGGAAACGATGCGACTGAACTCGCTTTTGGTCCGGTCGATTCGTCATCTGAATGGCGACACACCTCTAATCACTTCCAACTTCCTGATACCCATTCTCATTTACTGCTCTAGTCCTGCTGGCGCTACATCAGCACACATTCCAGTACAGCATCAGCCCGGTCAGTGTTTGATTCCACGTTCTTACTCGAGACAAGCGGAGCAATCAGTGGTCTGACGTGCCAAGTGGCCTACCGCGGCGACCAGCCTGAAAGCGTTGCTGGCGCTGACAAATGTAGGAGATGTGGTCAGGGATCGAGCACCGGCTGGCGCAAGTCCTGAAACCAACCCACATCTGGACGTCGTTATGAAGTACTGGCGCAAACCACTGGACTATGACCAAATCGAGATCCCCCATGGAGAGGTCCACATCATCGCGGACCGCTGCAAGGGGTGCGTATTCTGTGTCGAGTACTGCCCGCGCGGTGTGCTGATCATGAGCGACGAGTTCAACGCGAAGGGCTACCACTACCCGGTAGCGATCAAGACCGGGGAGTGTGTGAACTGCAACCTGTGCGAGATGATCTGTCCGGAGTTCGCGATCTTCTCCTCGCCGCTGCCCAACGGCAAGCTGGGCGACGTCACCGAAGTCACTCCCGAGGGCGTGCACACCTCGAAGGAGGAGCCGAAGTGAAAACCGATCCAGCGGGCGTGCTTACGGGCGCGCATTACCTTGACGGCGACTACGCCTGTGGCGAGGGAGCGATGGCGGCGGGCTGCCGGTTTGTGGCGGGCTACCCGATCACGCCGTCCACCGAGGTTGTCGAGCGCATCTCGCGCCGGTTCCCCTACATGGGCGGAACCTTCATCCAGATGGAGGACGAGATGGCGTCGATGGCCGCGATTATCGGCGCCTCCTGGACGGGCACCAAGTCGATGACGGTGACCAGCGGGCCGGGCTTCAGCCTGATGATGGAGAACATCGGGCTGGCGGCGATGATGGAAACGCCCTGCGTGGTGGTCAACGTGCAGCGGGGCGGACCTTCGACGGGGCTGCCGACGATGGTCGGCCAGCAGGACATCATGCAGGCCCGCTGGGGCTCGCACGGTGACTACCAGATCATCGCGCTGAGCCCCCAATCTCCGCAGGAGGCCTTCACCCTGGTGATCGACGCCTTCAATCTGGCGGAGCTCTACCGCGTGCCGGTGATGTTCATGATGGACGAGTGCGTCGGGCACATGACTGAGAAAGTGGTCATCCCGCCCGCCGACGAGATCGAGATCGTGCCGCGCAAGCTGACGAGCAAGACGCCCGAGGAATACCTGCCGTATTCTGCTGACGGGGGGTTGATTCCGGAGTTTGCCAGGGCTGGCGACGGCTACAAGTTCCATACCACCGGGCTGACCCACGACGAGCGCGGCTACCCCGTGATGAGTGCCGAATGCCAGCAGCAGAACGTGCAGCGGCTGATCGACAAGATTAAGCTGAACGCCGATGACATCGTGCGCTACGAGGAAGAGGAGATCGACTCGGCGGACGTTGTGCTCGTCACGTACGGCATCACGGCTCGCGTCGCCAGGATGGGCATCGAACTGGCGCGCAAGAAGGGCATCAAGGTGGGTGTGATCAGACTGCTGGTCGTCTGGCCGTTCCCCGAGAAGTACATCCGTGAGCTGGCGGGCAAGATCAAGGCGTTTGTGGTGCCGGAGATCAACGCCGGCCAGCTGGTTCTCGAGGTGGAGCGCTGCGCCGCCGGCAAGGTGCCCGCCGTCGGGGTTCCCCACCTGGGAGGGGGCGTACATGATCCCCAGGTCATCGCAGACGCGATTGTGGAGGCTGCCAAATGAGCCCAGAAAGCAAGATAGTGGGACAGACGGCGATGAGGTCCAAGGTGCATCCGGTGCCATCGGCGCCCCCGGCCGGGGAGGGTGCGGCGCATGCCGAGGATGACCACCCGCTCTCCGAGTACCTGCGGATGGACCGCATTCCGCACATCTGGTGCCCGACCTGCGGCATCGGGATCGCGGTGAAGTGCCTGGCGGAGGCGCTGGACGAGCTCAAGGCCGACACCAACAAAGTGTCGATCGTCTCCGGCATTGGCTGCACCGGGCGAGTGGCGGGCTACATGAAGCTCGACGGCTTCCACTCCACTCACGGTCGCGCGATCCCGTTCGCCACCGGCATCAAGCTGGGACGCCCGGAACTGACGGTGGTGGTGTTCTCCGGCGATGGCGATCTGTCGGGCATCGGCGGCAATCACTTCATCCACGCCGCGCGACGCAACATGGACCTGATGGTCGTACTGGTCAACAACTTCATCTACGGGATGACCGGCGGGCAGAATGCCCCCACCACGCCGGTGCCGGCCAAGACGTCCACGATGCCGTTCGGCAACTTCGAGCATCCCTTCAACCTGCCGGCGCTGGCCGAGGGCTGCGGCGCGGACTACGTGGCGCGCTGGACAACCCTGCACGTCCGGCGGTTGACGCGCTCGTTCAAGGAAGCACTGACTCGCAAGGGCTTCCGCTTCATCGAGGTCATCGCGCCGTGTTCGACGCTCTACGGCCGGCTCAACAAGCTGGGCACCGGCTACGACCTGATGAAGTTCTACTACGAGAACACGGAGATCCACAACGGGGCCGACACCAAGGACGTGGACATCGCCTTTCAGGGCAAGATCATCTGCGGCAAGTTCGTGGACTTCGAGCGCCGCACCTACATCGAGATGATGGAGCAGCACTACACGGAGGTTCTCGGCGAGAAGTACGTGCCGATGAAGCCGGAGGGCGGCATGCTGCATGAGCCCGAGGACGAGCAGCAGGCCGCGCCGGCCGGGAAGCCCGCCAGGCGCAAGCGCGAGAAGCAGGAGGTGGCCGGTGGCTAGAACAGAGATCAGGGTTGTCGGTTTCGGCGGCCAGGGCGTGGTGATGATGGGCCACGTCATCGGCCATGCTTGTGCGATCAACGCGGACATGCACGCGACCATGATCCAGAGCTTCGGCCCGGAGGCCCGCGGTTCGGCCTGCAGCGCCACCGTCGCGGTCTCGCAGACCGAGGTGCTCTACCCATATATATTGCAGCCGGACATCCTGGTCGCGATGTCTTCCGAGGGCTATAGCAAGTACCGCGATGAGCTCAAGCCAAAGGGCATCTTGGTCTACGAGGCGGATCTGGTGCACCCGGAGATCAAGAAAGGCCAGCCGTCATATGGCATCTGCTCCACGCGCATCGCGGAGAACCTCGGACGCAAGATTGTGATGAACGCCGTGATGCTGGGATTCTTCGCCGCCGCGACCAAGCTGGTCCCACGCGATGCGCTACGCACCGCCGTGGAACACTCAGTACCGCACGGAACGGAAGAACTGAACCTGAAGGCATTCGATGCCGGTTGGGACACGTTTGGAGAAGAATACGGGGAACGGAAGAAGGGCAGCAAGCAGGCTGTCGAGGCAAAGGCGGAATAGAGCCTGAGCCCATGCTTGGCTCCGCGCCCCGGAAGAGGAGCGCAAGATGGATGGAGTTCCCGCGCTGCGGGACGAGGGGACACCGCCGGTGGCGGAGAAGCGGGCGCTGGTGATCGGCGGCGGGATTGCCGGCATCCAGGCGGCACTCGATATGGCCGACGCCCGAATCCGGGTCACCCTGGTGGAGAAGTCGCCGACGCTGGGCGGGCACATGGCCCAGCTGGACAAGACCTTCCCCACGATGGACTGCAGCATTTGAATTCTCGGCCCCAAGATGATGGATGCCGGTCGGCATCCCCTAATCGAGGTGATCACAAATGCGGAAGTCACCGCTGTCAAGGGACAGGCCGGTGACTTCAGAGTCACGATCCGTCAGAATCCGCGCTACGTCTACGAGGACAAGTGCGTGGCCTGCGGGGTGTGTTCCGATGCCTGCCCCGTAGTGCGCGGCAATGAGTTCGACTACTGCCTCAAGGCGCGCAAGGCCATCTACCGGCCTTTCCCCCAGTCCGTGCCGGCTGCGTACGTGATCGACATGGATCACTGCAAGAAGTGCTGGCGCTGCGTCGGCGTCTGCGAGGTCGGCGCGATCGACTTCGACATGGAGCCGGAGTACACCGACGTCAAGGTCGGCGCGATCGTCACCGCGGTCGGTTTCGAGGAGTTCGATCCGACGGTGCTCGGCAACTACGGCTACGGCCGCTTCCCCAACGTCATCACCAGCCTGGAACTGGAGCGGATGCTCAACGCCAGCGGCGTGACGATGGGCCACGTGGTGCGGCCCTCGGACAAGGTCACACCGAAGCGCATCCTGTTCGTGCAGTGCGTGGGGGCCCGGGGTGAGGGCGGCCGTGACTACTGCAGCCGTTTCTGCTGCATGAACGCGGTCAAGGACTCGATGCTGATCCCCCAGCACGACCCCGAAGTCGAGCACATCACCATCCTGTTCACCGACCTGCGGGCGTTCGGCAAAGGCTTCGACGAGTTCGTGCAGCGCTCCTTCGATCAGGAGAGCGCGCATTATCTGCGGGGCCGGCCCGCCAAAATCGAGGAGAATGAAGACAAGACCCTGACGGTCTTCGTCGAGGACACGCTGTCCCACGAGCAGCAGCAGATCGAGGCCGACATGGTAGTGCTGTCGGTGGCGGCGGCGCCCAGTTCCGGGGCGGTCGAACTGGCGAAAATACTGGGAGCGGAGATTGACCAATACGGCTTCATCGCGCGGCGCGACTCCGCGGTATCCGCGATCGAGACCTCGGCGGACGGCATCTTCGTCTGCGGCAGCGCGGTCGGTCCCCAGGTGATTCCGGACTGCGTGGCGACCGCCTCGGCGGCGGCCTCGCGCGCGCAGCTGTTCCTGACCGGCGAGCGTGTGGTCGAGGAGCAGAAGGAGGTGCCGGAGCGCGATCTGAGCGGGCCGCCGCGCATCGGCGTGCTGGTCTGCCACTGCGGGGTTAATATCTCGGGTGTACTGGACATTGATTACCTGGTGGAACGCGCGGGCCGGATCAAGGACGTCGTAATCGCCGAAGATCACCAGTTCGCCTGCTCCTCGGTCGGCCAGGACAAGCTGGTCGAGATGATCGAGGAGCATCAGCTCAACCGCGTCGTGGTGGCGGCCTGTACACCGCGTACCCACGAGCCCGTCTTCCGCGAAACGTGCGCCCAGATCGGCTTCAATCCATATCTGCTGGAAATGGTCAATATCCGTGACCAGTGTTCCTGGGTGCACGCCAGGCATCCCGAGGAGGCCCTGGACAAAGCCGACGCCCTGATCCGGATGGGTGTCGCGCGGGCGCGCAATCTTGAGCCGCTGCACGAGGGCGAGTCGCCGATGACCCACGGGGCGTTGGTGATCGGGGGCGGCATCGCCGGCATCCAGGCCGCCAGTGATCTGGCCGCACAGGGCTTCCCGACGATTCTGGTGGAGAAGAGCGACAAGCTCGGTGGTCGACTGGCGGAGCCGAACCTGAAGTACCTCTATCCCACAATGCGGTCGGCCGCCGAGATGATGGCGGAGAAGATCAAGCGGCTGGAGAACAGCGGGGCGCGGGTGCTGCTCAACACTGAGGTCCCGCACATCTCGGGATACGTGGGCAACTTCAAGGTTCAGCTGGCGGGTGCCGCCAACGAGATCGCCGAGGTGGGGGCCATCATCCTGGCCACGGGCGCCGACCTCTATGATCCCCGCGGCGAGTACGGCTACCACGAGCTGCGAGGAGTGATCACCAGCGAGGAACTGGAGCACAAGCTGACGCTCTCGCCCCAGGAGATGAACCGCTGGATCAGCGGCAAACCCGGCGAGGTGATCAGCGAGGACATCGAGCCCAAGAGCGTATCGATCATCCTATGTGTCGGCTCCCGCGAGAAAGAGAAGCACAGCGGCTGCTCGCGCTACTGCTGCCCGACCGGTATCAAGCAGGCGATCCTGCTGCACGAAATGGGACTCGATGCCACGGTTTTCTACCGCGACATCCGCACCGTCTCCAGCGGCGCCGAGGAAATGTACCGCAAGGCGCGGGGGATGGGGGTGCTGTTCGTGCGCATCCCGGACGGCGAGAAACCCGAGGTAATCGGTGATCAGCGCGTCCGCGCGGTGCGCTGCTTCGACGCCCTGCTGGGCCGCAGGCTGGAGGTGCATACCGACCTGCTGGTGCTGGGCGTCGGTATGGTGCCGCGCCAGCCCGAGACGTCGCGCTTCCACGACATGCTCAAGGCCAGTCTGGGGCTGGACGGCTTCTTCCTGGAGCGTCATCCCGAGCTGGCCCCCGTCGAGACTTCCGTCGAGGGGGTGCTGATCGCCGGTACGGTGCAGGGCCCCAAGGACATCGTGGACACCGTGGCCCAGGCCTCGGCCGCCGCGGCCAAGGCCGCCGTGTTCCTGGCCTACGACCGCGTGCGTCTCGATCCGGCGGTGGCCCGCGTGGATGAGGAGAAGTGCCGGGGCTGCGGCACCTGCGTCGAAATCTGCGACTACAAGGCGCCATCGCTCTATGAGGTGGAGGAGGGCGTGTTCACCGCCAGGATCAACGCCAGCCTCTGCAAGGGCTGTGGCACGTGCGCCAGTTGGTGTCCGTCGGGCGCGATCGTGGCCCAGCACTTCACCGACCGCCAGGTCCACGCCATGATCGACGCCTTCTTCGAAGTGGAGACGACCCCATGACCGATGCAGCAACATCAAGCAAGGCCGAGGCGAAACCGGCGGGCAAGGCGCAGTGGAATCCCCGCATCGTGGTCTTCGCCTGCAACTGGTGCTCCTACGCCGGGGCGGACACCGCCGGTATCTCACGGCTGGAGCATGAGCCCCATTTCCGGATCATCCGGGTGATGTGCTCGGGGCGGATCCAGCCGGACTTCGTGCTCAAGGCCTTCGAGAAAGGCGCCGACGGCGTGCTGGTATCGGGGTGCCACTTCGGTGACTGCCACTACGTGTTCGGCAACCACCGCGCCGCTGAGATGTTCGAGAAGACGATGAAGACGGTCAAGCTGCTGGGGATTGAGGAGGGGCGGCTGCGGCTGGAGTGGATCAGTGCCGCCGAGGGCGTGCGCTTCGCGGAAGTAATCAACGAGTTCACCGACCAGGTACGAGCGCTGGGGCCCAGCCCGCTGGGCTATGCCAAGGCCCCGGCTGCAGCAGCGGAAGGAGCGGCGGATGTCTGACATGCTCACCATCGCCAGGGACACCAAGGCCTGGGCGTGCTATGACTGCGGCAAGTGCACGGCCAACTGCCCGTTGACCCGCGCCGGTGCGGCCTACAGCCCGCGCAAGCACGTGCTGGCCACCAACCTCGGCCACCAGGAGATGGTGGCCGGCCAGGGCACGCTGTTCGATTGCCTGACCTGCAAGCTCTGCGACGCCCGCTGTCCGGTCGGCGTAGAGTACACCCAGCTGGTGCTCAAACTGCGGGAGCTGTCCTTCCGCGAGGGCACCGAGGTGGAGTGCCCGCACGGCGGGGCGCTGCAGTCGGCGATGCGGATCATGGCCCAGGGCAAGACGCAGCAGGACCGGCTGGCGTGGCTGGATGATGATCTGCAGACGGTGCCGGACAAAGGCGAGGTGTTCTTCTGGACGGGCTGCACGATGTTCTACGACGCCTTCTTCCCCGAATTCGAGATGGCGACGCTGGAGGGCACCAAGGCGGCGGTGAAGCTGCTCAATCATTTGGGCATCACGCCCGTGGTGTCGCCTGATGAGAGATGCTGCGGGCACGATCTGTTGTGGAACGGCGACGTCAAGAGCTTCCAGGCGCTGGCCCGCCACAACGTCAAGCTGGTTGCTGACAGCGGCGCCGAGTTGCTGGTGGTTTCCTGCGCGGAGTGCCTGCGCACCTGGAAGGTGGACTACGCCGAGTTCTTCGAGGGCGCAATGCCGCGGATCGTGCATCTCAGCGAGCTGCTGGCCGAGCGGCTGGATGAGCTGCATTTCGCCGGGGAAGGTGAGACGCGCAAGGTGACCTATCAGGATCCCTGCCGGCTGGGGCGGCACCTCGGCATCTACGACGAGCCGCGCGCCGTGCTGGAGGCCGTGCCCGGCGCGGAGTTTACCGAGATGCGTCGCAGTGGCAGCGGCGCGCTGTGCTGCGCGGGCGGAACCTGGTCCAACTGCGATCGCTACGCCAAGAAGCTGCAGGTCGAGCGCCTGCGGGAGGCGCGGGCGACCGGGGCGGAGCTGCTGGTCACGGCCTGTCCGAAATGCCAGGTGCACTTCCGCTGCGCGATGAATGACCCGAATCTCAAGGATGACATCCAGATCGAGATGCGAGACCTGGCGGAGCTTGCGCTGGAAGGGCTGGCCTGAACCCGGCGCTGCGACGCGGCTGAGAAGAGAGAAAGACTGACGCGGAAGGAGTAGCCATGGATGAGATGGCGAAGGGCGAGGAGCTGCGGATCGGGGTGTTCGTCTGCGACTGCGGACTGAACATCGCCGGCACGGTGGACTGCGCGAGTGTCAATGCGTACGCGGAAACGCTGCCGGACGTGGTCTGCGCGGTGCGCAACAAGTACACCTGCGCCGATCCCGGCCAGAACGAGATCAAAAGCGCCATCAAGGAGCACCGGCTCAACCGCGTTGTGGTCGCGTCGTGCACGCCGCTGCAGCATGAGCCGACGTTCCGCGCCTGCGTGGCCGAGGCGGGGCTGAATCCCTACCTGATGGAGATGGCCAATCTGCGAGAGCACTGCTCGTGGGTGCATCCCAACGACTGGGACGGGGCGACCGCCAAGGCCAGGGACCTCGTGGCCAGTGCGGTGGCCCGGGCGCGGTTCCTGCAGCCCCAGGAGGAACTCAGCGTACCGGTGACCAAGCGCGCGCTGGTCATCGGCGGCGGGGTGGCGGGCATGGAGGCCGCGCTGGAACTGGCCGACCAGGGGCACCAGGTTACGCTGGTCGAGAAGGAAGCGTCCATCGGTGGGATCATGGCCCAGCTGGACAAGACCTATCCCACCATGGACTGCTCGATTTGAATTTTGGGCCCCAAGGCCATTGATGTCGGTCGACATCCCAATATCGAGCTGATGACCTACAGCGAGGTGGATGAGGTTGAAGGCTATATCGGCAACTTCACCGTCAAGATCCGCAAGAAAGCCCGCTACGTGGACCCGAACCTCTGCAACGCCTGCGGCGAGTGTGCCAAGGTCTGTCCGGTGATTATGCCCGACGAGTACCAGATGGGGCTCGGTAGCCGCAAAGCCGTCTACATCCCCTTCCCCCAGGCGGTGCCCAGCGTTTACGTCATGAACATGGAAGACTGCCTGGGCAATCAGCCGATTGCCTGTGGCAAGTGCTTTGAGGTCTGCGATCAGCAGGCGATCAACTACGACGACACCGACCTGATTGTGACGCGCGAAGTAGGGGCCGTGATCGTCGCGATCGGGCTGGATGTTTACGATCCCACGGAACTGGATGAGTACGGCTATACGCGCTTCGAGAACGTGATTACGTCGATGGAGTTCGAGCGGCTGATCTGCGCCGGCGGGCCGACGGGCGGTCACTTCGTGCGCCCCGGCGACCACCAGCGGCCCAAGCGGATCGGCTTCATCCAGTGCGTCGGCTCGCGCAACCCCAAGGTCGGTCGCCCTTATTGCTCGAACATCTGCTGCATGAACACGATCAAGGACACGCTGCTGCTCGCCGATCACTACCCCGACGTCGAAAACACCGTCTTCTATCAGGACATTCGCGCGTTCGGCAAGTCGTTCGAGGACATGTTCCAGCGCTCCAAGGAGGCCGGTACCCGCTATGTGCGCGGCTTGCCCGGCGACATCGAGGAGGATCCGAAGACGGGCAACCTGATCATCACCGCCGAAAACACCACCACCGGCAAGCTGGAGCGCCACGAGTTCGAAATGGTGGTGCTGTCCGTCGGCGTGATCCCGCCCAAGGACCGCGATAAGCTGTCGAGTCTGTTTACGCTCTCCAAGACCAGCGACGGCTTCTTCATGGAGTCGCATCCCAAGCTCAAGCCGATCGACGCGCCGACCCGGGGCGTCTACTTCGCGGGCTTCTGTGAAGCGCCCAAGGACATCAAGGACTCCGTCTGCCAGGCCGGCATGGCGGCCTCGCGGGTAGGCGCGCTGCTCAACGCGGGGAAGGTCAAGATCGAAGCGATCACCTGCCGCATCGATGAGGAGGCGTGCACCAAGTGCGGTGTCTGCGCCAAGGTCTGTCCCTACGGTGCGATCGTCTGGGAGAAGGGCCAGGTGGCGACTGTGATCGAGGCGGCCTGTGCCGGCTGCGGCAACTGCGGCGCCGCCTGCCAGTTCGGCGCGATCACCATGCGCCACTTCACCGACGACCAGCTGACTGCCCAGGTGCGTGCGATCCTGCACGAGGATCCGCAGGAGAAGGTGTTTGTCTTCGCCTGCAACTGGTGCAGCTATTCGGGCGGCGACATGGCCGGGATCGGCCGAATGGCGTATCCATCGACCAACCGCGTCGTTCGCACGATGTGCTCGGCGCGTGTCAGCGAGGAAATGGTGCTGGAAGCCTTCCGCTGCGGGGCGCCGGTGGTGCTGGTTTCGGGGTGCCACTATGCCGACTGCCACTACATCAACGCCAATCGCCAGACGGTCAGGCGCGTTCAGCGGCTGTGGGACAAGCTGGAGAAGGCCGGCGTGCGCCCGGAGCGGCTGCAGCTGGAGTGGATCAGCGCCGCCGAGGGCCAGAAGTTCGCCAGGGTGATGAAGCAGATGGAAGAGCTGCGCCAGACCGTGACGGCGGACGAGATCAAGCACGGCATGGAGGCGCTCAAGCCCAAGCCGAAGAAAGCCAGGAAGAAGAAGGAAGAGGAGGTGGCCGCGCCAGCGACCTAGGCGGCCGGAGTGAGCCATGGCTGAGAAAGTCGTCAATCTGCGCTGCATGATGTGCGGGCACGAGTACAGCGAGAAGATCGAGGAGGGCGTGGACGAGGAACGCTCCTGCCCCAAGTGTCGTTCCAACAGCATCCGTGTGCTGAAGCAGCCGAAGAAGGACTGACCCGATGAATGACGCAACCAACGACAGGCCGGAGCCGATCGTCAAGGTTGACTTCCGCTTCCGCCGCGAACTGGCCCGCAAGGTGGAGGGCAACCTGGCCAACTACTGCTATCAGTGCGGGGCCTGCGTCGGCGACTGCGCGGCGACTCTGTACAGCGACCGGTTCAATCCGCGGGAGATCATGCTCAAGGTGCTCTACGGCCTCGAGGAGGAGCTGCTGACGGAGGATTCCGTGCTGTGGCTGTGCACCAACTGCTACGCCTGCCACGAGCGCTGCCCGCAGCAGGTCAAGCCCGTTGAGGTGATCATCTCGATGAAGAACATGCTCGCCGACCGCGGGATCTACCCACCGCCGGTGGCCGGCATCATCGAGACCTTCGAGCAGACGGGACGGACGGTCAAGCTGGGGCCGGCGATCGACAAGCAGCGCGCCAAGTATGGCCTGCCGCCGATGGAGCCGGTGCCGATGGATGAAATCGCGGCGCTATTGACCGCCGACGATGCTGACGAGGAGGTTGGCTGATGCAGCGCTTCGCGTTCTTCCCCGGCTGCCTGATTCCCGCGCGCTATCCCGCGATGGAGTACGCGATCCGGCAGACCCTGCCGCGGCTCGATATCGAACTGGTGGACCTTGAGGGTGCCTCGTGCTGCCCCGATCCGATCTACTTCAAGTCGAAGGACAAGGTCGCCTGGCTGGCGGTTGCGGCACGCAATCTGACACTGGCGGAGGAGCAGGGCCTCGACGTCGTCACCAACTGCTCGGGCTGTACCGCCACCTTGTCGGAGACCTATCACCTACTGCAGGACGAGGAGTTGCGCGAGCGGGTCAACAAGCGGCTGGCGCGGATCGGACGGCGCTATGAGGGCACCAGCCGCGTACGTCACATCGTGACGCTGGTACGCGACGTCGCGGGCTATGACATGGTCCGCCAGTCCGTCGTCAGGCCGCTGGAAGGCCTCAAGATGGCGATCCACTACGGCTGCCATCTGCTGAAACCCAGCAAGGTCATGGAAGTTGACGACCCTAACAACCCCTCGGTGATGGAGAATCTGGTCGAGGCCCTCGGCGCCTCACCGGTGCGCCACAAGAACTGGTATCTCTGCTGTGGCAAGGCCTGTCAGGACGAGGATCTGCCGGCGGAGATGATGCGTGATCTGCTGACTACTGTTCGCGATGAGCAGGCGGACATCCTGTGCCTGATCTGCCCGACGTGCTTCAGTCAGTTCGATGTCGGCCAGCATCGCGTCGCCAGGAAGTACGACGAGGACTTCCACACCCCACCTGTCTATTTCTTCTCATTGCTGGCCTTCTGTCAGGGCGTCGACTACGACATGCTCGGGTTCGAGCGCCACCGCTTCAAACCGGAGCGGCTCAAGGACTTCGCCGAGATCAAGGAACAGGTCGGCGGCACACCCGCGGACTGACAGCGAGTTCACCAGGTTACTCGGCGTGGTCTGTTGAGCCCATCATGCCCTGTGTGGCATCAGTCAGGTCGGGTGGCGGATCGTCAATGTCCAGCCCCAGCTCTGCCGCCGCCTCCGCGGCTGCGGACATGTCGCCGCGGTGGTAGATCATCTTCACATACTGCGGCCAGTGCATGGCGAAGGGCACGCTGTTGAATGGATCGTGGCAGCGCTCGCACCATTCCTCGGTAAGCGTGGCGACGGGTTCCGCAGGTCGCGTTGCCATCCCTTCCAGCGCCTGCCACTCATGCTCCCAGGTGATGTTGCTGTGGCACCAGATGCAGTTGATGGGTTGGAGCACGTCCTCTTCCGTGTCGTAGACCACGTGGCATTTCATGCAGTCTGGGTTGTACAGCTGACCCGCCTCCTCCAGGGACTTCAGCGAATGCGAATGAGCAGTCGCCAGGTAGACCGCGTAGGCCTCACCGTGACAACCCGCGCACATCTGTGGGGGGATGTAGTCCTGGGCCAGATCGGGCGCGAAGTCGGCGAAGAACCGCTCCAGCTGCGGCTGATAGTCCTGATCCAGCATGCTGTCAATATCGACGCGACCGATCACCGTGTCTTCAATCGGCCGGTTCTCTCCGGTAATCCCGAAGCCACGGCGGGTCGGGTTAACGCTGACAATCCCGACGTACCTCCCCAGTCCCCAGGTGTTGATGCGCGGCGGATCCTGCTGAAAATCGAGACGGGGCAGCTCCCAGGGCACATTGCCCTGCCCCGCGGCCTGTCTGGCGGCTTCTTCGGCCAGCTTGCGCGCGTCCTGCGATCGGTCACCGGATAGGAAGAGGTCCGCCTCTTCTGCCAGCAGCGCGGCGATATCCTCCACCCACGTTGTGTCGCCTTCCAGACAGGCGATCCTGAAATCAACACTCGCGGCCAGATCACTCAGGGCGGCGCTCAGTGCATCGACCGGTGAAGTGAACGCACAGCCTTCAGGCAGATCAAACGTGACCAGCTCTGGCTGCGTCACGCCGGTGATACCGACGCGAGTGCCAGCGATCTCCACGATCACCGAGGGCGTCGGCCACGCTTCTTCATTAATCTGAAGATTGGCGCTGAACAGCGGGAACTGCGCGCTGGCGCTGAGCGAGTCAATGCCGCTGCGACCGTGCTGCACCTCGCGCGCCCCCAGCATCATGGCGTCGTAGTCCATCATGCTGAGGATGCGAACGATGGTCTCGCCCTTGAACAGCTGGAAGCCGGTTTCCTCCTCGAGGATGTGTGCTCCCTCAATTGCCAGCACCGGTCCTTCGGCCCGCAGCTCATCGACAACCGTCGCACGCCGGGCCAGCCCGCCGAGCTGGTGCGCACTGCAGCCGCAGGGCTCGATCTGTCCGCTGGTGTCGTAGCTCCACACAACTGTGAACGGTTCCCGGACCTCAGTGGCAGGGGTGCAGCAAACGAGGCAGAGCAGCAATGTGATGGCAGCAACAGACGCCGATCGCATTAGCAGGGAGCTCATCCTATGTCTCCTTTTAAATCGTGAATCCGGTGACTATTATTCTGTTGGCACACATTCTACCGCACGGAATACCGTGCGTCCGCAGCCTAGTCCCATTATGCATAATCAAGCATAACGAGGCGTGTGCACGTATTCAGAAACATATCAACGAGTTGGTTAGGTGCATGTGAGACGATGCCGCCTAATGAGGTTATTCGTGCTTGAGAATACAGCAGAACGTGGTTGGTGGAAGCAATTGAGACTGAGTCAAGACTATCATTTGGAGAGGGAGACAGTCCCGGGAGGATGCCGGAGAGGCGAATGCCCGACGATCGCGCGTGCCAGCGCGGAGAGGCAGCCGACGGCGGGCGGAGTACTGACCGCCCGGCTGATGGGCGCGGCGGGTCTCCTGCAGAGCCGGGAGAGGGCGGATGTATCAACGGCTGACGATCATTCCTGGCTTGCGGGTGCAGTCTCAGGGCGGATTCTGGTGAAGCTCCAGAGATCGAAACTGAGGTCTGGTGTACCGTATCGCCGGGCGTGAATGCGGAAGGGGCAAAGCGTGCGCCGCCAATAACTGGACTCGGTTGCCAGACATGTGGTAGGATTCTAATGAGACACGAATCGAGAGTTGATTCGCAATTGTTATACTGCGCACTGAATAGAGTGGAGGCAGGCGATGAAAGTTGACCGACGTACTTTCCTCCTTTCTTCGAGTGTTGGTGCGTTCCTGGGATTCCTGGGTTTTGACTTAGGCAGCAGCGCTGCCTACGCGGCGACCGCAAGAGTGAAGCGCGGCAAACTGACAACGACGATTTGCCCGTACTGCGGCGTCGGCTGCGGAGCAATCGTTACCGCTGCGGGAGGCAAGGTGGTCAACGTGGAGGGTGACCCCGACCATCCCGTCAATCTGGGCACGTTGTGCGCAAAAGGCAGCGCGCTCTATCAGGTAGCGAACAGCGACCGGCGGCTCAAGAAGGTGAAGTACCGGGCGCCGAACGCGACGAGTTGGGAGGAGAAGGACTGGGAGTGGGCGATCAAGCGGATCGCCGAGAACATCAAGCGGACCCGTGACGCGACATTCGTGCATACCGACGCCGAGGGGCGGGTGGTGAACCGCACGGAGGGCATTGCGTGCATCGGAGGCGCGGCGCTCGACAATGAGGAGTGCTACGCGTATTCCAAGCTGGCGCGGGCGATGGGCGTTGTCTACATCGAGCACCAGGCGCGGATTTGACACAGCTCCACGGTGGCCAGTTTGGCCAATTCCTTCGGGCGTGGAGCAATGACGCAGCACTGGATCGACATCGGAAACTCCGACTGCGTCATGATCATCGGATCCAATGCGGCAGAGAACCACCCGGTGTCGTTCAAGTGGGTTACCAAGGCGATGGAGAATGGCGCCAAGCTGATCTCCGTTGATCCGCGGTTCACTCGCAGCTCCTCGCTGGCGGACATTTACTCACCGCTGCGGTCGGGCACCGACATCGCCTACATCGGGGCGATCATCAACTACGCGCTTGAGAATGACATGATCCAGCGTGATTACGTGGTCGCGCACACGAATGCCAGCTTCCTGGTCGATCCGGAATTCGGGTTCCACGACGGCGTGTTCGTCGGCCTGGCGGACAACAAGTATGACAAGTCGCACTGGGCCTACCAGAAAGACGCTGGCGGCGTGGTGATGAAAGATCCCACGCTGACGGATCCGAACTGCGTCTACCAGCTGCTCCGCAAGCATTTCTCCCGCTACACGCTGGAGGAGGCCTCCAAGATCACGGGTGCCCCCGTTGCCAAGATCAAGGAGGTTGCCGACACGTTCTGCGCCACCTGCGCGCCGGACAAGTCCGCGACCATCATGTACGCCATGGGCACGACCCAGCATACGCACGGGACGCAGAACATCCGCAGCTACGTGATCCTGCAACTGCTGCTGGGCAACATCGGCGTCGCCGGTGGTGGTATCAACGCTCTGCGCGGCGAGTCCAATGTCCAGGGCTCCACGGACCACTGCATCCTGTTCCACATCATCCCGGGCTATCTGAAGTGCCCGACAGCGGACAACACCGATCTGGCGACATATCTGGACACCTGGACACCGAAGTCGTCCGATCCCAGGAGCGCCAACTGGTGGGGCAACACCCCGAAGTACACGGTGAGCCTGCTGAAAGCGTTCTGGGGCGAGCATGCGACGCCGGAGAACGACTTCGCCTACCAGTACCTTCCCAAGCGGGGGGCCAACTACTCGCACATCGCGCTGTTCGAGGCAATGCACAATGGCGTGATCAAGGGCATGATTGCCCTGGGTCAGAATCCCGCAGTCGGCGGACCGAACTCCCGCTTCGAGCGCGAGGCGCTGGACAAGCTGGACTGGCTGGTGCTGGTTGAGCTTTGGGAGACGGAGACCGGCACGTTCTGGAACCGCAAGGTCCAGGGCCAGCCGGACAGTCCTGATCCCGCCAGCATCGGCACCGAGGTGTTCATGCTGCCGGCAGCGGCGTCCATGGAGAAGGATGGCAGTATCTCGAACTCGGGACGCTGGGCGCAGTGGCGCTATGCGGCGGTCGAACCACCTGGTGAGGCCAAGTCCGATCTCGATATCCTGACCGAGATCCAGGCCGAACTGAAGAAGCTCTACGCCCAGGACGGTGTCTTCCCCGAGCCGATCACCCAGCTCAACTGGGATCATGGCACTGATCCGTACGCGGTGGCCAGGGACATCAACGGCTACTTCCTGCGCGATGTGGATCTGCCGGACAAGGGCAAGAGCTTCAAGAAGGGCGATCTGGTACCGTCGTTCGCCTTCCTGATGGACGATGGATCCACGAGCAGCGGCAACTGGCTCTACTGCGCGAGCTTCACCGGCGACGGCAATATGATGGCGCGGCGCGAGGCCTCGAACCCAACGGACGACCCGATCGGGCTCAACCCGAACTGGGCCTGGTGCTGGCCGGTCAACCGCCGGATCATCTATAACCGCGCCAGCTGCAACGCCAGGGGTGAGCCCTGGGCGCCGCAGAAGCCGGTGATCGCCTACGACCGTGCCGCCGGCAAATGGGTCGGCGATGTCCCTGACGGTGGCTGGCCACCGCTGCTCAAAGAGGATGGCACTCCTGATCCCGCCGCGAAGTACAGCTTCATCATGCGCCCCGAGGGCCATGCCTGCCTCTTCGCGCCGGGGCTGGCGGATGGACCGTTCCCCGAGCACTACGAGCCGGTGGAGAGCCCGGTAGGCAATCTCATGTCCGGTCAGCAGATCAACCCAGTCATCACAATCTGGCACCAGGAGCAGATCGGCGACGTCAGCGAGTATCCGATCGTGGCCACGACCTACCGGGTCACCGAGCACTGGCAAGCAGGCGCGATGACGCGCAACCTGCCGTGGCTGGCCGAGCTGGTACCGGAGCCCTTCGTCGAGATCAGCCACGAGCTGGCGGCGGAGAAAGGTATCGAGCACGGCGACGTCGTGACCGTGACGTCGGCCCGAGCTCCAAACGGCATCACGCTGCGGGCGATGGTGACAAAGCGGCTGAGGCCCTTCGATCTCGGTGGCAGGACTGTCCATCAGATCGGGCTGATCTGGCACTTCGGCTACGCGGGCTACACGTGTGGCGCCAGTGCGAACGAACTGACTCCCCACGTCGGCGACGCGAACACAATGATCCCGGAATTCAAGGCGTTCCTGTGCGACGTCAGGAAAGGAGGACAGATATGCTGGTAATCGCACCTGGACTCGCACCTGACAATTCGAGCGGGGCACTGATCAAGGGAGGTGGCGTATGAGCCGCGGCTGTCTGGTTGATATGACCAAGTGCATCGGCTGCCGGGCGTGCCAGGTGGCCTGCAAGCAATGGAACGAGCTGCCGGCGGAGCGGACCACGTTCTTCTCCGGCTACGGTGGCTATCAGAACCCGCCCAACCTCTCTGCCGATACTTTCACACTGCTGGGTTACACGGAGGTTGGCGAGGGTGACAATCTCAAGTGGGTATTCAGCAAGCGTCAGTGCATGCACTGCCTGGATCCGGCCTGTCATTCGGCCTGCCCGGTCGAGGCGTTCGAGGTCACGCCGGAGGGTGGCATCGTCTATCACGGGGAGAAGTGCATGGGGTGCCGCTACTGCATGATGGCCTGTCCTTTCGGTATTCCGACTTTTGAGTGGGGGAAGACGATCCCCTACATCCGCAAGTGCACTTACTGCATGGATCGCCAGACTGGTGAGCAGTCCGAGGGTGAGCTCAACGGCCAGCCGATGGCCGCCGAGGAGCGGGCCAGGCACACCGAGGGCCAGCAGATGCCGGCCTGTGCCAAGACCTGTCCCACGGGCGCAATCCAGTTCGGCGAGCGCAGCGAGCTGATCGCCGAGGCCCGCAGTCGGATGGCGGCCTCGCCCGGCAAGTATGTCGATCACATCTACGGCGAGCACGAGGTGGGCGGCACCTCCTGGCTGTACATCTCGGCGGTGCCCTTCGAGCAGGTCGGTTTCCCCTCGACCGAGAAGATCGGCACGCGGCCGTATCCCGAATACACGGCGGCGGCGCTGGGCTCCGTGCCCTACGTCGTGATTGCCGGCGGAGCGGTGCTGGGCGGGCTCTACTGGCTCTACCAGCGCAAGAAGGAAAACGGCGAGGCCGTGCATGAGTTTGAGCACACGGAGCGTGAAGTATGAGCAGTCTCGGATACGAACGTGTGAAACGGAGTTACGTGACGCTCGGCTCGGTGATCCTGTTCCTGCTGATGCTGATCGGGTTCATCGCTGCGGTGCAGCGCTATGCCCAGGGACTCGGCGCGGCGACGAACCTCAGTGACCAGTACCCGTGGGGCATCTGGATCGCCTTCGACGTGCTCTGCGGCGTTGCGCTGGCCGCCGGCGGTTTCATCACCGCCGGCGTGGTTTACATCTTCGGTGGTAAGAAGTACCACGGGCTGGTGCGGCCCGCGATTCTGACGGCGCTGCTGGGCTATACCTTCGTCGCGGTGGCGCTGCTGGTCGACCTCGGCATTCCGTGGCACATCTGGCACCCGATTATCTACTGGCCGCCGCACTCGGCGATGTTCGAAGTAGCCTGGTGCGTGATGCTCTATCTGACGGTGCTGGCGCTGGAGTTCGCGCCGTCGGTCTTCGAGCGTTTCGGCTGGGACGGCCTGCACAACGTCTGGAAAGCGCTGGTGCCCTGGTACTGCGTGGCGGCGCTGGCGTTCTTCACGCTGATCATGTCCCACAGCTGGGTCTACGCGATAATCGCGCTGGTCGTGCTCGCCATCCTGGCGATGCTGCTGCCCAGCGCGTTCGCCTCGCGGCCCGGCGCGCCGGTGGTGCTGATCATCGCGGGTATCCTGTTCTCGACGGCGCATCAGTCGTCGCTGGGTTCGTTGTTCCTGCTGGTGCCGGACAAGCTCAGCCGCTTGTGGTATTCACCGATGCTGCCGGTGAACTTCTTCATCACGGCGGTGGCCGTCGGGTTCGCGATGGTGATCTTCGAGGCCACCATCGCGGCCAGGGCCTTCAATCGTCCGGTGGAGAAGGAGCCGCTGGCGGGCATGGGCAAGTACGCCTCGTGGATACTCTGGATCTACCTGGTGGTACGGCTGGTTGATGTCGGGATTCAGGGCGGCTTCGCGGAGATCGGGACGACCCGCGGCTTCATCTTCATTCTGGAGATGCTGATCGCGGTGATCATCCCGGCACTGATGCTGTCGAGCGCCAGCCTGCGCCGCAACACGGGAGCGCTGTTCTTCGCGGCGCTGCTGGTGGTGCTGGGCGTGGTGTTCAACCGCTTCAACGTGACGCTGAGCGGCATGGACATGACTACGATCGGGTCCGGCTATTCGTACTTCCCGAGCATTCAGGAGATTCTGATTACCGTGGGCGTTATCGCGGCGATCATGTTCTTCTACAACATCGCGGTCAAGATGTTCCCGGTCTTTGAACGGCATAGCGCGAGCGAAATGTAGCGGCGGCTGGGTCCGCCGCGAAGTGAGGAAGTATGTCTGAGGGAGGCGGCACGGGGCCGGCAACGACGGCAGCCGAGCTAGTGTGCCAGCTCGAGAGGCTGATCGGCCAGGATCGCGTTGCGGACAGCTACGTGCGGTTCCGCGCGGACCTGGTGCTGGCCCAGGATCGCGTCCGCGAGGCGCTGACCGGTCCGTCCGCCTCCCTCGATGACTCGGCGACCAACGGCCACGGCCCGCTGCCGCCCGCGTACCAGGGGCTGGTGCTGGATCAACAGATGCTGGCGTCATATGGCTCCGAGCTGTTCGTGGCCCTGGAGCGGCACGGCAGTTCTGTGACGGAATTATCGGGCCTCAAGGCGGCTGCCGCAGACAACCCCGCCCTGCTGGAAGACGTGGTGCGGGCTGTGCTGGCGAGCCCCGAAGCCACCGAACCGGCAGGCATTGCCGAGAGACTGCAGGTTCCCGAAGCGGCCGTGCAGGCCTTCGGACAGCTGCTGGCCGCACCGTTTGTCGCTGCCTGGGTAGACGGGCGGATGGCTGCTGAGGACATTGCGGGCGTCGCAGGCTCGCAGGCGGGCAGCTGCCCGCGCTGCGGGGCCCCACCGGCGCTGGCGCGGCTGAGGCGCGACGACGGCAAGCGGATTCTGCACTGCTCACTCTGTGGCGAGCAACACCAGTTCGACCGCGTGCGCTGCCCGTTCTGCGGAATCACTGAGCAGGCCGACCTGCACCTGCTTTACGTCGATGAGCAGGACCCCAGCTGGATCGAGACTTGCGAGCAGTGCCAGCAGTACATCAAGACGTTCGACGAGCGACGGCTGCCCGAGGACGAGCAGTTCATGCCCTTTGTCCAGGACACGGCCACGCTGTACCTCGATCTGCTCGGGGAACGCGAGGGCTATCAGCGCCGCCGTCCTTACGTCTCGGCACGTGAGCTGTGGGGATTCGGGGAGGCGCCCAAGCGCTGAGGTTATTGGAAGTGAGTATCCAAGCATGAGGATAGCCGGCGCAATACTCGCGGGAGGCGCAGCCGAGCGGCTGGGCGGTCGGGCCAAGGGCCTGCTGCGCCGTGCGGATGGCCTCACCATCCTCGAGCATCTGCGCCGCGAGCTGCAGGCGGCCGGCTTCGGTCCGCTGGCGTTATGCGCGGGCGAGCATAACTGCTACGCCGACTGCGGGATGGAGGTGGTCGCGGATCGCGTGCCCGGCCGCGGCCCGCTGACGGGTATCGAGGCTGCACTGTGCCACTATCAGGGCACAGCTGACGCCGTGGCCTTCGCCCCCTGCGATGCGCCCCGGCTGACCCGCTCAGAGTTCTCGATGCTGCTTGACGCGTTCACGTCAGAGAGCGGCAGCGTTTTTGCCGCCACCAGCGATGGAACCTGGCACCCGTTGTGCTGCATTGTTCATATCGGGCTGCTGTCCGAAGTCACGCGAGCGCTTGAAGAGCAGCGCTTGTCGGTCAACAGGCTGTGGCGCGAGCTGGGTGCTGTGCCGGTGTCGTTCACCGATCACGCCCGATTCGCCAACATCAACACGCCAGAAGAGCTGGCGCACATACTGGGAGGTACTGATGAGAGCAGAGAAGCCGAGGATCGAGCCGGGCCGGATCGGTGCTGAGCCGCCGATCAGCGAGGAACTGGCCGCGTTCGTCAGCGGCAGCGGCGTCCGGCTGCATGTCGTCGACGTACAGGATGCCGCACTGGCGGTGCGTGTCAGCGAGGATCGCCGCGAGTGCGATCTGAATGTGCTGTATCAGGGCGGCTGGATCATGTGCGGGACGGCCCGGGCGCTCGCCGACAAGCTCGGCATCGCCAACGGCGAGATGGGCCGCCTGATGGACCAGCTGGACATCAAGGTCAGGGGCTGCGCGCTGGGGTGCTTCTGATGCAGCCGTGGATCATCAGCGGTGCGCGGAGCGGCGTCGGCAAGACGGTGCTGGCCAAGCGACTGTGCGCGGTGCTGCCTGATTCGCTGTACGCCAAGCTGGGGCACGGTCGGACCCGCCGCGACAAGCCGGTCAACTACTGCCGCAACGCCGAGGAACTCGAGGACTTCGTAAGGCGCAGCCGCTCGCGCTGCAAGCATCTGGTCATCGAGTCCAACAGCTACAGCCTGGGCAGCCAGCCCGGCATTCGCATCTTCATCGACGCGGTCGCCGGGGAGCCGGACGTGCGGGAGGACGCCGAGGAGCTTCGGCGGCACGCCGACATCGAGGTCAGCGCCGCAGACGACGGCGGCGGCTGGCACCGCGTGCTGATGCAAAGGCTGCGGGATCAGCGTCTGGCGGAAGCGGTCTGCGGGATCCTGGCGGAGCAGCGACGCCGGCTGTCGCGCCATCGGCTGGCGGTCCGCAGCAAGGTCTGGCTGATCAACGAGCAGGATGAGCACGTCTTCGGCTCGGGGCTGGCGGACCTGATTGAGGACGTCGGCCACCTCGGTTCACTGCGGGCGGCGGCGCAGCGAGCCAACATGTCCTATCGTCACGCCTGGGGGGCGATTCAGGATGCCGAGCGCCACCTGGGACTCAAGCTGCTGGCGCGGAGCACCGGGGGTGCCGGTGGTGGTGGTTCACGGCTCACCCCGGCCGCCAAGCGCGTGCTGGGCCTGTTCCGGCGCGTGAGCGAGCGCGCGGCGGCCAGTGCCGACACCGAGTTCGCTGCGGGCTACGGGGCAGACTGGGGGCCGCATGACGACTGACCGCATGATCCTGCTGGAGGAGGCGCTGGCCAGGTTGGACGGCGCGGTCCCGCTGGGTGCGGTCTCACCGGAGACGCTGCCCGTCAGGGCCGCGCTGGGACGCTACCTGGCCGCGGACGTAGCCTCGCGACTGGATCTCCCGCCTTTCGACAAGTCGGCGGTGGACGGCTATGCGGTCGCTGACGGTGACGAGAGCCCGGAGTTCGGGTTGCTGGGTCTGGTGGCGGCGGGACAGCCCTGCCGCTTCGAGCTTGAGCCGGGTCAGTCGGTCAAGGTGATGACCGGCGCCCCGGTGCCGGCGCGCACGGGCCGGGTGGTGATGCTGGAACACGCCGTCGAGCACGGCGACCGCGTCCGCATCGAGCCGGGTCATGCGTCGCGCAACGTCTGCCGCCGAGCCGAGGATGTCGCGGTCGGCGATGTGGTTGTCCGGGCCGGCCGGCGGCTGGGGGCGGTGGAGATCGCCAGCCTGATCAGCTGCGGGGTGATGGAGGTTGCGGTGGCACCGCCGGTGGGGCTGGCGATCGTCTCGACCGGCGACGAAATCGCCGACGATCCGGCGGACCTGGCGGAAGGACGGATCATGAACTCCAACGGTCCGTTGCTGGCGCTGCTGGCCCAGCGCCACGGCCTGCACGTGGCCTGCGAGACGCGGGCAGCGGATAGCCTGGAGGACACGCGGCGGACGCTGAGCGAGGCGCTGGCTGTCGCGCCGCTGGTCGTGCTTTCGGGAGGGGTGTCTGCCGGCGATTTCGATTTCGTGCCGCCGGTGATGGAAGAGCTGGGGCTGACGTCGCACTTCACCCGCGTCGCCTCGAAGCCGGGCAAGCCGCTGACGCTGGCCACGGGCGCGGGGGCAGTTGTCCTCGGGCTGCCCGGCAACCCGGTGGCGGTCTATCTGATGTTTCATTTGTTCGTACTGCGGGCGGCGCGGCGACTGATGGGCCTGCCGGCGGAGCCGCGCAAGGTGGCACTGAAACTGGCGGCATCGTTCGAGCGCCGCAAAGGCGTGCGCGCCGAGCACGTGCCCTGCCGCATCGATGCCGATGGGCGGGTCGCGGCGCTGGAGTATCACGGATCGGCGCACTTGGCTGCCCTGATGGAGGCGGATGGGGTTTTCATCGTGCCGCGCGGTGTGGTGAGCCTGCCGGCGGGTGCCGACGTACAGCTGCTGCCGGTGGATGTGAGGTGGCTGCATGACTGACAAGTACGGACGCCGGATCAACTACCTGCGCATCTCGGTGACCGACCGCTGCAACCTGCGCTGCCGCTACTGCATGCCGCCCGGCGGGGTGCCGCTGCTCAGGCACAGCGACCTGCTGTCCTACGAGGAGATCACGGAGGTGGCCGGGGAGGCGGTGGCGCTGGGCTTCGACAAGGTGCGGCTGACCGGCGGTGAGCCGCTCGTCCGCCGCGGCGTGGTCGAGTTGGTGGCGATGCTCGCCGATCTGGACGGCATCGCGGATCTGGCGATGACCACCAACGGCGTGCTGCTCGGCGAGTACGCCGGGCCGCTCAAGTGGGCCGGTCTGCTTCGCGTGAATGTCAGCCTGGACACGCTGAACCCGCGGCGCTATGAGGAGCTCACCGGCGGCGGGGATCTGACCAGAGTGGTGGCCGGCATCGAGGCGGCGCGGGCGGCGGGGCTGACGCCAATCAAGCTCAACTGCGTGGTGGAGGGATCGACCGACGAGCCCGACGCGCAGTCCGTCAGGCGCTTCGCGCGGGTCAACGGACTCGAGGTGCGGTTCATCCGGCGGATGGATCTGACCAGCGGGCGTTTCTGGGTGGTTGAGGGCGGTAGCGGCGGGGACTGCCGGGCCTGCAACCGGCTGAGGCTGTCCAGCGACGGGCTGATCAGGCCCTGCCTGTTCAGCGACCTGGGGTTCAGCGTGCGCCGGCTGGGCGCGCGGCAGGCGCTTGAACTGGCGATCGACGCCAAGCCCGAATCGGGTGAGGCGTGCTTTGAGAGTACTTTCAGCAGGATCGGAGGCTGAGGTGGACAAGCTGTCACACGTGGACGAAGCGGGGCGCGCCAGGATGGTCGACGTCAGCGGCAAGCAGCCGCAGCGGCGGACGGCACGGGCCGCGGGTCGCATCGAACTGGCGCCGGCGACGGTGGCGCTGATCGCGGAAAACAACATCAAAAAGGGCGACGTACTAGCGGTGGCGCAGCTGGCGGGTATCCAGGCTGCCAAACGCACCAGCGACTTGATCCCGCTCTGCCACCCGCTGCAGCTGGGTCACGTCGACGTGACGGCGCGGCTGGAGGATGAGGGGGTTGGCATCCAGGCGACGGTGCAGTGCGTCGACCGCACCGGCGTCGAGATGGAGGCGCTGACGGCGGTCAGCGTGGCGCTGCTGACGGTCTACGACATGTGCAAGGCCGTCGACAAGCAGATGCGCATTCACGATATCGTGCTCGAGGAGAAGACCAGGAATGACTGCTGAACAGTGCGGCGTTGTGTCCGTGAACGTGTCGAAGGAGAAGGGCACGATCAAGCTGCCGGTCAGCGAGATTGTGATCGACGAGAGTGGAATCGTCGGGGATGCCCACGCCGGACCGTGGCACCGCCAGGTCAGCCTGTTGGCCAAGGAGAGCATCGAGCGCTTCGGCCGGGAGGAGAGCCGGCAGTTCCAGCCCGGCGAATTCGCCGAGAACATCACCACCCGGGGGCTGAGCCTCGACGAGGTGGCGGTGCTGGATCGGCTGGTCAGCGGAGACGTGCTGCTGGAGGTCACCCAGATCGGCAAGGGCTGCCACGGCGACAACTGCGCGATCTACCGGCAGGTCGGGCGCTGCGTGATGCCGAAGGAGGGCGTCTTCACGCGGGTGGTTCGTGGCGGTCGGATTCAGCCGGGAGCGGAGCTGCGTCACGAGCGGCGACCGTTCACCTGCTGGATCATCACCGTCAGCGACCGTGCCAGCCGCGGCGTCTACGAGGATCGCAGCGGCCCGCGCGTGCGGGAGCTGGTCGAGCGGTTCATGGAGGGCAAGCGCTGGCATCTGCGCGTCGAGCAGGCGGTGGTGCCGGATGATCCGCAGCAGATCGAGGCCGAGCTGAAACGCGCTCAGGCGGCCCCGGCCGACTTGGTGATCACCACCGGCGGCACCGGCATCGGCCCGCACGATATCACGCCCGAGGTGGTGGTGATGCGCTGCAGCAAGCTGATCCCCGGCGTGATGGAGCAGATCCGCGCCAAAACCGGCGCCGCCAATCCAAATGCGCTGCTCAGTCGCGGGGTTGCGGGAGTAATGGGGCACGGACTGATCTACACGCTGCCCGGCAGCGTGCGGGCCGTTGAGGAGTACCTGGAGGAGATCTTCAAGACAGTAGAGCATCTAGTCCTGATGTTGCATGGCATCGATGCACACGGCTAGCTCATTTCATCCAGTGCACTGTGGGAGGTGTATGTATGCGTAGTAAGTGTGTGCTGTCCTGCTGGATAGCTGTGATGCTGGTGGTGCTGGCCGCGGGCGCCGGTACGGCGGCGGATGTCGAGGTCGTCAGCGAGGAGGCCGGCGAGCTGATGGTAATTCACGCGGGCAGCCTGGCGGTGCCGTTTCGGGACCTGTCGGCGCTGTTCATGCAGATGTACCCCAACGTCGAGGTCAAGGCCGAGGCGCACGGCAGCCGTGACTGCGCGCGCCAGGTGATGGATCTGGACAAGCGCTACGACGTGATGGGCAGCGCGGATTACTCCGTGATCGACACGCTGCTGATCCCCGATCACGCGGATTTCAACTTGCGCTTCGCCACGAACGAGATGGCGATTGCCTACACCGAGCGGTCGAACTACGCGGGCGAGATCACGGGCGAGAACTGGCACGAGGTGCTGCTGCGCGATGACGTGGCTTTCGGCCGCGCCGACCCCAACCGCGATCCCTGCGGCTATCGCAGCGTGATGGTCTTCCAGCTCGCCGAGCGCTACTTCGGCGTGCCCGGTCTGGCCGAGCAGCTGGAGGAGAAGGACGGCCAGAAGTACATCCGCCCCAAGGAGACCGACCTGCTGGCGCTGCTCGAGGCCGGTGAGATCGACTACCTGTTCATCTATCGCTCGGTCTGCCAGCAGCACGGGCTGCCGATGCTGCTGCTGCCCGACGAGGTGAACCTCAAGGCGGCGGAGCTGGCCGAGCTGTATGCCACCGCCACTATCGAGCTGACCGGAACCGAGCCCGGCACCTTCGTGACCAAGCAGGGATCGCCGATGGTCTACGGCGTGACGATTCCAGGAAACGCCGAGCACCGCGCGCTGGCCGAGGCCTATCTGGCGCTGCTGTTATCGCCGGCCGGACAGGCGATCATGGAGCAGAACGGCCAGCCCGCGATCGTGCCGGCCGTTACCGAGCAGTACGACGCGGTGCCGGCACTGCTGAAGGACCTCTGCGTGCCATTGGAGGGCGATTAGTGGACCAGCCACCGGACAGCACGGCGCAGCTGCGTGTCACTCGCATCCACCGGGAGGGCGCGGCTGAGCGGCGCGACGATACCGTCGCCCGCGAGGTGCAGCTGCGGATCGTGGTCAACGACCGGGAGCTGGCCGTCGCCAGCGTGCTGCCCGGCCAGGAGTGCGAGTTCACCTACGGGTTTCTGCTGACGAGCGGGTTGATCGAACGAGCGAACGCCGTGCGCGGCTGGCAGTTCGACGCCGAGCGTGGGGTGGCGTTTGTCGAGCTGGCGGGGGACGCTCCGCTGGCCGACTTCGCCGCCCCACCGGTGGCGCTGGGCACCGCCTGCGGCTCCGAGCCGCTGACCGTCTCCTCGCACCGGCTGAGCCCGATCGAGTCGGACCTGTGCGTCCACCCGCAGGCGATCCTGCGGGCCGCCGACGCGCTGCGGGAGGATTCGGTGCTGTTTCGCGAGACGGGCGGCGTGCACAGCGTGGCGCTGTGCGACAGCGACGGGGCCACGCTGCTCAGAGCGGAGGACATCGGTCGTCACAACGCCTGCGACAAGCTGATCGGTGCGGCGCTGCTGGGGGGCGAGATCGATCCTGCGCGGTGCTTCATGATGAGCACCGGTCGGCTGTCCAGCGAGATGGTCACCAAGGCCTGGCGCCTCGGGGTGCCCCTGCTGGCGTCGCGCTCGGCACCGACTTCGCGAGCGGTGGAGATCGCGGAGAGCGCGCGGCTGACAATAGTAGGCTTCGTGCGCGCCCGGCGCTTCAACATCTACTGCTGGCCGCGGCGAGTGGCAGGAGGCGAGCCATGCTGATGCGCAGCCGGCCGTCGGCTTTCAGTCTGATTGCGGTGCTGCTCAGTGGCATACTGCTGCTGTTCGTCGTGGCTCCACTGATCCGGCTGGTGCTGGCCACGCCCGCCGGTGACATGATGGGCTCGCTCAGGGATCAGGAGCTATGGCAGTCGATCGCGCTCACACTGCGGGCTGCCGGCATCGCGACGCTGATCAGCACCGTGTTCGGCGTGCCGCTGGCCTACCTGCTGGCGCGCGGGCGCTTCGTCGGGCACGCCTTTGTGCAGGGGCTGGTGGACTTGCCGATCATGGTGCCGCACTCGGCGGCAGGCATCGCGCTGCTGACCATTATCGGCCGCCATTCACTCCTGCAGAAGGCCGCCCGGCCGGTTGGGCTGGAGTTCGTCGGCGAGGAGGCGGGGATCATCGTGGCGATGGCGTTCGTCTCGCTGCCGTTCCTGGTCGGGGCGGCGCGCGAAGGCTTTGCCGCGGTGCCGGAGCGCCTGGAGAAGGTCGCGCGTTCGCTGGGAGCCTCGCCGGCGCGCGTGTTCTTCACCATCGCGCTGCCGATGGCCTGGCGGGCGGTGCTGGCCGGCATGGTCCTGATGTGGGGGCGGGGGATCAGCGAGTTCGG
>Ga0180432_10000348_pt1 | contig 74506 bp, 63 predicted proteins | sample SS_ome_10_FD_132414 | JGI IMG/M metagenome (GOLD analysis project Ga0180432, IMG submission 132414) | Hypersaline lake sediment archaeal communities from the Salton Sea, California, USA - SS_1_MS_2 metaG | ecosystem: Environmental > Aquatic > Non-marine Saline and Alkaline > Hypersaline >...
CTAACGTGGACGCTATAAGAATTTTCTACTGGAACGGCTCCGACTGGATCGACGCCAATGCGGAGATATTTACCGACACTGACACATTCAGAGTCCAGATGCCCACGCTGGCACAGGGAATTATGGTGGAACCTTCATCAACAGTCGATAATGTGCCGCCAGCTGTTATTACAGATCTTTCAATAAGCATTGTTACAACCGACTCTATTACTCTTGCATGGACAGCACCTGGTGACGACGGCAATATAGGTAGTGCGTCACAGTATGATATACGGTTATCAACCTCATTTATTACAGAGGCTAACTGGAGTATGGCCATACCTTTAATCCCGCCACCAACACCAAACTCTGCCGGTAGCGCCGAAGCTTGTCAAGTCGTAAGCCTTTCTGAAGAAACAACATATTATTTTGCCATAAAAACGGCTGATGAATTGTCAAATTGGGCAGAGCTTTCAAACACTGCGAGTGGTACTACACTGGGCACTTCGGAGGACGGTGATGGTATTCCCGAAGATGTGGAAAATGGTTCTCCCAACAGCGGTGACGGAAATAACGATGGTATCCAAGACTCCTCACAAGAGGATGTGGCATCCCTGCCCAATTCTACTGATAATGAATATGTGACTATAGAATCACCTGTGGGAACGAATCTTGAGAAAGTCACAGCTATTCATGAAGATTCATTACCAGACGAAGGAAAACCTAACCTTGACTTTACTCACGGTTTCTTCTCGTTCGAGATCACTGGAGTAACTCCCGGTGATACGGTTGAGGTGACACTGATACTTGATGACCCTGTTCCTGTTGGAACGGAATATTGGAAGTTTGGGCCTACACCTTCCGACCCTACCTACCACTGGTATCAATTGCCGCCCATTGGCGATGATGACGGAGACAATGTCATTATTATTACGCTTGTCGATGGCGGACTGGGAGATGATGATTTGACTGCCGATGGCATAATCATCGACCAGGGAGGGCCGGGGAATCCGCCACCGGCTCCAACCGGAGGAACAGGTGTGCCAGTCTTCCCCAGTCTATACATAGGGATGGCGGCAGCATTCGGAGCAGCTATACTGGCTTTTGGCTTGCGCAGGCGGCTTGTTCGCCTTACGTAGCTGGCTATCCTTTGATAATTTAAAGAGAGGCCCATTTAAAAAAATAGCCGCTCATGACTCGACAGGGACGTCCTCAGCGAAGTAGCGGGGTTCCCTTCGACAGGCTCAGGGCGAAAGCAAGCACGTTAGGCGGCGGGTGCCGCTGTGACGAACTCACTCGACCAACCGGATTTCCTCCCGGCTATGACTGAAGCGCTAACATATGGAATGGTATGACCTTTTCCAGAGGCAGCGCGGGATAGACCTCCAGATTCTTGAGGAAAGGCAGCTCCGGTGTGTAATATTTGAAGACCGCTTCTTCACTATCAGCATCAAAGATATGGACACCCTTGCCAACCGGGGTACCGTAGCTGCCAACTGTCTTTAGACCTTCAACATCGCCTCTCTTTATCGCTGCCTCTGCCAGTTCTTTTATCCTCGCCACATCGGTCTCAATAAAAGCGACAAACAACATTTTCCTCTCCTCCAATATACTATTTCACTGAAACCAACCCTTCAGCAGCCAGTTGGCTGCACTTACCCAATCAATGTGCCGTATACCAGCCAGCATTCACTTCACACCCGTAGCTTTGCGCCGCAGCAGACTCTCCACCCTGGCCACTATCTCTGACGGATCGGCAGGTTTCGCGAGATAGTCATCTGCCCCCACTTTGATCCCTGTGGTCTTGTCGATTTCCTGCGCCTTTGCCGAAAGCATCAGAACAGGCAGCCCCGCAGTTTTCTCGTCAGCGCGCAGGCGGCGGCAGACCTCAAAGCCATCCAGCCCCGGCAGCATCACATCCAGGACAAGCAGGTCAGGCGCCTCCTCGCGCACTTTATTAAGCCCCTCCAGTCCGTTCATAGCCGTCAGGACTTCATAGCCCTCCTGCTCCAGAGTATAGCTCACAAGCCTGACAGCGCTGGGATCATCCTCTATTAGCAACACTCTCTTTTTCATGTGGTCCGCCTCCTTGATAGTCTGTTGGGCTCAACGGCAGCGTGAAGCTGAAAGTGCTGCCTTTGCCTAACTTGCTCTCCGCCCATATCCGGCCGCCGTGCGCTTCAACGATCTGCGCTGAGATAAAGAGTCCCAGGCCGCTGCCGCTACTGCTGCGCGTCATCGAGCCATCCACCTGATAGAACCTCTCAAAAAGGTGCGGGATAGCTTCGGCAGGTATGCCTATGCCACGGTCAGAGACGCTGACAAGAATTTCATCATCCTTGACCTCCGCACTCATCGTGATCTCTCCACCCGAGTCGCTGAACTTAAGAGCGTTGCCCAGCAGATTTACTATAACCTGCTTTATACGCTTCTCATCCGCTTCTATCTCAGGCAGCGTCGCCGGCATGTCTCCCACAATCGCGACACCGCTATCATGGGCAATACCGTCGAGTTCTGTCACCGCGCCGTGAATCACGTCCCCTATCGACAGGGGCTGCTTCTGGATATTGAACCTGCCCGATTCCATGCGCGAGACGTCGAGCAAATCATTAATTAAATCGGCGAGACGTGCACTCTGCTTATCAATGATGGACAGGAACTCTCTCTGCGTTTCGGGATCAGGCACCTTTTCCCGCAGCATCAACTTGGTAAAACCCATGATCGACTGCAGGGGTGTACGTAGCTCGTGCGAGGTATTGGATATGAACTCTGATTTCAAACGATCGAGTTCTCGCTTGGCTTCCTCAGCCTGCCTGCGCTCGGTAACGTCCCTGAAAATACCCCTTGTTCTGACGAATTCCCCCTCATTGAAACGCGCGCTTAAATCACCCTCTACATAGATCTCACGGCCGTCCTTGCTCACAAAAACAGTCTGCATTTTTTCAAGCGATTCGCCGCTGCATACCCTCCTGAACAGTTCCATGCAATGGGGTATCCGGTCTTTGCAGAGGATGTCTGACAGTCTCAGTTTCCCGACTTCTTTTTCAGAATAACCGAGCGTCTGCAACCACTTTCTGTTGACGTACACGAATCTGCCGTTGACATCAACGATCTGTATCAAATCGTTAGCGTTTTCAAAGAGGTCTCTAAACCTTTCCTCACTTTCTCGCAACTCCTGCTCCATTTGTCTGCGCTCGGTGATATCGCGCATATTGATGACAATGCCCTTTACTGCCGGATTGTTAAGAAGATTGTTGCCCACGGCTTCGATGATGCGCCACGAGCCGTCTTTATGGAGCGCACGCACCTCAGTTTGCAGACTGCCACCCGGGTCTCGCAGGAATTGAGCGAATGTGTCAGCTACCTCCGGTATATCATCAGGGTGAATCTGATCGAACATACTCCCGTTAGTGCGATCTTCCGTTCTATACCCCAACACACGCTCATAGGACGGGCTCACGTAACGAATGGTTCCGTCACCGTCCAGGATCAAGATAGCTTCCAGTGAGTTATCAATAAGCGAGCGGAAATACTCCTCGCTCTGCTGCAAGGCCTCCTCAGCCCGCTTGCGCTCGGTGACATCCATCACGAAGCCTTCCACTGCCTGCAGCTCCCCTTCGGTAGAGAAGATTCCCGTACCCTTTTCCATGACCCACTTCTCTTCACCCCGGTTGGTACCGATTCGATAGAGAACCTGAAAAGAGCACTTCTCGGCCAGCGCAAGTCGGATATTGTTCAACACCGTCTCCTTATCTTCCGGGTTTACAAGCTGTATATAGGCGATTTTTTCATTTCCTATAAGGTCCGAGTTCTGGTAGCCCGTGAGTTCCAGGCATCCCTCGCTGACAAATGTCATCGTCCTGTCCGCATCATCCCAACAGCGGTAGGCCATGCCTGGAAGGTTGCTCATTAAAGTGGAAAGAGACCGCTGGGATTCACGAAGTCTAGCCTCCGTTTCCGCCAGTTTCCTCTCAGAGCTGACCTCTTTGACCGCCCGTTTTACGACTTGCGGCAGAACATCGATGAAACCGGCGTCCTTCACCACGTAGTCCCGGGCGCCAAGCTTCATCATCTCTACCGCGGTCCTTTCGTCACCCCGGCCGGTCATTATGATGAAAGGAGGCAGGCACTGCATCTCCCCAAGCCTCTCTACCACCTGTTTCCCTGTCATATCCGGCAACTGGTAATCCAACAGGAGCAAAGCATGGGTATCCCCGGTAATCTTTTCGATTGCTTCAGCGCCCCTCGCAGCAGAGTCGGTTTTAAACCCCACCCTCTCAAGGTTTTTCTTAATCAGGCGGCTCACCCCTTCATCATCTTCGACAATGATAATTGTTTCGCCGACCTCAGGGTCATTCTGCAACATTCTGCATCTCTCCATCGATACCCGGCACCTTCACAACCATGAGGAAGAGGCCGAGTTGCTGAATAGCCTCTACGAAGCGATCGTAATCTACCGGTTTGGCGACATAGCTGTTGCACCCCATACTATGGCAGCGTTCGACTTCTCGCGGGTCATCCGTGGTAGTGAGCATTATTACGGGCATTTTCCTGAGTTCCTGGTCCCCTTTCACCTGCCTCAGGACCTCCACCCCGTCAACCCTGGGCATATTAATGTCCAGCAGCAGGAGGTAAGGCGTACCGCTCACCATTCGAGGCTCCTCTGTCTTTCGAAAGAGGAAGTTCAGGGTTTCCTCGCCGTCCTTGAAATGAATGAAATCGTTGTTTATACCCGACCGCCTGAGGTTTTTCTGAATCAGGGCCGCGTGTCCCTTGTCATCCTCGGCAATAAGTATGACCATCTCCTTCTTCATGCTCTCTCTCCTTCTTTATTGTTAATTGCTAGCTGGCAACGATACGAAGAACCTGCTCCCTGCGCCGAGCTCGGACTCGACCCATATCCTCCCATCTTGCCGGCTGAGTATCTTCTTTACCACGCTCAGCCCCAGCCCTTCCCCGCTACTGCTCCCCGGATTGAGCTGCTGGAATATCTCGAATATCCTGGCCTGATCTTCCTCGGCGATACCGATACCGTTGTCTTCAACGCAATAGACTGTTCGCCCCCCCTCGGTTCGTCCAGCGATTTTTATGGTACCGGGCCTGCTGAGGTCGAGGTATTTCAAGGCATTGTCCACCAGATTGGAGATAACCTGGTTGATCTGCACGCTGTCGCCAGTGCAAGGAGGCAGATCACCGAATTCCACCGTCACCTTCGCCGCCTTTATCCTGTACTCATTAGCCTTCAGGATTTCGGACACCATCTCATTGATATCCAGCAGCTCGAAGTTCAGCGCGGCACGACCCAGGCGGGAGAGCCGCAGCAGGCCGGAGAGCAGGGAATCCATTTTCAATATGCTCGACTGAATGTATATCAGGGAATCGGCGATATCCGTCTCGATGATGGGGGCGAGTTTCCCCCGCACCTCTTGCGAAATTTCGTTGTTCTGCAAGATAGAGACCAGCTCCTGAAGGGAGTAGTTCAACTCCTTGCTGAAACCCTGTATGTTCACCAGCGGCGAGCGCAGGTCATGGGAGGAGACATAGACTATGTGCTCCAGCTCCCTGTTCTTTTCCACGATCTCCGCGTTCAGCCTCTCCCGCTCCTCCTCCGCTTTCCGGCGCTCGGTAATATCGCTGAACATGCCCATAATGTAAACTTCTCCATCTAACGTTATCGGTCCTGAGCTGACGTCTGCATAGAAAACGCTGCCATCTTTCCTTTCCACAGGTATATCCTTTGCGATTACGATTTCCCCCTTCTCCTGTTTCTCAAAATGTTCCAACACGTAATGCAGCTCTTCCTTCGGATGAATATCCATAACTCCCAGCCTTTTTATCTCCTCCTCGGTGTAGCCCAACATCTGCTGAAGCTTCTTGTTACTCATACGGAATTTCTTATTTCCCGCATGCGCCAGGAGTATCCCCTCTACAGCATTATCGAACATTACTCTGAATCTCTCTTCGGATACCCGCAGAGCCTCAGACGCCCGCTTGCGCTCGGTAATGTCTCTGAAGTTGCCAACGATACCTAAGACCGCAGGATTGTCGAGGAGGTTCTTTCCTACCACCTCAAAGCTGCGCCATGAGCCGTCTCTGTGTTTTCCACGTATCTCGGTGTGTACCGTGCAGCCAGGGGTTTGCAGCAAATGATTGAATAGTTCGAATGCTTTAGGTATATCGTCGGGATGAACAAACTCAAAAGGGTTACTGCCAGATCTCTTTTCCCCTACCATGCGTTGAAAAGACGGACTCTGGTAACGAATGCTTCCGTCACCATTGATGATAACGATGGTGTCTGCTACGTTTTCTGTCAGTTCTTTGAAAAGCTCTTCGCTACGTCGCAGTGCCTCCTCAGCCCTTGTTCTTTCGGTGACGTCAACGAAAGAGGACATCGACTGAACAGGATTTCCTTTTTCGTCTTTTATTATGGCGGTTAGCACTTGAACATGAATCTCCGAGCCGTCCTTTCTCCTGGCGGCCAGTTCTCCCTCCCACCAACCGTTTGCGATCATTGCGTTCGCTATGTCCTGAGCAACAACGGAATCTTCCAGCTCCAGTAACTCCCAGTAGGATTTTCCAAGTATCTCCTCTTTGCTATCCCTCCGCCACAATGCCAGGCAGGCTTGGTTCACATACGTTATGTTGCCCTTAATATCGGATATCGCCATAGCGTTAATAGAATTTTCAACAGCATTTTCTTTGACAAGCAGTTCCCCCTCCATACGCTTGCGCTCGGTGATGTCTCTTATTATGCTGATATAGCCTTCTGGAGTGCCATCCGCTGCCGCTATAAGGCTGGTACTCACTTCCGCAGGAACCATGTAGCCGTTCCTGTGTCTGATCTGCACCTCCAGCAGCGGCCTCTGAGCACCGCCCTGTTCCACGGAAGCCATCATGAGTTCAGACAGTTTCGATAATTCATCCGGATCAAAGAGATCTAGCTCCAGAACATTGCGTCCAATCATTTCATCCGGGGCGTATCCAAACATGCTCCAGCTTTTTCCATTCATATTGAGTATCACGCCATCGGTGTCTGTGTATACAATCTCATCGTTTACGCCGTTGAAAATCTGCCTGAACCTTCTCTCGCTCTCCCGCAGTTCTTCCTCCGTACGCTTACGCTCTGTGATATCATGGGCGACACCGACGATTTCAATCGGCTCTCTCCCCGGCACCTGCGAGGCGCTGTATTCAATGTCTATTACGCTTCCGTCCTTCTTCCTTGCCCTCATTACGCCGTGGAAATGCCCCTTCCCCTTTAGTCCGGCATCAACCTCTCTATAGACACTGGAAAGTGCAGTCTCATCTGATACAAACAGGTTCACATCCACGCCGATCATCTCGCACTCGTCGTAGCCCAGCATCTCCCGCATCCTGTCATTGCCCCAGGTAATTACACCCTCCTTGAACCTGAATACTGCGTCAGCGAGATTTTCAACCAACAGGGAGTACTGTTCCCTCGATTCCTGCAGTTCCTGTTCTGCCCGCTTGCGTTCGGTGATGTCTCGGAAGTTGATAACGACCCCATTGATTCTGGGATCATCGAGAAGATTGTTTCCGGTACCCTCAAGTACCCGCCACGAACCGTCCTTATGCAGTAAACGGAGTTCCATGGATATAAGCTGCCCCGGATTCTCGATAACCATCGCATGGGTCTTAAAAAATGACTGCACATCGTCAGGGTGGATGAATTCAAGCATATTTTTGCCAATCAGTTCTTCTGGTTTAAAGCCGAGGACCCGTTCAATAGAGGGGCTTTCATAGCTTATGGTTCCATCGCTATTAACAATCGCGATGGCATCCATAGAGTTCTCAATGAGAGCGCGAAAATACTTACCCTCTTGGCGCTGTGTCTCCTCCATCCACCTGCGTATTGGGGTCCTGCGCGCGCCACTTTTATGAGTAGTTAAGGCACTTCTCTCTTTTGCTTTTGACATCCCGCCACTCTCCAATTCTCAAACGGCCAAAGGCCCTATTACCCTGCCCCCATTTGCTGTAAAGACATACTCATGTCTCCTCAAAGCCTATCATGGCTGAACGTTGGTTAACAATCACCCAAGAGTTTAATAGCAGATAGGAAAAGGTACTATTCCCTATAATCAAACGGCAGGTGATTGTCTCTGGGAAGTCTAAACGGGGAAGGTCGCGGCCATATACGATCCAAGATCAGGCCAAATTGGAGCAGCATTAGACAGGGACAGGCCGCAACCTAAGATAAGGCCAATAGAGGCTTTTTAAAAGGGGGAACCGATGGGAATTGCTAACGGCTTATGACAGCTTCTTAATAAGCTCTGCACCTTCTCCGGCGGGAAGTGCTATAAGCGTTTCGGTGCTAACCGCGCCCCTGCTGCCAATTTCAATCATAAACTGCATAGCGGCCTCATTGCTTGGCGCCTCGCAAATTGAGATGAAGTCATATCGTCCCATAGTGTAGTAGAAATCCTTGAGCTCTCCTCCAAGCGATTTCATTGTTCCCCGCGCAGCCTCTAAGCGCTGTGTGGAGTCCTTAATTGCGGTGATTCCTTCGTGAGTATATTTACCGAGAATTATATAGACTGACATAGCGACACCTCCCATATAATCTGACAAAAATTTGGTAATTCAAACGTCACGGGATAGCACGTTCAGGATGCCGAATTGGATCATCGCCGCTATTGTACACACATGAGATTAAAAACCGCTAAATAATGCGTATATAAAAATAACTGGGAGATTACAAATAGGTTACAATTGCCCTACCACTCAATAAGCCCGTATATTGCGTTCCAGCCGGATATTTCAATAGCGTGTTTTATATGTAAAATATCATTGACGCGCTTGCCTTTCAGTTTCGGCTCGACCTTTGCCAGCAACTCCAGCCCCACAGCGTCCAGGCTCACGGGATTGACCCCGGCAAGCATATAGCCCAGAGCTACGGTCCTGCCTCCATGCCTGACCTCGTTCGTAGTTACCATGGTCTGTATCGCATCCACGATATGCAGACCAGGTTTGACGACCTGATTCAATTCTGCGATGATTCTGTGAACATCACCGTCGTAATGTAAGTGGCTTTTCTGCGATAGTGAAAGAAAGCCGAGCTGGTTCTTAAGAGCCCCGGTCATGCCGCAGACGCTGTGAGTCTTGAGCACCGGCAGCGAGATAATAAAGTCATACTCGAAGGCCATCAGCGACACCTCCAGCTCCAGGCTTTGCGTTTTCACCTTCCTGATCCCTTTGCTTAACAGGTCAAGCAACTCGATTCCATATTTGTCACAGCTCTCCCTCAATACATGCTCTTCAACCAGGTATTCAGGATCACGCGCATCAAATGCCGGGCCATCAGCTACAATGACCTCATTCGCAAGCCCTCGAAGCAACTCAAGGCAGGCTTCCACCGTGTCGGGGTGAGTAGTAGTGGGGTAAGGCTCGTTGGAGACAATGTTTGGCTTGACCAGCACTCGCTTCCCGGCAACCTTCCTCCGAATCTCGAAATGCTCGAATACCTTTCTGACAAATGCCTCTCTATCCCCGGTCTTCTGTAAATAAACGGCATTCATAACATTCCCTTAGTAAGTATACTCCCAATGCGCAGTTTTAGGGCTGACCTGCCGCGCCTGTGCCATAAATATTTACTCGCTTATAATTCCATCAAGTAAGAGTTCCTCGTACAGGCGCTGATAGGTCTCAACCAGCTCCCTCATGGTAGCTGCCGAATCTTCAGGATATGGTACTATGTCCAGCATCCGTTCTTTCAGATATTCCTGGAAGGTTTCGCTGTCAAAGGCAGACTCGAAACCTGTCTTGAGCACGTCAACCCGCTCCTGGGGCGTTCCCGTTGCCACCGCCAGCGCCCGTACGCGCAGCAGGGGAGTGAAATCCACCCCCCATTCAGCCACGACGGGCACACCCTCAAAACCCTCGACGCGTTCATCCCATAGAGTAAGAACAGGTTTAAACGTACCATCATCGAGGAACTCTTTCACATCGCCAGGCTGCTCAATAAGAAGGTCTATCAGCCCTCCAACAAGAGAAGCATACCGGTCCTGAGACTTCTCATAGGAAACCTGCTCGAATTGCACCCCAAACGCGGACTCCAGTTGTGACAAGCAGAGATTCTCCATGTCCAGAGGTGTGCCAATGGTGGCTACCTTGAGTCCCGGATGCTCCTGCGCATAGGCCACAAGCTCGTTCCAGCTAGAGTAGCGCTGTTCATCAGCCCGGATGTAAATCTGGGTGATGGCTATATTGCCAATGATAATGGGGATAAGGTCTTCAGCGGGGTTGAAGTCCATTATTCCCTGGGCAAAAGCGGCGGCCTCGAGATCGAGCACTGTTAAAAGAGTGTATCCATCCGAGGGAAGGGACTCGAACTCCTGGACCGCATCCAGCCCGTTGTTCCCTACCCTATCAACCACGACCACAGGCACCCCCAGTAACTCCCCGGCCTCGGGGGCTATAGCTTCAAGAAACTGAGCGGAGCCCCCCAGCCATCCCGTGATTATATTTATGGTGCTGGATGGGAAACCAAGCTCTGAAAGGGTCGCCTCCCCCCCGCCGCAGCCTGATATGCCAACACATGCTACCAGCAGAAGAAGCAGTATAGAGGCTGTTGCCTTAGTTTGTTTATCTCTCATTTTCAGTTGACTCCTCTCGCAGTGCTCCTCCTTCTCCTCCTAAGCCAGACGAGCATCATCACGGATATACCAGCTACTATCGCAGTAAGTATCCTGACCATATTACATCTCCTTTACGCTCGACGGCACGGGTATCTCTCCTGACTTGCTCCAAATCCTTCACTAAGCCGGGAACGATTCGCCCACCTTCTGATCAGCTGCCGGCACAGAATTGTGCAATTGAACGAAGAGCCACCTGTCCCCGCGCTTCTCTAACACGGCAGTCAATCGAATTGGCAACCCGATCTCCCTACCGTTGAACTTTACGCGAATGATTGAGTCAACTGCCAGCCAGGCAACCGGACCCGCCTCTGACACAGAGTGCCAGCCCAACTCCCAGAATACGACTTCAGACTGAGCAAAATCACGTTCGAACTGTGCCCTCGCCTCAGCTAAGCCGACGCGCTTCTCATCCGCTCCAGTACCGATGAAGACTCCGTCAGGGTCCGGCGCCAGCAGTGCCAGGGCGCCATCAACGTCCTTTTTCTCATAAGCTTCGTTAAACCGCCTCAGGGCATCCATCACCGCAGCTTCCGTCTCTGTATTCGCTTTCATAGCCCTCCAGGCCTCCTTTTTATTGATAAATAAGAACGCACTCCAGGCATGATGAGTCAATCCGGCTGTCACCAATACCTTTGTACTCCCTGAGGATTAATAGAGTTGTTACAGATGTAAAGGATAGATTAAGAACAGTTTACAAGTTGGTTACAATCGGGCCAGAGCGAGCGATTCAGGGTTGAATCTCAGTCCGCCGCCGCTAAGATACTGCCGCCTGAAGACCACCATGCACCTTCAGGCAAACGCATGCAACGGACTGCCATGAACATCGGAAGATTTCGAGCAGGCCCTGAGGAAGATAAGAGCAAAGTCCTTACTTTATGTAATGTGGGAAAGGGATAAAAACCTGTACATGACAGGCTCAATCTCTCTTCTCTTTAAATATTGACCAGGTTCCAAGCGCCTTGGCGATAAGTTGCTCGCCCTGCCTTATCTCTGACTCCAGCGTAGCAATTCTCTTACTTCTGTGAACAAGTCTCGTATCACAGGTGAGAGTGCCGGAAGTCACTGCTTTGAAATAGACGATTTTGATTTCTATGGTCGCACACAGCTCGTCTTCGTCAATGCAAGAGTAAAGCGTTGCCCCCATGCCGGAGTCCGCCATGGTATAAGTCGCTCCCCCGTGCAGCGTGCTGTGAGGGTTCAGCAGCTTGCCATCTATTTCCAGTACGCACTGACTGCGCCCTTCCTCCCACTTGGTAAAGGTCAATCCCACAAGGGCACCGAACGGGTCAAATCCTTCCAGTTTCATGGGGACTTTCTTCGGCATCAGGTCTTCCTCCACATATCAATTGCCTTTCCCGGGAAGAGGCTTAAATTTTCGTTTACTTGATTACTCGCCCCTTAAGCAAAGTCCTGGAACCGGCCCAGCAAACCAGATTATGCACCAACCTGTTTATCGGCATGGGTATCGGGCCGATGCGCCACTGTATGAACTCAATGATGACGCCTGCCTCATCAACAGTGTCTAAATACGCATAATCTATCGTCATGCCAACATCCTTTATCGTCCCCCGTTGCAGTATGCCTATACCCATTTCCCGGCAGGCATCGAGTCTCCTGTCCAGATCCCGGACCATAAAACCCAGGTGATGCAATCCGCCTTTGGATTCCTTGAGGTGATTCAGGTGGTAACTCTCACCTTCCAGTATCTGAATAAGCTCCATCTGGACCGGGCCAACGGACGCAAGCGCTATTCTCAGCACCGGGTGCACCTCCTTTTCATTCTCAATGCAGGGCTCAGGCTTCGTATCCGATAATATCCAGGGGCCCACTCCAAATGTGTCTTTATAATAGGACATGGTTTCGTTCACATCGGTTACCACGTAACCAATCTGTCCCAGCCTGGGAAGGCGCAGCCGCTTTTTAACCGTATCCGGCACCATCTATCACCCCAACCTCTCCAGCGCAGCAGTACCTTAGCTTAAATTTCCGGCCCTATCGGCAGCTAAAATGGCCGCTCCCAGCGCTCCCACAATTTGAGGGTCTTCCGGGAACTGCACAAGCTTTGTTTTAAGCGCTCTCTCAAGGCAGTCTACTATACCGACGTTCTTGGAAATGCCGCCTGTGATTGCGATGTCTTTTTTAATACCCAGATTGCGTGCTAAATGAAGCATACGGCGGGCGGTGATATCGCTGATCCCGGCAGCGATGTCGGCGCTGTCTCTTCCTTCCAGAACCAGGTGCCTGATCTCAATTTCGGTTATGATGCAGCAGGGCTCCTGTAACACAACAGGGTCAGACGCCTCAAGCGAGAGAGGCCCGAGTTGAGAGACTTCAACGCCGAGACCTTCAGCCATGAGCTCCAGAGACCTCCCCGTCCCGGCGGCACATTTCGTGTTCATACGAAAGTCCTCGACATTGCCCTTCTCGTCCACCCTTATCGCCTTACAATCCTGCCCCCCACCGTCGATGATCGTCCTTATAGAGGGGACAAGCCAACTGGCGCCCTTCCCGTGGCATGATATCTCGCTTACATTGTCATGAGAAAAAGGTATGATGTTACGCCCATACCCCGTGCTAACGCAGTAGTCGATATCCGCATAGGAGAGGCCAAGCTTACCGAGCAGTTTATCCATGACATTAGTTGCCGACTGAACAGCCTTTGCTCTTGACCTGATTATCTCATAGCCCAGGATATCACCATTCCTCATGACCACAGCTTTAGCGGTCAGAGCGCCAATATCGCATCCTGCAACAACCATTTTCCCGCTGTCCTTAACCGAATCGAAGTTTGAAAAAACCTGTTTATGAAAAATTACGGCTAGGAATTACCTGTGATTTCATTATGAAGCAGGCCGTTCTTCTTCAGCCATGAGCGCAGCGCCGAAAGCCCCTATAATCTGAGGGTCGACTCCAACAAGATCGGCAAGCTTCAGGCCCAGCACTCCTTCAAAATCCCTTACCACGATACTGTTCTTAGCTACTCCACCCACCATCGCCACTTCCTCATTCACACTTACTCTTCTGATAAGACCCGCTATCTTGTCAGCTACGGTTAAAGCAATTCCAGCAAAGATATCATAAGGGTCATAGCCATCGTTGACGTAGGAGATAACGTCGCTCTCGGCGAGTATAACACATTGACTGGTTATGCGGAGGGGATTGTTCGAGGATAGCGATGCCTCACTCAACTCCTCAAGCGGCATCTCCAGGGCCTTTGCCATGACTTCGATGAACTTCCCCGTTCCAGCGGCACACTTATCGGTGATGGCGGACTCTGTTATTTTTCCATTGTCGTCGATATTGAAGGCCGTGAAAGTATGCCCGCCGACATCTATGACCGTTCTTACCCGGGGATTCAGTTTCCTGACCGCCCGGTGAAGGCACATCACATCGGGAGCGATATCATCGGTATAGGGGACTGCCTTTTTGCCAAACCCGGTAGAAAGGCAGTAGTCTACCTGCTTCGCAGATATGCCCGCCTTATCCAGGGCCCTCTCCATTGCCTCAACCGCAGCCTGCCTGGGGAGGCTTCTATAAGGAAGTATCTCAAATGCAAGGATATCACCGTTTTCAACAATGGCTACCTTTGCCGAAAGAATCCCTAAATCACATCCAGCGTATATCAAATCCAGTTACTTCTCTCACACATGCCGGACTTTTTCACGGGTAAACTACACAGGTCGACCAACTCCAGGCGTAAACAATGCACATTATCCTTTAAGGGAATTCTATCAGCCGTATTAGCGGGCGTCAATTATGCAACGTGTCGCGACACCAGTGGTATATCAAAGGAACCGGACGGAAAATCTAAAAGGTAATGTGAAGAATAGAGTAAATGGTTGCTGTCATCTATCTTCCCTTTGCGGCAGTTCCCCGTCTTTCATAGGTATTTGTACAGGTGGTTCTTTAAAAGGCAACTGCAGAGCACCCATCATATCAACCGCATTGCGGGGCGCATATCCCTGCCAGTGGTTGTTGAAAAATGCGAAGAGTATCCCGGTCTGCTTGGCAGCCGACTTCACTTTGCCCGCCTATTCTTCGATTTCCTCGGATGAATAAAGATACTTGTATCGTGTCTCGTTATCCCCCGACCACCACATCTCAGCATTCCTGCCATGAAAGCGGAAATAGGCCGTATCCGACGTCACAGGCACGTCCTCCGACAGCGAAGACTTGAATTTGGGCTCATCTATATTCACCCAGGCGACATTGTTTTCCCTGAGCAATTTAGCTGTATTATTGTCGTCACTCCAACTGCGGTGCCTTAGCTCCACGGCGAGCCGATATTGACCGAAAGTACGAATAACACCATTTAATATCTTCGGTCCGTATCCTTCATTCTTGAAACTGGGCGGGAACTGCGCCAGTAGAGCGCCCAGCTTCCCGTACTTGATTAAAGACTCGATACTGCTGTTGAACAGATCGACATCCTGCTGAGATATTATCGCTTCCTCTCCCGTCGCCTCCCTGTACATCTTCGGATGAGTGAATTTCTGCCACAGCTTAACCGTGAAGAGGAAGTCCCCGGGCACTCTACGGACCCAGTTATATACATATCCCGGATTCGGCGGCCTGTAGAATGTGCTGTTTATCTCAACAGCATTGAAGAACTGGCTGTAGCATTCAAGCTCGTTTATCCTGCCTTTAGGATAGAAATATCCGGTCCAGGTGCCCTCACCCTTGGGGTAAGACCAGCCTGACGTTCCGATATAAGCTGTTGCTGGATTGGACATCCCTTACAGTCTCTTTCCTCGATTGTATAGCTGCGTCGCCGCAGTAAACCCCATCTCTTCATTTAGATTACCATATATCAGGCTGAACGCAAATAAATGGGTAGACTATAAAAGAGGCCCTTTTCCCTGATGCAGAAGCTGTAGGCCTTAATGCATTATCACGTAATGTAACTGGAATCTATCATGAGCATTTGCAGTACTCACCAAGAAGGATGAAAATGCTATTTTTAGGGCAACCGACATTCAAGACGCCGGACGTTTCACCGGTAGGGGCGTTTCGCGAAACGCCCCTACTCATGCCGGGCTTGTTGAACCATGAACGGCCCTTCGACAGGCCTGTCATGAGTTTATCGGAGGGCTCCCTTCGACACGCTCAGGGCGAAATGCCAGTGGCGACGAATTACCCGTCGTGATAGGAATCACGACGCTACCGATCTCGAACCCGCTTTGACATCTCCTGTATAGATTGATAGCATTAGCTCATCCTGAGGTGAAATATGAGAGAAAACCCGGCAGAAGAGCAGGTGATAATGACGACGTGCTGCAGTCATTGCGGCGGGGCCTGCGGGCTCAAGGTCCACGTTAAAAACGGCGTTATCACACGAATCGAGACCGACGACGGGGAGGAACCGCAGGCCAGAGCTTGCCTGAAGGGTAGAGCGTACAGGCAAAGGGTCTATCATCCCGACCGCCTGCTCTACCCTTTGCGAAGAACCGGTGAGAGGGGTGAGGGCAAATTCGAGCGTATCACGTGGGATGAGGCCCTTGAAACGGTAGCGGGTGAAATCAAACGGGTAAGGGATACCTACGGGCCCCGGTCCATACTGCTTAAGACCTCGGTTGGCGACATGAACTTCGTTCATACGGCAGCCATGGTCGTGGAGAAGCTATTAGCCATGGCGGGCGGTTATTCTACGTCCTGGGGATATTTCTCCTACGAAGGGGGAACTTTTGCCGAGTTGACCACCTACGGAACGATGTCTTCCCAAAGCTCCCGTGAGGACTTCCTGAACTCCCGCATGATAATAATGTGGGGCTGGAATCCAGCGGTAACTATACAGGACACGAATACTGCCTGGTGGCTTGCTCAGGCAAAAGAGGCAGGCTGTAGAATAGTCTCTGTAGACCCCAGACACACGGAGACGACTGCCGCTTTTGCTCACCAGTGGATTCCCATTCGACCTGGAACAGACGCGGCCATGATGGCCGCTATGGCTTACGTGATACTTAGTGAGAACCTGCAAGACCGGCGATTCCTCGATAAATATACCCACGGATTCGATAAATATAAAGACTATGTAACGGGCGATGAGGACGGAATCCCTAAAACGCCAGCATGGGCCGAACCCGTTACAGGGATCCGTGCTCCGGTTATTGCAGAGCTTGCCAGAACATACGCTACTACAAAACCGGCGGCGCTCATCGCCGGGATAGGGCCGGGGCGTTCCGCCAGGGGTGAGCAGTACCATCGGGCAGCTATAACGCTCTCCGCCATGACGGGTAATATAGGTATTAACGGCGGCAGCGCGGCACAGCGCTCCTGGCCGGCGGGGCTTGTGCCCTTCCCATTCATGATAATGGGTATCCCCGATATTATCCCCAACCTCCTGGAGGCGAACTCGGCTCCGCCTGAAGACATGCTGCCGCTCCGCAGGATCTGGCCCTGGGGCGCAGGCAGCTTTCATGTCTCGAAAATGGCGGACGCCATACTAAAAGGCAAAGCGGGCGGATACCCCGCGGACTACAAGCTGCTTTATTTAGCCGGCACCAGCTATCCAAATCAGTATCTCAACGTAAACAGGAACATTGAAGCGCTGAAGTCAAAATCTCTTGAGTTCATCGTCATGCACGAACAATTTATGACTCCCGGGGCTAAATTCGCAGACATCCTTCTGCCCTGCAGCACGTTTCTGGAGAGGAATGATATAGCCCAGTGGTCTGCCACCTGGTTCTACGGATACCAGAATAAAGCAATCGAGCCGCTGGGTGAGTCGAAATCGTCACTGGATATATGCAGGGAACTGGCAAAAAGGCTGGATATACCGCACTTCTTCGATAAGACAGAGGACGAGACTCTAAGAGACATGGTGAAAGACTGCCCGTATATCGAGGACTACGACGCTTTCAAGAAACAGGGACTCCATAAAATGCATCCCGCTGAGCCTCACGTGGCTTTTCGTGAGCAGATCGAAGACCCGGAGAACAATCCTTTTCCCACCCCCTCGGGTAAAATCGAAATCTATTCGCAGCTAATCGCCGAGATGAATAACCCGGAGATTCCCCCGGTACCCAAGTATATGGATTCATGGGAGGATTCCAACGACCCTCTCTCTGAGAAATATCCCCTGCAGCTTATCACGACTCACTTCAAGGGACGAGCGCATTCACAATTTCACAAAGTACCCTGGTTACAGGAGTTGCTGCCTCAAACCGTATTAATAAGCTCATCAGATGCCAAAGCGAGAGGCATTAAGGACGGAGAACTTGTCAGGGTGTTTAATGACAGGGGCCGGATGATCATCCCGGCTAAAGTGAGCCAGGGGATAATACCCGGCGTGGTGGATGTTCCCCAGGGCGCCTGGTATGAACCCGATGAGAACGGGGTTGATCGAGGAGGATGCGCCAACGTGCTGACCAATGACAAATATTCTCCGGGAGGCGCATGCTGTACCAATACAGCCCTGGTCCAGGTGGAAAAATTATGACTTTCCCTTTTATCATGTCCCTTTCGCTGGCCTCTCACTACCCGTAAACCGTGAAAGCTGAAAAGGAAACGCTTGCTGTCAAACCCAAGAAGATGTATCCGGCAGGCGTTGCATTTGAAGCCCCACACGGTTATTCTGTTGCAGTAAGCGTCAGCAGGGGGTGCAAGACATGGAGCCACTAGCGGAAATATCCAAGCAATTACAGGAATTCAGGCGTGAGACTTCCGAGAAACTCAAAGAGTTGAGAAAAGAGATTGCCGAGTTGAGGAAACAACAGGGTGAGATACTGGCAGAATTACAGAAGGGAAAGCGTTTAGTGCGCCGCGAGCATACCGAAGCAGTCCAGAAAGATGAAGGTCAACCTGCGACGCTTGAAATGTACTGCACGCACTGCCTTGAAATGAAGCCCATTGTAAAACCGAAACGGGTTTTAATGCCCGACGGCAGCGCCGCTATTCAAGGGGACTGCTCGGTTTGTGGTACGACGATTTTCAGAATGACCTCGATGAGTGGTTCGCTGATGGACGAAGCGGCCTCTACCCGGCTCAGCCGCCAACAGGTCTAGGGAAATCTTCCCTGAGAAGAGCATCACGGTAGACCCGCATCAGCGTCTTATATAAGTCCGGGCAAGCCTATAAATGCCCCGAGCTTTATCTTAATAAAAAATAGGTGCTGGCAGGACCACTCCCCCTGACCAGATGTAAATACGGTTCCAGCGCCTGCCCTGGATTGACCAATTCTCACTTACTCTTTCTCTCGGCCTGAGCCCTGGCTACGCACTTCTTGCAGTAACCGGACCCGCCCACTGTCTCTCTGACAGGGCGCCCGCATCCTCTGCATTTCTTCGGTTTCATTTCTCCCACCGGTAATTTCAGCTTCGGCTCTCAGCTTCCACTCTTCCTACGCATTCAGCCGTGTGCTATAATGCGCAAAACATTTTTATAGGAGGCCGAAATGGACATCGCGAGAGCACTTGTAGGACTGCTCGTTTTGACCGGAGCTTTACTTCTGGGTGTAGGTTTTGCCGGAGACTTCTCGGATTCACAGATTATAACAGGTTTTGTCTTCCTCGGGTTGGCCGGGTTGCTTGCCTCGTTAGCACTGGGCAGGCACTCGCCATAACGGCTATGGAGCTACATAGGTAAACCTAAGGCGGGAATGCGCAAGGAATAATGTGCGCCGCGGTATCCCCGTGAATCCACCGTTGTTTGCGCTCCTAGACTGATTATCGACTAAGCCCTAGTCAATCATATTAATGCAAATGGTCAGAAGATGAGAATAGGCGAACTGTCAGCCCACGATGAGCATGTTGAAGCCTGGTGGGATGGCTCAAGGTACTTCCTTCGTATGCTGTCGAACCAGGTTCGTGCCAGATTAGCCTACTTCGATCGTGTTGACCCTAATTGGGAAGGTTTGAATACCCTCGATCTTGGCTGTGGTGGAGGGTTTATGGCTGAAGCACTCATGAGTCGCGGAGCTCGCGTGTTTGGGATAGACCCATGGTATACGGTGCTCAGAGTAGCGCATAAACACGCCCGAACACATCAAATGGATATATGCTACCTTGCTGGCGCAGGAGAATCACTCCCGCTGGATAACGACTCAATGGACAGGGTAGTGGGCGTGGATGTTCTGGAGCATGTACTTGACGTTCATAGGGTACTGGCTGAGATACATAGAGTACTACGCCCAGGAGGTGTGTTCTTCTTCGATACCATCAACCGGACCTGGGCCGCGCGTTTTCTGGCTGTTATTCTGCTGGAGGATATTCTAAGAATCATGCCCAAAGGAATGCATGACCCCAATAGGTTTATCCGACCCAGCGAGTTGAAGGTTGAACTGGAGTCTCTCGGCTTCAGAGTTGCCTCCATGACGGGAATGGGCCCCATCCGCATCAACCACCGACTGGAACCAGTATTTGGGCTACTACCGTCTACCGCTATCATGTACTTGGGTCATGCCACGAAGTGAAATGGAGAGAGGGTGCGATCCGGCACCGGCGATTGAGATAGATCGGCTAGCGAAACAGGTCCCTTAATTTTTCTATTCTTCACTCGCTTTTCCGCTGGCTCCCTAAAAAGTCCAATGTTTAATCATACGGGGCCTTAGCTTCATAAGTTCAATAAATTGTACCTTTGTCGCCCTTTTTTGTATCATGACAGCAAAAACTCTCCCTAAATATCAACCAGTCTTTCCGGGCAAAGCTGATCACCGGCACAAGTCAAAGGGTCCCGGCACAGATCGGCGAAAGGGTGTAGGCTGGCCGACATCGGCCAGCCTACACCCTTTCGCCACCCCGGTTGATAGGACATGACAATTTCAATTGCCATGACAGGTCGCTCACATCTCAGAACAGCGATTAAAGAATACATCGATGTTCGTAATGTACGCATTTACGTGTCATTCTCCTGAAAACAGATCTAAACCGTTCGCCCTGAGTATGTAGGGGCGCGGTAACCGCGCCCCTACATACTCAGGGCAGACGCATCGGTCTGCCCCTACCATCGTTAATCACTGTTTGTTGTTTACAACCCCCCTTGACAATAGTACATATGTTCTACTATAATTATAGTTCCCCTCCGGGGTTAATGAAATGTCAAAGCTCATCGGTGAACCGGTCAAGGTCCATCAGAACGAGGACTCCATGATAACCGCATTCATATGGCGAAAGCGTCTCTACAGAGTCCTGGAGGTTATCGACTGCTGGCGAGAGCCCTCCGAGTGGTGGGACGGAGAAGCGGTGCGCCTCTTCCTCCGCGTAAACGCCAGGAACACCAGCGCCGGCATCTACGAGCTTTGCAGGCTTGGGGAAGAGTGGTTTCTCTCCAGGGTCCTCGATTAAGGCGGAGCGATGAGCTTTATTCACCTCCATGTCCATTCCCAGTACAGCTTCCTCGATGGGGCTTCCGCTATGGACAGGCTCCTGAAAAAAGCGCAGGCGCTGGATATGCCCGCCCTGGCTCTCACCGACCACGACCGCCTGACAGGTGCAGTAAGGTTCTATGAGAAAGCCAGGAGGTTGGGCGTGAAACCGATCATAGGCGCGGAGGTCACCCTGGAGGGCGGGCACCACCTCACTCTTCTCTGCAAGGACATAAAAGGCTACTCAAACCTTTGTCGGTTGTTAACCGAAGCCCACCTGTCGAACAGGGGCAGAAGCCCGCAGGCCACCAAAAGTACGCTGCAAAAATACGGCAGCGGTCTGATCGCCCTGAGCGGCTGCGGCAGGGGTGAGGTGCCCACCCTCGTTAAGAAAGGTAAGACCGATCTCGCCAGAGAGACAGCGCGCTCCTACAGAGAAATCTTTGGGGATGCCTTCTTTATCGAGCTTATCCATCACCCTTCAAGAAAAGGAATGCGCGATACCTACAGGCTGGCCAGCTTCGCCCGGGAAGAGCGTATTCCGACAGCGGCCACCAATGACGTCCACTATGCGAAAATGGACGAGTACGCCGTGAAGGAGCTCCTCAACGCCATAGACCGGAACATACCCGTCCGTCTATTGAAGGATTATCAAACCGTTGAACAATATCTGAAATCACAGGACGAAATGCTCGCCCTCTTCAAGGATTTTCCCGAAGCGGTAAAGGCAACAGAGGAGATCGCCTCAAGATGCAACCTGGAGCTGGAGCTGGGCAGACCCCGCTTTCCCCGGTTCGATATCCCCCAAGGTGAAACCGGCTACAGCTACCTGTCGAAACTGGCTTTCACAGGGGCTTCAAATAAGTACGGACGCCTGACACCCGGAATCGCGAGCCGCCTGGAGCGCGAGCTTGACACGATCAGGAAGCTCGGTTTTTGCAGCTACTTCCTGGTGGTCTGGGATATAGTGCGGTGGGCGAGGGAAAGGGGGATAGCCTGTCAGGCAAGGGGAAGCGCTGTGGACAGCCTGGTTGTCTATGCACTGGACATCAGCAATGTCGACCCTGTCGAGTACGACCTTCTGTTCGAGCGCTTTATGCATCCTCTAAGGTACGAACCTCCCGATATCGACCTTGACATCGACCGGAGGCGCAGGGACGAGGTGAGAGATTATATCTATCGTAAATACGGCGCCGAGAACGTATCGTGTGTGGCAACCATCAATACCTACATGGCCAGAGGGGCTATCCGTGACGTCGGCAAGGCCCTGCAAATACCGCAGGAGATAATCGAAGAGGCCTGCAGAGGCATTCACTACCTGTCTGCTTCGAGACTCCTTGAGCAGGCCGGGTCTCTCCCTGAACTGAAGATGAGCACTGTTTACAGTAAGCCCGAGCTCGCCAATTTCTTTAAGCTGTGCGCCGCAATAGACGGATTCCCCAGACACCTGTCCGTGCACCTGGGAGGGCTACTGATCGGAGACGGCAGGCTTTCCGACCTGGTCCCGCTCGAACGGTCCAGTGGAGGGGACATCATCAGCCAGTACGATAAGGATGATATCGAGAAGCTGGGCATAGTCAAAATGGACCTGCTGGCCCTCCCCACTTTGACCGTTATCGAGGATACGCTAAGCAGCATTAAAAAAGGCAGCGGTACCGACATAGACATAAACGGCATACCGAGAGACGACCCCGAATCCTTTGCCATGCTCAGGGATGGTAAAACCGTAGGCACCTTTCAGCTTGAGTCACCGGCACAGAGGGAGATGGCGGGCAGGCTACTGCCGGACCGGTTCGAGGACATCATAGTCTCGATCTCCCTGGTGAGGCCGGGGCCTCTGAAATCCAATATGGACAAGGTCTATCTCCCGCGAAGGCACGGGGCCGAGCCTGTAACCTACCTTCACCCCGGCCTCAGGAATGCGCTTGGCGAAACGCTGGGAGTAATTCTGTACCAGGAGCAGGTGCTGGAGGTCGCTCATGACCTGGCCGGGATGAGCTATGCAGAGGCGGACGGCTTCAGGCGCGCAATGACGCACGACCGGACTGAAGAGGAGATGGAGAAGATGCGTGACTCCTTTATCTCCTCCTCCGTTAAGAACGGCGTGAGCAGGAAGATAGCGGAGAAGGTATTCGAGCAACTGGCCGCCTTCGCCGCATACGGGTTCTGCAAGGCCCATGCCGCCGCCTACGCCATCCTCTCCTATCAGACCCTCTGGCTGAAGTGCCATTATCCCGCCGAGTTCTTCGCAGCCCTGCTGTCCAACCAGCCTATGGGCTACTATCCCCCTCGCGTCCTGGTTGCGGAGGCAAGGAGGTCCGGCGTCGTAATACTCCCCCTGGATATCAACAGCTCCAGCGACCGCTACACTGCGGAAGACGGAGCAATAAGAATCAGCCTTAAGCAGCTAAAGGGCATGTCGGATGAAGCGGTGAAGTCCATATTGTCGGAGAGAGCTAAGAACGAATTCACGTCCCTGAGAGACTTCGTCCTGAGAACCAGTGTGAGCCAGCCTATAGTGGAGAACCTGGTGAGAGTTGGAGCCTTCGATTCCCTCGGCGCGAGAAACGAGCTGCTTCTGCAACTCCCACAGTTGATGAAGCTAAAGCACAGGGTGTTAACGGGGACAACCCCCCTGTTTGAAGATGTCGAACCGCGTTACGAACTGCCGGATGAAGCCAGGCGCATTGATAAAAAAGCAAGGATGCTGGTTGAACGCGAGCTCCTGTCCTTGAGCCTGTCAGCACATCCTTTAGACTTCCACCAGCTTGATAACAGGTTTACCAGGATGAAAGACCTGCCCTCAGTAGCTACCGGCAGGACAGTTAAAATCGCCGGGTCTGTAATCCGCTACCAGACACCGCCGACAAGGAATGGGAACAGGGTGGTTTACGTGATAATGGAGGACGGTACCGGGATAGCCGACGTAACCGTGTTCGGCGACGTTCAGGAGAGATGCGGCCAGGTCCTGTTTCGTGCCGGCTGGCTGATAGTCAAAGGAAAAGTTCAGAGAAGGGGGCTGAAAGGAGTCTCAATAATAGCTCAGGATTTATCTGCCCTTGAGCTAAAGGCTGTGCTATAGATAGCAGCTGTCAATGGAATTTCAGATGGCCCTTCCTCCCCTGCCCCGGCCCCCGGTCTCATTTTCATAATTGCATTATGCCACGGTATTTCCGCAACTGCCCGTAGTATATATAACATATTGAATCTTACCCAAAAGTACCTAAAGCTCTTGACAAACAGCTTCAAATCGTGTAAGACGTTAACAATTGAAGCGGCTATGGCTGAGTAGTCTGACTTTGATCAGGGGGAAGGGAGGTGATTGTATAGGCTATAATTGCAGAAAGGTACATACTATAGTCAATTAAGGGGGGAATAATATGAAGACTGTAACCAAGCTGGCTATTATCCTGTTGATCGCCTCTCTGGTAATGACAGTAGTCGGTTGCGCCGATGAGGAGGAGGCGAAGGAAATAAAGGTAGGCGTAATCGGACCGATGCAGTTCCAGATGGGCGAGCACCACTGGATGGGGGCCACCCTGGCTGCCGATGAGATCAACGCCGCCGGCGGCATACAGGTGGGAGAAGACTCATACGATATAGTTCTCGTCCAGGTCGACTCCAACGAGCTCGTCAGTGTTTCCGATGCCACAAGTGCGGCGGAGGAGGCGATCACCGTTGACAATGTCGACGTCTTGATGGGAACAATTAGAAGCGAGGCGGCACTTGCGGTCCAGGAAGTCGCCATGGACTACGAGACCATCTTTATGGTCTGCGGTTCAAGCGAAACAGCAATGAGCGATAAGGTGGCCGAGGACTACGACCGCTACAAGTACTGGTTCAGGATCACCCCCGTCAATAATACTGCTCTCGGTCAGTTGAACTTCCTGCTCGTCGGTGCGGTCGCTCAGAAGATAGGGGCTGAGCTACTTATGCCGCCAAAATTAGCCGTTCTCGCCGAGAAAGCATCGTGGACGGAAGCTATAGTGGCCGCCGCGCAGGCCTATCTTCCTCCCCAGGGAATCGAGATCGTGGGGGTCTGGCAGCCTTCGGACAAGGCCACAGATGTGACCGCCGAGCTGACGGCAATCGAGGCAGCAGGCGCTAATATGATAATGACCGCGCTCTCCGGGCCAGTGGGCATACCTTACGCAAGGGCGTGGGAAGAGCTGGAGATACCCGCAGCCTCGGTCGGCATCAACGTGATGGCTCAGGCAGATGACTTCTTCGTAAACACGGGCGGATACGGCAACTACGAGTTTACTTTAAACACCTTAGCCCGTGATGTAGAATTTACAGAGAAGACACTTCCATTTATAGAGGCATTTGTTGAGGAGGCTGGAGAGATGCCCACCTACAATGCGGGAACCTATGACGCGCTCTACATCCTGAAAGAGGCGATCGAACGTGCGGACAGCGTCGACATGGATGACGTTGTTGTAGAACTGGAGAATACCGACTACAACGGCGTCGCAGGCCGCTTTGTTTTCGACGACAACCACGATGTAACGTGGGGGCCAGGCTATGTAACAGCCCTGGGTGCCCAGTGGCAGGATGGTGAGCTTAAGGGAGTCTGGCCGCCTGCCGACGGTTCCTGGAACGGCGTAGCCTATGAAGGTATTGTAGATTACGAACTGCCTCCGTGGGTGGTCGAATTCTGGACTCAGTAGTGCCTGGAAACTTGCAGCCGCTGATGCAGGCTGCATCGTAAACTAATAAAGATACAGAAGCAGGTTTGAAATAAGGGCATCCCCTCGGCAAGGGTTTCCCTTGCCGAGGGGTATGTACTATGACCTAGCTCATGTGCTGGGCAATTCATGGCAGAGAATATAATAGTATACGGTCTCGTCTGGAGCGGCGTGTACGCCCTGCTCGCTGTGGGTTTCTCACTCATATTCGGGGTCGCACGCATAGTCAACCTCGCCCACACCGCCTTCTACATGCTGGCCGCCTATCTGATTTTTCATTTGAACACGGCTGTGGGGTTAAACGTCTATCTCTCTGTTTTGCTCGCCATCATTATAGTCACCATCGCAGGGACGATCAGCTACAGGCTGGTTATTGCCCGTATCCGTCAGCACGAGGCTACAACCCTGATCGCGACTATTGCTCTGGCAGTTATATTTCAGGAAGCGGTGCTGAAGGGGTTCAAGGGTACTTTTGTCAGCGGGCCCAAACTCATCTCAGGTGAAACGGAGATATTCGGGGTTGGAGTTCTGAATCAACACCTCCTCACATTTGGGGTAGTACTCCTGCTGTTACTGGGCATCTGGCTATTCCTGATGAAAACAAGGACCGGTGTCGCGGTCAGGTCTACGGCTCAAGACAGGGAAGTAGCCAACCTCATGGGAATAAACGTGCCCAGAATGGAGATGATAACGATGGCAATGTCCGCAGCGCTCGCGGCGATCGCAGGCGCGCTCGTTGCCCCACTCGGTGTGCTGACTCCCGGAATGTGGATGCACCCTCTGATAATGATCCTCGCCGTTGTAGTACTCGGAGGCCTCGGGAGCCTCAAAGGCAGTCTGATAGGGGCATTCATTTTGGGATTCTCCGAGAACCTGGTTGTTTTCCTGGCACCTTCGGGAGCTTTCCTCAAGACCTCGGTGGCCCTTACCATCATGATTGCTGTGATATTGGTCAAGCCCGAGGGCCTTTTCGGGATAGTATTCGAGGAAGAGAGAGGATGAACATATTTTCTACATACCTCTCAAGATTCTACAAATTCTTAAGAGGAGAGATATTCGTTCTTCCCAGCAGAACAGTGGCCCTCCTTCTCTGCATTTTTCTTCTGATCTTCCCTCTCTTATCGCCAAATGATTTCACACTCAGGGTATTAATTATAGCCAGTATCTATGCCATCTTCGCCGCGAGCTGGGATTTGCTGTCCGGCTACACCGGCCAGATCAACTTCGGGCATGCATTGTTCTTCGGCGTAGCCGCATATACAGCCGGTTTGCTGAACTACAACCTTGGACTGGCGCCCTGGGCTACCATACCGATCGGCGCGCTGGCCGCTGTACTCGCGGGATTAATCATCGGCATTCCCTGCCTTCGATTGCGGGGAACATACCTTGCCTTTGTCACTCTTGCATTTCCCTTAATCCTTCTGGGTATTATACAGGCCATTCCCGACATCACATACGGTGAACTCGGAATCCCCAGGGTAGACCCCCTGGCCGGGTCACGGGTCGCCTCATATTATATTATCTTTCCCTCAATGATCGTCCTGGGATTCATCATGTGGAAGATTGCGGATTCCAAAATAGGTCTCATCTTCCACGCTATACGGGAGGATGAGGTGACCGCAAGGGCATCGGGGATAAATACTACCCGATACAAGCTGCTTGCTTTCTGCTTGAGCGGGCTCTTCGCCGGAATCGCGGGGGGTCTTTATGCGCACTTCGTAAATGCGGGGCCGTCGACGCTGGAGCTCCTGCTTTCGTTCCAGGTTATCATATGGGCAGTATTCGGAGGCATCGCCACCATCTATGGGCCGATAGCCGGGGTCTTCATCCTCTACCCGCTTCAAAAGATCATACTGACCAGATACCTCGGAGTGCCTGCTGAACTAACGATGCTTATATTCGCCTTTATAGTATTGATTGTCCTCTTGTTCATGCCGCAGGGCCTTATTACATGGTTGCGGTATAAAACGGAGAAGATATGCCCCAGATGTAAGCTGCAGAATGTAGCTACGCGAAGTGAATGTCGGGTTTGCACCGCGCAACTGGACTAGTTATATTGAAGCTAGAGTCCTAAATAGGTCCTTCTGATTGTCTCGTCCCGCAACAGTTCCTCGCCCGTTCCTTCGGCGATCACCCTTCCATGTGAGAGAACGTAGTTTCTGCTGGACAACTCGAACGCCAGACTAACGTCCTGCTCAACCAGCAGCACGGCAATCCCCGAGTCTCTAATAGCCTTGATACGCTCGAATAATTCGTCTTTTAACCTGGAAGCCAGTCCGGTCGACGGCTCGTCAATGCAGAGGAGCTTAGGCTGTCCCATGAGCGCCCTCCCTACAGCCAGCATCTGCCGCTCTCCGCCCGATAAGGTCCCCGATATCTGCTTACCCCTCTCCTTCAGTACCGGGAACAACTGATAGACCTTGTCCAGGTTTCTTCCCGTCTCTCTTTTATCGTCGCCGAGATAAGCGCCAGCCTTGAGGTTGTCCGCAACCGTCATCTCGGAGAAAACCCTGGCTCTTTCCGGGCAATGAATCAAGCCTCTCTTCGCAATTTCATGCGCCGCGAGCGTGTCAATCCTCTCTCCGTCAAAGTGAACTGTGCCCTCAAATGTTATGTCCCCCGCGCTGGTCCCTTTCAGGTTAGCCTTCTCCCACCGAATCAGCCCGGTTACGGCTCTAAGCAGCGTCGATTTGCCCGCGCCGTTCGGGCCGACAAGACTGACCATCTCACCTTCCTGAACGCCCATGCTCAAATCATTCAGCAGCATGGCGGTTGCATAACAGACGGTCAGTCCCTTCACTTCAAGAAGCAACCTAACACACCCCCTTGCCTATGCAAGCCTCGATCACTCTTTCATCCTTGACTACGTCCTCCGGTACTCCATCTGCGATTAGCTCGCCGAAATCAAGCACGATCACCCGGTCAACAATTTTCATAAGCTCCGCCAGCTTATGCTCGACAATGATCATTGCCGGCCCTTCGCTGTGCAATCGGCCAAACCTGCCTCCCTTGTGCAATCTCCTGATCGATTTCGCCAGCAACTCAGTTTCAGCGGGGTTGAGTCCGCTGAACGGCTCGTCCAGCAAGAGCAACTCGGGATCGGTAGCAATCGCTCGCGCCATCTCCAACCGCCTCAGGTCCCCATGCGATAAGCAAGAAGCAGGCTCCAGGGCAAGGTCAGAGATACCTACGAACTCCAGCGCATCCAGCGCCTTGGCCTCGATTTTCTTGACCCATTCCCCCCTCTTCATTGCCCTCGGAGAAAGACAAGCCACCATGACATTAGCGATTATGGGCAAACGGCGAAACGGCCTTGTTACCTGAAACGTCCCCGCAATTCCCTCATTTACGATAGTCCAGGGTTTTGCCCTGGTAATATCCTTTCCCCTGAATCTCACCTTGCCGGAATCAGGCCTCAATATACCCGTTACGAGGCGTAAAAGAGTGGTCTTTCCCGCCCCATTCGGACCGATCATGCCGACGACCTCATCCCTGCCTATCTGGAAGCTGACCATGTTAACCGCAGTCAGACCTCCGAAGCGCTTGGTAAGGTTCTCAACCTCAAAAAAAGGAGGGGTCAAATCATTCCTCCTCGTGCTCCTCTCTCAATTCCCTGTGGGATACCTTCCCCACATCCGTCTTCGGGAGCTCACCCCTGAACTCCACGATCTTCGGAACTTTATAATGGGCTAGATTCTCCTCACAGTACTTGACTATCTCCTCTTCAGACACCTTCCCCCTCGCCTCTGCCTGGAGAACCACGATCGCCTTGATCAACTGTCCCACCGTGGGATCGGGAACCCCCAGCACCCCCGCCGCCTTCACCTGACAGTGCTCGTGCAATACCTCCTCTATCTCCCTGGCAAAGACCGAATAGCCCTTATATTTAATCATATCCTTCTTCCTGTCATAGAAGAAGAAGTAACCCTCTTCGTCCATCCTGACCAGGTCTCCCGTCCTGAACCACGTCTTGCCATCCCGTTCGACCAGGCTTTCCCTCGTGTCCTCAGGCCTTTGCCAGTAGCCCTTCATAACGTTCGGCCCCTCGATCAGCAGCTCACCGACCTCCCCGGGAGGAAGGTACTCGCCTGTTTCATGGTCAACTATCGCCGCCCCAACGTTCGGCAGCGGAACTCCGAACGAACCAACCTTTGGTCTTCCCAAAGGGTTAACATGAGATACCGCGCTGCATTCAGTCAAGCCGTAACCCTCGATGATCCTGGCACCTGTCCTTCTCTCCCAGTCTCTCACCGTTGACTCATGAAGGGTATCCGCGCCGCTGGTAATGGCCTTAAGCCCCTTCCAGTTGAACCTGTCGGTCTTATCGTAATCCTTGAGGAACTGGTACGCAGTCGGCACACTGTAGAATGCCGTCGCTCTGTACCTCTCCATAGAAGATAAGACTTCATCCAGGTCAGGCGTGGTGAACAGAATCAGGGTTGACCCCAGAACCAACCCGTTGATCATGACCACTACCTGCCCGTATATATGATAGAAAGGCAGCAATGCCGGAATAACCTCTTTCCCTTCCTCGATTGTGGGCCAGAAGGCCTGGACCTGCAGGCCGCAGGCCAGAAGATTGTAATGGGTCAGCTCAGCCCCCTTGGGCAGTCCTGTGGTTCCACCCGTATAAGGCAGGACAGCAATGTCCTCCCTAGCGTTGATCTCTACTTTCGGGGGATTTGGCGGATATTTCTTTATCAGCTTCTGGAACTGGTGGAAGCCACGGCTTTCGATGAATTGAGCGCTGGGCACTTCCAGCTGCCCGTACCTTCCCAGAACACTTCTGCCCGCCAGTTTCTTTGACAGTGGCAAATATTCCCCGATGCCGGTCAGAATGACATTGTTAAGCCGCGCTCCCGACCTTTCCACGTTGTCATACAGAAAATCCTGGCACACTATTGATGCGGCTTCGCTGTCTTCAAGCTGATGCTTCACCTCTATGCTTGTGTAAACAGGGCTGATCGGAGTTATAGTGGCTCCGACCTTGAGCGCGCCAAAATAGGCAATAATATACTGCGGGCTGTTCAGCAGATAGAGCGCAACTTTATCCCCCTTCGTGATACCAAGGTCATGGAGAGCTGTCGCAAACCTGTCCACTTCCTCCTTTAATTTAGAGAAGCTTATCTTGCTGCCATAGAAGACCATCGCGTTTCTATTAGAGAATTTACCGGCTACCTCATCAAAGACCTCGGGCAAAGTCCGCTCCGGTATTTCAACTGTTGCCGGAACACCTTCAGGATAGAACTTGAGCCATGGCTTTTCGTCGTATCTGGCCTTAGCCTCCATATGCGCCCTCCGGTTCACCTTTAATAGACCAAACAATACTGCGGAGAAGCAGTCCTGTCAAGAGATGCCTGATAGTATAGCCGTTCGGAATTGCACCGGTTGAAAAGGAGAGATGAGCTTACACATCTAACCAGCCGGTGATTGCCGGGCGGCGCTTGACAAATCGCCGTAAATCCTGTACGAAAGTGACACGATAAATCAGCGCATAACACAGGGCATGTTCAGGCCAGTGAGAATAGAAAGGCGGCAGGAGATTGTCTCAGCGAATTAAAAGAGTCGTTCTTCCATTCACGGCAATAGTAGGCCAGCACAGACTAAAGCAGGCCCTGGTCTTGAACGCTATAAATCCCAGCCTTCTCGGTGTCCTGGTCAGGGGCGAGAAGGGAACAGGCAAGTCCACCGCCGTCAGGGCTTTAGCCGAGCTTTTACCAGAGATTGAAGTGGTCAGATGTCCATTCAACTGCAGTCCTAACAATACCTCCCTTCAGTGCATTTCCTGCAACGAAAAATACATGCGCGGGGATGAACTGCCAACTGTGCGGCGAAAGATAAGGGTAGTGGAGCTGCCTCTGGGAGCAACCGAGGACAGGGTGACAGGCAGCCTGGATATTGAGAGGGCCTTGAGGGAGGGCATAAAAGCCCTGGAGCCGGGAATACTGGCCGAAGTTAATCAGGGCATCCTCTATATAGACGAAGTCAATCTGCTGGATGACCACCTGGTAGATATCCTGCTCGATTCCGCTGCAATGGGTGTGAACACCATCGAAAGGGAGGGAATCTCCGTCTCTCACCCTTCCGGGTTTATCCTGGTAGGAACCATGAACCCGGAAGAGGGAGAGATCCGCCCCCAGCTACTGGATAGATTCGGACTATCGGTGGACATCAGGGGGACGAAGGACGAAGAGGAGCGAATTGAGATCATCAGGGTAGTGGAGGAGTTCGAAAAAGACCCGGAACCGTTCTCATTGAGATACGAAAAGAAGCAGGAGGAGCTCAGAGAAAAGATATTAAATGCCAGGGAGGTTCTTGACGGGATTGATATCGCGGAGGGACTTCTAAAAACGATAGCCCGCATCTGCCTGGAATTTGAGGTGCACGGACATCGGGCTGACTTCCTGATCGCCAGGACTGCGAAGACAATAGCCGCGTTCAATCAAAGGAAGACCGTTATCGAAGAAGACATTGAAGAGGCGGCGGAACTGGCCCTGCCCCACAGGGTGCGGAGGATGCCCTTTGAGGAACCGAGGCCGGTTGAGCAAAAGGTCCGGGCGATTATCCGGCAGAGGAAGACCCCCTCTCCGGAAAACGATGAGAGTGCACAGGAGGGCAGCGAGCCGGAAGGCCCTGCTGAAGATGAAGAAGGTGATTCCCTCGCCCAAACGGGCGACCTGCGGAGAAATGCCAAGGGCTCCGTCGATATCGGCATACATAAAAGGGCCGAGCTAAAGGTAAGCAAGGACAGGAAGCTCAGGACAGGGTCCGGAAGGAGAGCTCGTACCCTGAGCACCCACAGCGGCAAGTACGTTAAGGCCAGGATTCCGGAGGATAAAACTACCGACATCGCCATAGACGCCACGATAAGGGCTTCAGCAGCGAGAAAAGGCAACCTGAAGATAGAGAAGGAGGACCTCAGGGAAAAGGTCAGAGCCAAGAAGGTTTCCTCCGTGATCGTATTTGTGGTCGACGCTTCGGGCTCGATGGCTGCGATGCGAGGGATGGAGATGGCGAAAAGGGCTGTTATGGCCCTCCTCGAAGACTCCTACCAGAAAAGGGATAAGGTCGGCTTCATTGCCGTCGCCGGGGATAAGGCAAGCGTTTTGCTGCCCCCCACCTCCAGTGTAGAGATGGCGGCTAAATATCTCAAGAAACTCCCCGCAGCAGGAAGAACCCCCCTCTCAGACGGACTTCTAAAAGGTTTTCAGGTACTGAGAACGGAGCTGTGGAAGAACAAAAACATAATACCCATCATGGTGCTCGTTTCGGACGGCAGGGGCAACGTGGCGATGGGAACGGACGCAAGGAATGAGGCCATCTCCATCGCAAGAGAGATTAAAAAGCACGGCATCTATCTGGTGGTCATAGATTCCGACGACCGATTTCTCAATCTGGGATACAACAGGGATATCGTCGAGGCAGGAGACGGGGAATATTACAGACTGGACGAACTGGATTCCAGGAAAGTTGTCGATGTTGTAAAAGCGCTGAGCAAGCTCGGAGAGGATACAAACCCTTCACCGGCAAGTCCGGCCAGCTAAGGCGACACCACCCGGAGCAAGCCAGACTAGCGACTTGTAACAGGTCAAGTTGATATTACCGAACGGGCAGACCATGGACAAACGGCAAGACCTCACACTAACAAAGGGAGAACAGGACGCTCTCGTCCTGGTAGCCCGGGGATTGACCAACCGGGAGATTGCAGACCGGCTCAGTACGACAACCAGCGCGGTCAAGACGTTCATACATCAGGCATGTAACAAGCTCAAAGCGCGAAACAGGATTGAAGCGGTTTTTTTCGCTATCAGGCAGGGTCTCATAAACATAGATGAAATTTTCTCCCTGGATGAACTGGCCGAGTTGCTTGCCTCACTGGGGCCGGACGCAGTGAGCAGAATAGCCCAATTGCTCAGGCAGAAGCTTGAGCCGGAGTATCTCCCTGTAAGCAGCGAAAAGGCCTTCGATATCGAAAGGACATCAGACAGCACACTGACCAGAAGAGAGAAAGACGCTCTCATCCTGGTCGCCCGGGGACTGACCAATCAGGAGATCGCTGACCAGCTATGTACATCCACCAGCACGGTGAGGACTTTCCTGTATCAGGCATGCCACAAGCTGGAAGCAAGAAACAGAGCCCAGGCTTTTATCTCCGCTATAAAGCGTAAGGCCATAAATGTCAACGAGGTCTTCTCACTTGACGAGATGGTAGAGATACTCGACTCCCTGGGGCCCGAGGCAATGGATACGGTAGCTCAGAAGCTGAAGCAGAAGCTTGAGCAGGAGCCTTCTCCATAGACAGCCAGGAGTTGCTGCACCTCTAGGGGCAACTCACCTTTTTTAATAACGACCCTTCTTCGCTATATAGACAATCAACCAAGGCTACACCTCTCCTCCCATACACGACCCACGCAGGCCATCCATTGTAAAATTCGTCCAGGTACTATTACGGACAGTTTCGCTGGATAAAGGAAGAAACCGATAGAGGTCAGGTTAAAAATCAGACAAAAGTTGGTTAAACCCACTTGACGTAAAATGTGTCACATGGCAACCTATTCCCACAGGGAATCGCCACTTGCATTTTCCCGGTATATACGGGGCCTCCGCTGAGATTAAAAGAGAGGGAGATACTGAGTGCTATGGCTAAAAAGCCGAAGAAATTAGAGGCAGACGTAGTGATAGCCGGGGCCGGGCCCGGAGGATGTGCAATAGCCAGAGAATTGTCCGCAAAAGGGAAAAGGGTGATCCTCGTAGAAAAAGGCGTGTACAGCAAGATGTTTTACGGCTCTCTGCTCGCCCCTGTGAGATATATGGAGAAGTACGGTTTCCTGCTAAGAACAATAGAGGGCGACTGGATAGTACAGGGCAAGGGCTTCGGCGGGGGGACTTTGATTTACGCAGGCTCAGCCTTTGTACCACACCCCGAGCAGTGGCAGCAGTACGGGATAGACCTAGCCGAATATATAGACGAGGCGAAGAAGGACTGCTGGGTCAACAAGACGCCCGATCATCTGTTAGGTGAAGGGCCCAAGCGGCTCCTGCAGGCGGCGCAGGAGGCCGGCTACCCCTGGGAAGTAATAGATAAATTCATCGACCCCGATAAGTGTAAGCCTGAATGTCCCATGTGTCCGTACGGCTGTCCGACAGGCGCCAAGTGGACGGGAATGGTGTTCGCTGAAGAAGCGAAAAGGAATGGGGCTGTCTTGCTGCCCAAGGCTACAGTTAGAGATATTATCATCGAAGACGGTGTGGCGGGCGGGGTGAGAGCCAGAGGCAGCAACGGCCAGGAATATGAAATAAACAGCAAAGTAGTCGTATGCGCTGCCGGCGGCATTGGCACAGCCCGCATCATGAAGAGGTCGGGATTCGACGATGCCGGGAGGTGGTTCTCAGGGGATCCGGCGATCATGGTCTTCGGCTTCTTCAAGAAAGGCAAGGGCGGGATGCGCGATATGCTGTTCTCTGTCGGATGCCACGATGACGAACACGGTATTACCTTCGCCAACGTAAGCGGTCCAAGATTATACTGGATGCTTAACATGATAAGAGAGAAGCCTACGGGTGCCAGAAACGCTCTCCGGTGGGGAAAGGCGATAGGAGTGATGATTAAAATAACGGATGAGCTGACCGGGCACGTCCTTCTGGACGATAAGGTCAGCAAGCCCCGCACTGAGAGGGACATATACAGGCTGGAGTGGGGTGCAGCGGCTGCCGAGAAAATCCTGATCAAAGCGGGCTGTGACCCCTATAACATGCACCATTCGGGGGTAATCGTCGGTCACCCGGCTGCGACCGTCAGGGTCGGCGAACTGGTAGACTCCAATCTTGAAACATCCGTCAAGAACCTTTACTGCTGCGATACCAGCGTCATCCCCGACGCTTTTGGAGTGCCTCCTACTCTAATAATCGTAGCTCTGGGTAAACGCTTATCGAAAAGACTGGAAACCATTATCTAAATTTTAGCAAGCAAAGGTTTTCAATTCGAGCAGTATCAATACTACCTCATCAAATATAGATAATCAGGTGCTTACTTCCGGTATTAAGAAGCATGGAGGGTAAAGCAAATGGTGACAAGGGAAGCGGAAGAACTAACCAGATTATGCGAAACCCTTTCCAACCCTTTTATCGAGAGCTGGAAGAAGGAGGGCGGTAAGGTCGTAGGATATCCTTGTACCTATGTGCCCGAGGAAATCATCTACGCCGCCGGTATTCTACCGTTCAGGCTAAGGGGAACAGGTTGTGTCGGGACGTCACTGGCCGATACATGGCTCGTCAGGACCGCCAACTGCAGCTTCGCTCGCAGCGTTCTCGAACTGGCGTTGACCGGTGAATATGATTTCCTCGACGGGGTAGTTTTTAACAACGGGTGTGACCACACACGCCGTGCGTACGAGAACTGGAAGGCCCAGGAAAAAACTCCGTCATTTATGCATATGCTCCCTGTCCCGCACGTGCTCACGGAGGACGGGCTGCAGTGGTACAGGGAAGAGGTCGCTACTTTTCAGGACCATCTGCAGAAGTCCTTTGGTGTTGAAGTTAAGGGAAAAAGCTTGAAGGAAGCGATAAGGGTCTACAATGAAACCCGCAGGCTATTGAAGCAATTGTACGAGCTTAGAACAAAGAAAGCCCCCCCGATTACAGGTGCGGAAACGCTCAAAATAGTTATAGCAAGTGCTTCAATGCCCCGGGATACTTATAATCAACTGCTCAGAGAACTGCTGAAGGAGATAAGCAATAGAGAGGGTATCTCTGATTATAGAGCGAGGCTGATGATAGTGGGTAGCGTAAATGATGATCCAGCCTTAGTAGAACTTATAGAGGACACTGGTGGTCTGGTAGTTGCCGACTCGCTATGTTTCGGGGCCAGGTTCTTCTGGGACCTGGATGAGGGAACAGGCGACACAATAGATAGTATCACAGCCCGCTACTACTATCATATTTCATGCCCCCGTATGTATGGAGCGTACCCTCAGAGGCTTGATTTCGTGAAAAACATGGCTAAGGAGGCAGGTGTCGACGGCGTTATTCTACAAGCTATAAAGTTCTGCGATCTCCACGGCGTCGAGAACGCTCTGCTGGAGAAATCCCTGGAAAATGAAGGGATCCCTACTCTAAAGCTTGAAAGAGAGTACGGGCCTTTGGCTGATACGGGTCGATTTCGTACCCGGGTACAGGCATTCCTGGAAAGATTGGGGAGGTAAGAGATGGTAAGAACACCAACGCTCTGGGAGGAAACGTCGGCTATGATGGGAGGAGTGGCCGCGTTGCCTGAAGATGTCACCGCGCTTGAGGAGCTGGCAAGCAACCTGCCGCCCGATGCGGCGGCACTGCTGAAGGGATTCACCAACCCTCACTATATTAAGATGTCCATAACAGGTCTGAAAATATTCAATACGGCTCTGACCAGCGTTCTGGAACGACGGGCTCAGGGAAAGAAGGTGGCGTTCTACTGTTTCAGCTTTCCCCGAGAATTACTCGATGCGATGGATATGGCGCCGGTGTGTACCGAAGCGGCAGGTATTATTCCGGTCCTGGCCCTGGGTTGTGAACAGTATATAGACGCACCAGTAAATGCAGGTCTCCCGGATACTATATGCGGAGGCCACAAAGCCAGCGTGGGTATGATTATCGAGCAGGCAGAGATCATGCCCGATGTAATCATTAACGCCGGGCCTGGATCGTGTGACCCTAATGCCAAGCTCCACGAATGGATGGCTGAAACGTGGAATGTTCCCCTTCTTAACCTCGACGCACCCTACTACCATGATGAACGGTCATTTCAATATTATCGGAGAGAGTTCAGAAGGATGGTAGAGCGACTGGAGGAGATAACGGGCCAGAAGGTAGACTATGACAGGCTTCGAGAGATACTCGAAAACTCCAACGAGCAGATTGAGCTTTACTGGGAAATACAGGAGCTGAAAAAGGCGAAGCCCTATCCCCTTTCGAATATCTATTGCGTGCTGGTTGAATTGATGAAATATATCTGGTCGGGGCGCCCGGAGGCTGTGGAGTATTTCCGAATAGCCCGTGATACCGCAGCGGAGCTGGTAAGGAAGGGCGAGGGGGCTTTCCCCAATCAGCGAGCCAGAACCCTCTGGACATACAGCGGCGTGTACTATGACATGGAGCTATTCAGGTGGCTTGAGGAAATAGGGGTGGCCTTCGTTCAGGATTGCTTCGGCTGGTATCCGGATAAGGTCATAGACACATCAACCGTCGACACAATGATCGACGGTCTGTCCGACAGAACCCTTAATCAGCCCATGACCAGACAGCACAAGGGGGCCTGGGATGGCCCGGCCGGATGGGCAGAGGATATGATTTTCCTGGCGAGGGAGTTAGATATAGACGCCTGCATATACTCCGGCAATCTGGCATGTAAGCAGACCTGGGGAGTTTTGCGGCTGATAACAGAGAGAATCAGAAACGAGTTAGGGATTCCCACCCTCCGGTTGGAAACGGATATACTGGATAAAAGGATCACCCCGGTATCAGTTATTAAAGAGCAGATCGAAGAGTTCATCTCGACTTTAGAATGAGGAGATATCATGATCATTGCCGGCTGCGATGTTGGCTCGCTAAGTGCCGAAGCTGTCATTATGAGGGATGGGGCGATAATTTCCTCCGAGATTATCAGGGTTAGACCCAGGCCCGAGCAATCAGCAACCGATGTCATGGATAAAGCATTGGAAAAAGCCGGCCTGACCTACAAAAACATAGAGTACTGCGTGAGCACAGGGTACGGCAGGGAGAGGATCCCGTTTGCAGACAATAATATATCGGAGATATCCTGCCACGGCAAAGGAGCTCAATGGCTTGTCCCTTCGGTGAGGACTGTGATAGACGTTGGCGGCCAGGATTGCAAGGTGATCAGGGTTGATGAGAACGGGAAGCTTGTGAACTTCGTCATGAACGATAAATGCGCGGCGGGAACGGGAAGGTTCCTCGAATTCATGGCCAAGGTGCTGGATGTAGGTATTGAAGACCTTGGGCCTCAGGGCCTCAGCTCGTTGAACTCGGTTGCCATAACCAACATGTGCAGCATTTACGCAGAGACCGAAGTGTTGCATTATGTTTATGAAGGGAAAAACCCGGCCGATATAGCCGCCGGTATCAACCGTTCGATGGCGGAAAGGGTGAACTCGCTCGTCAAGAGGGTTGGCGTTGAAGAGGATATCTGCATAACAGGCGGCGTCGCCAAGAACACCGGTGTGGTTAAGAACTTAGAAGAAACATTACAGGTGAGCGCACAGAAGCTTCCTGTTGATCCTCAAAGTGTGGGAGCGATAGGAGCATGTCTCTTCGCAAAAGAAGAATTGGGCAACCGGGACAGGTAGTGATTCAATGGCAAAGCCGATGATATTTACGGGATTTGACTTTGGCACCCTAGCTGCCAAAGTCGTTATAATGCAAGAAGGCTCGATAATATCCTCTGAGATCAGTAAAATTAAAGGAATACCGGAACAAGTAGCGAGCGATGTTCTGGATAAAGCACTCTCCAGGGCTGGCCTGTCTTTGGGAGAAGTAAACTACTCGGTCAGTACCGGCTGGGGCAGGAAAAGGGTCCCCTTCGCAAACATTGACATTGGCGAGATGCCGTGCCTCGCTAAAGGCGCCAGATTTCTGTTCCCCTCAGTGATGACTGTGATTGACGTCGGGGGTCACAGTACCAGGGCAGTCAGCATTAGCGAAGCGGGAAGAGTCACTGATTATAATACGAATGATAAGTGCGCCGCTGGAACAGGGAGGTTCTTTGAACTGGTGGCAGATGCCCTGGAATTGAAATTAGAGGAACTGGCGTCGCTTGCCGACCGGTCAAAAGACCCGGCCAAGATCTCTTCTCAGTGCTGCGTATTCGCCGAATCCGAAGTTATAACGATGGTTAACGAAGGGCGAGAGCTGGTCGATATTGTAGCAGGTGTTCATGATTCAGTAGCACGCAGACTGGCTGCTATAGCAGGAGCTATTGGTATTAAAGAGGACGTTGTCATGACAGGTGGATGCGCCAAGAATAGAAGATTAGCTGAGGGTCTGGCAAACCATCTTAAGGTCGATATAATAACACCGGCCATTGATCCCCAACTCGTAGGAGCTACTGGAGCAGCACTAATAGCGCAAGATAGATATGGCTCCACCTAGCTACGATGGCCCAAAGGCCAAAATAACACACACCCGGGGTTCCCAATAAACGAACTCTATTTATAAATCCATTAACCACTATAGCTCCGCAGGAAAGGTGAATGACAGCTTGACACCGTTTGATGAGCATATAGAGAAACTGGGCAAATACTTGTCGGACCTGGGGAAGGAAAGGCAATACAGGGAAATTAACTGTCCCGCAGGCGTTGCTGAGCTTATAGAAGGCCTGCCTGTACATGTCGGGCCCCAGGACGGGGCCAATATCATACTGAAGGAAGATACGGCAGTTGAGTTAGGAAATCCAAGCGTAGCTTCGTGTGCTTTCGTCCTGTGGACTCCAAACTCACCGCTGATCAAAGACGGTAGAATTACCCTGGTAGGTCCCGACATTCAAGAAGCAGTGGGGGAAAGCCTGCCTTTCGCGCAGGCGTTGATAGTTGGTGGTTCCGAACTCAAGGAACAGCATCATCTGGTGCTTGAGCAGCATTATCTCATCTCAAACCGGATAGAGGGTTATATGGTCAGACTGGCACCTCAGCAGCAGCGGATGTGGACCAGAGTAAGCAGGAAGGCGGTGGAGCAGGGATTTTCCTTTGAAACTCTGGGAAGGGCATTAATGGCTATCTATAAATCGGAATTGCCTATAATAGAGGCGGCGGAGGTGATCTTCCTTACCTCAAGCAAGGAGGATGTAAAGGGTTTGGAAAGCATTGCCAATGAGGTCCAGAAGATAAAGAACGATGTATTAAGCAGCAAGTTCGTAAGAAAAGACGACGGATCCTATGAGTGCACCACCGGCTATGTAGACTGCAGAGATTGTCCGGACCTGGTTATATGTGATGAAATCAGGGGGTTGATCGGGCTCAGGAGAAAGAGTCGGGCTACAGAGCCCAACCATTCATCCCAGTCCTGAGGCGGATGGATGAAAAAATGAAGGGGCTGTAAAGTTATTATCCGAGCGTAAAATCGTCGCTGTTGCAATGAGCAGGTATAATTTCGGTGAAGGGCAGCCGCAGATTTTAAGGAGATTGAGTAATGGACCCGAAAAATAAGATTTGCATAGTCACCGGAGCGGCGAGCGGTATCGGAAAGGAAACCGCTATCGAGCTGGCGAGGCATGGCTGTACTCTTATACTGGTAGATATCAAGGAGGACAAGCTGGCAAAAGCCCTTGACGAAGTTCAAAAGTATGCACCTGAATCGACGGCGGAGTCCTGCGATGTTAGTAACAGTGAACAGGTCAAACATATGGTTGAGACCGTATTTTCGCGCTATGGACACATTGACATACTGGTAAACAATGCGGGCACTATGACTGTTAAACTCTTCAGTGAATTGACTGATGACGAGTTCAACAGACACATGGATGTTAACTATGACGGGGCCGTTTACCTGATAAGGGCTATCGTCCCGATTATGGAAAAACAGGACAAGGGCGTCATAATAAACGTAGCTTCGGTCGGCGGCAAATTGTGTGTGCCCGGAACCAGCGCATATTCCGCAAGCAAAGCTGCCCTCTATGCCTTCTCAGAAACGCTTCAATACGAATTGAAGGATAAGGGAATCCACGTAGGCGTCGTCCTGCCTGGTGGCACACGTACAGAGATACACGACAGTGTTTGCAACAAACTGGGTGAATATCAGCGCGACCAATGTAAAACGCCGCCGTCAAAACTCACAAAAGGCATACGGCAAGCTATAGAAAAGGAGCGTTTTGAGACTGTTGTCCCATCCAGCTACAAACTGTATATTGGCTTCCACAACCTGTTTCCCGGCTTGTTCAGGAACTTTGTATTGCGCAAACTGCGCCCCTATTTTTAACAGATATGCCCGTAACGTAGGAATAACTGCCCGTTAGCATTTAATAGTGTAAATCACATTCGCTTACCTCGTAGGAGGGTATTCAACGGGAAACCACAATCACTTGAAAGGTAGGAGATAGATGCTTAAAGATAGAAAGGAAGTACTGGACCTATTCAAATACCCACTTCTGCAAGCTATGGCTCACAGGAGGACTCGCAGGTTTCCTCTGGGCTGCGAGATGGCGGAGGGGACGCTTACCCATACTTCCAAGAACCCGCCCGTGCCACTCAACGATATAGAGACTGCCTTCCTCTGCTGGGCAGGCGCGGGAATAACGGGAATAATCGCAGGTGATATGCCCACCAACGATGTGCAGGGCAACATGTTCACCAGCTGGGTAGGAAGGACTACCCCCTACGCGTGCAATGTTCACAATATGAAGCTCTTCTTCACCAATGACGACGGTCTTTTCGCCTACGACCCTAAAGGTGCATCAAAACCCGTAGAGATTGAAACGGAGGACGATTGGGAGAAGATCGAAACATATTATAAACGTGATGCCATTAAGATTTCCGACGGCAGATTCCAGATGGTGCCCGAGGCGCTGGTGAGAGCGGTGCACTGGAATACTAACAGGCCGGGCACCACTATATTTATGCCCATACTTGAGATTTCGGAGGAGTACCTCGACGCTGTTATAGCCGTATTCTCGGGGGAAGGCTACAAGGTATTCGACGACATTAAAGGGCAGTGTCCCGCGGGAATAAAGAAATGGATTGATAATGGGACATTGACCGGCCCCGACGTCCCTATCTCCACTATGGAATACACCATATTTCTCGGCAATCTCGCTCCCGCATTCCACGCCATACAGAACATACAGCTTGTAGCCGAGGCAATAGGTCTCGGCTCTGTTGTTATGACGGGATATATAGGGATAATAGTGCTACAAAGTCTGGGGTTCCGCTACAACATGGCAAAGGAGGGAAGCGGGGCGCTCCTCAACCTGAACCCGGCGGGACTGGACGGCATATTTGAAAGCTATCAGCCGCCTTATTATAAGACAATGGACGATGCCGTCGATGCCTTCATTGAGAAGAAATTCGGCAGCGGGGGCGTTTTTTCAGGCAACCGCAGCGGAATAACCCCCTTCAAGGACTGGGATAAGGTACAGCCCGGCTATCAGGTGCCGAGCGAGGAGACCATTCAGATAACCAAGGATTACTGCAACTATATATTCGACACCTTCGGAAGGTTCCCGGCCACGTTCGATACTATCATCATGCCCGAATGGATACAGGTTCACCACCTCGAGCAAGAGTTCTACGATAAATACGGGCTAGACAGGCTGGTGAACGAGACCCACAGACGACATATGGAACTGTGGCATAAGTAGCCGGGCAAACCAGATAAATATCAACTCACCCTCACCTAACCTCTCCCGTTCGGCTGAGCTCACGGCCGAAGCCGTCAAGGGAGAGGAACTCACAACCCTACCTCCAGCGTAATGTGATATACATAATTCTCCCTCCCCCGGCGGGAGGGAGTTAGAGGGAGGGGGAACCAGGAATGTGCAGCGCAGCGAAACCCTTCACAGACCTGAAAGCTGATAGCCCGATAGGTGGTTTCAATTTCACCCACCCAGCATACGTGCTAATACCGAAAATGGACAGGAGACATGTCAACATAGTTAGAACAATTTTGGGTAGGTTTTAGTAAAAAACAGGAGGAAAAGTAAAGTAAAATTAACTTGAATAGGTTTGACAATCAGATAAATAAACTTGACAATTATTAACAAAATGAGTATAAAGCGCGTGATATCCTCTTCTAAGACTTTCCGCATACAGATTTAAGCAATTCCATTTACCCAGTAGGAGGACACATGACTGGTAAAACGCTGGCAATACTGACAATCCTGGTACTATGTCTATCTATCGGTGGTGTGCTTGCCCCGCCGCTGGCAAGCCCGGCACATGCCGACCCTATGGAAACACTAAGCGTAACTATTACATCCACTTCATGTGCAGCGCCAAATAACAATATGCGAAACCTGTACTTGCAACCTGACGACGAAATTATACAATTCAATAGGAGTAATTGGATTGTAGGGAGTAATCCCAGCGGCTGTGTGGTCATGGTAGGACCTGAAACAACCTTGACAGTATCAGGAGACCTGAATGGCACAATGACCGCTTCATCGCAAACTGTGGCCGTATGGTGGGATGAATTATCGCCTGCTGACCAGGTAGGATACGTTATAAGCACCGTCACTTTCGATGACGGCCACGGTAATACCTTTAGCGGTGTAGCTGTAAGTGATACTGAGACATTCGGCACACCACCGAACGACCATACTATGAGTTTCAATGGTTTTATCATTGCCACCTCGGGCACTGGCCAGATTATAATTGGTGAAACTACGGGCAGCTCAAGCTACGACTCGGTGAGCGGTTGCAGTACTTCAACATCGACTGGGACACTTCGGCGTTATGCCAGCGTTGAGGTATCAGGGCCTGGTACTTACAATGCAATTACAAATGTGATAACAGGTAATACACTAAGCCTGAGCACAAGTTATGGCCCATTGCCCACCGATGAATTGTTGCAGTTTAGGGGTAGTAATTTAAGTGGTATCTCTAAGGACGACCCCATTAATTATTATGAAGGCATCTCTGCCAGCGGTCCGGTGACGGGCGATTTAACGGGTACAGTTACACATAGCCTCAACACCCTTCTCGCAATGTCACCCACGGTTCAGGGTTGGGCGGTCGGAACATTTAGCTATAGCGACGGCAGCGGCACAATAAATGGCGTTATGGTCGAGGATGACTGGGTAACAGGTCCTGACACTTCCGCTTCAAGAGGTTATATGTTTGCACCGTCCGAATCCGGCAAGGAGTACTTAATAACTTACGACACGACATATGCAGGGGGAACAAATACATTTAACGGTAGTTTGTATACTTTAGAGCCTCTGACATCAGTAACCACCGCCACCGGCACGGGGGCAGCCACATTTGATTCTGATTCAGGTACAATAGAAAACCTAACGGCAGTGGCCGAAAGCTCGTTGCCCTCTGAGGGCAAGCCCGCCCTCGAGTTCCCCCACGGGTTCTTCGAGTTCGATATCACGGGGCTGTCAAATGGCGAAACAGTTACACTTACGATAGAGCTTCCTTCTCCTGTCCCAGTTGGGACCCAGTATTGGAAATACGGTCCGACAACAGGCGATCCGACTCCACACTGGTATCAAATAGCAATGGGCGATAACGACGGCGACAACATCATCACTATTACGTTACAAGATGGCGGTCTTGGTGATGATGACCTGACTGCCAACGGCGTTATCGTCGACCAGGGCGGTCCCGGTAATCCTCCATCGCCCGGTGGCGCAGTTTCAGCGCCGGTATTCCCCAGCGTCTACGCTGGCATCGCGGCAGCCTTATCCGCGGCTGTTGTCGCATACATTGTCCGCAGAAAACTTGTGCACCAGTCGTAGAAGCGATCACGTAGGACATAGGATAAGGTGGAGGACATCGGCGAACCTGCCGCATCCACACTATGTAGCGGGCACGGTTACCGTGCCCCTACGGTTTTATCTCACCCTTATCCCTCAACAAGCCGATCGAACCATGAACGGCCTCTATAACCGCAGCGTATAAAATGGAGTAGAACCCAACTCACATATTATGGCGCAATAGATTCCCGCTTCCGCGGGAATGACATAATAATGTCACCCCTGCGAAAGGGTGGCCGACGTCGGCCAACCTACCCTTTCTATCACCTAACACTTTCCACATTAAAGGCTTTACAACCAGAGGTCTGAGTAGGATAATGTGTCAACCAAGAACCCAGTCCCAAGGCATTAAACAGGAGAGGGCTATGCCAAATGTTGGAGAAGCTAAGGGGGCTGGGTGCACAGATACTCTTCTATTCACACGGCGGAGGTGGCTACACTATCTACTTCACGAAGCAGGGGCTTCTATGAACAGGTAACATAATTCATCAAAGGAAGGGTTGGATGAAATGAGCAGGGTTTCCGGACTATTCGACATCACAGGCAATGTGGCTATTGTAACCGGGGCTGCCAGCGGGATAGGCCGGGCTATTGCTCTGGACCTGGCCGGACTCGGAGCCAGCGTGGTCGCGGCAGACAAGGCCATAGGTGGTGCGCAAGAAGTAGCGAAGGAAATAGAATCAGCAGGCGGCATAGCCATCGCTGCTGAAACGGATGTTACCGATAAAAAAGAAGTGGAACAAATGGTGCAGAAGACAATCGAAAGATTCGGCAAGATCGATATCCTGGTGAACAATGCCGGAATCATTGCCAGAAGCTCAGTCATGGACATCCATGAAGAGGAATTGGACAGGACATTCGATGTAAATCTCAAAGGTGTTGTTCTTTGTTCCCAGGCAGCAGCCAGAAACATGATTGAGCGGAAAAGCGGTAAGATTGTGAACGTGGGATCGTCCCTATCTTCAAGGGCTTCGGTATGTAACTTATCAGGCGGAGGGGCGGACTACTGCGCATCGAAGGCGGCTGTACAGGCAATTACCAGGTCACTGGCCATGGAGCTGGGCCCCTGTGGTATAAACGTCAACGCTGTTGCTCCAGGGGTAACCAACACTCCAATGCACGAAGGCCTGTGGGAAATGGCAGCAGCATACTACCAGAATAGTGTACCACTGGGAAGACTGGCGGAGCCGGAGGACATAGCCGACGTGGTGGTATTCCTGGTTACTGACGCCGCCCGGTACATTACAGGTCAGACCATTCATGTTAATGGCGGACAGATAATGGTGGACTAGTATAGGAGGTGGCAGCAATGGCCAGGCTTGAAAAACTCTTTGAGCCCGTCAAGATAGGCAAATTGCAGCTCAAGAACCGGATAGTGATGCCGGCCCTGAACACAAAGCTCGGGACTGAGTTCGGGGCTGTGAGCGACCGGATGATTGACTTCTACGTGGAGAGGGCCAAAGGGGGAGTGAGCCTGATAGTAATCGAGAACACCTGCGTTGATTGGCCGGTAGGGAAGGCAGGCACGAATCCTATCAGGGCAGATGAGTGGAAGTTCGTCCAGGGACTTCATGACCTTGCAGAAGCGGTTCACCTCTACGGCACGAAGATCGCCACCCAGCTACAGCATACCGGCAGACAGGGCTCAGCGATGACGAGCGCCGAGGGGCAACAGCTCGTAGCGCCTTCGGCAATTCCCTGCCTGCCCACCGGCGCCGAAATGCCGCGGGAGCTGACCATCGAGGAAATCGAGGGGCTGATTGGCAAGTTTATCTTCGGAGCCGCGATTACAAGAACCGCCGGATTCGATGCCGTCGAAATCCACGGGGCGCACGGGTATCTAATCACCCAGTTCATGTCCCCCTACTCCAATAAACGCACAGACGAATATGGCGGTAATTTCGAGAACAGGATGAGGTTCGCCCTGAGGATAGTGGAAGGGGTCAGGGCAGCAGTGGGCCCCGATTTCCCCATCATTTTCAGACTCAGCGGAGACGAATATATAGAGGGCGGGCTGACCCTGGAGGACAACAAGCTGATTGCACAGAGACTGGAATCCGCCGGGGTGGATGCCCTGAGCGTTTCATCGGGCATATACGAGTCACCACCGTGGTACGGCAGGATCTTCCCCACGATGGGTATGCCAGAGGGATGCAATGTACCGCTTGCAGCGGAAATCAAGAGGGTTATCAACATACCGGTTATCGTCGCCGGCAAACTTGGCGACCCGCTACTGGCCGAAGAAGTCCTCAAGGATGGAAAGGCAGACCTTATCGCTATTGGCAGACCTCTGCTCGCCGACCCGGAGCTGCCGAGAAAAGCCGCTGAGGGACGGTTGGATGATATACGTCCCTGCCTTTATTGTAACGAAGCCTGTGCCGGGAGCATAGCCAACTTCTGGCGGATAAGCTGTCAGGTGAATCCTGCCCTCGGTAAAGAAAGAGAGTACGAAATCAAACCGGCAGCGAAGATTAAGCGAGTGCTGGTCGTCGGCGGCGGCCCGGCAGGTATGGAAGCAGCAAGGGTTGCCGCACTCAGAGGCCACGAAGTAACCCTGTACGAAAAAGGTAATAGCCTGGGAGGACAGCTAGCGCCAGCCTCGGCACCCAGGTTCAAGCAATCGATCAAACGCCTTGCGGAATACCTTAAAAGGCAAATCGAGAAGGTAAATGTTAAAGTCGAACTCGGAAGAGAGGTCAACCCGGAACTGATTAAAAAGCTGAAACCCGACGTTGTGATACTGGCAACAGGCGCCTCCCATCTTGTCCCCGACATTCCCGGCGTCGGGCTGGAGAAGGTGGCTACCGCCAGCGAGATACTTCTGGGTAAAAAGGAGGCAGGCGACAGAGTCGTCGTGGTAGGGGGCGGGGAGGTCGGAGCCGAGCTTGCCTGGTTCCTGGCGGAGCAGGGCAAGAAGGTGACCATCATTGAGATGCTGTACGGTGTCGCAATCGACATGAACCTTTTCAGCCGCTTCTACCTGCTGGATAAGATGGCCGAGCTTGGAATCGAGGTGCTTGCCAACACGACAGCCGGGGAAATAACCGACAAAGGCGTGGTTGCAGTCGATATAAGTGGTGATAAAAGGGTAATAGAGGCGGATACTGTAGTCCTCGCTACAGGTTTTAAGTCCAACAGCGAACTCGCGGATAAACTCAGGGGCAAGATCCCTGGGGTATACGCCATCGGGGACTGCGCGGAGCCTCACAAGATATGGGGGGCAATACATGGCGGCGCGCGTGTTGCGCGCCAGGTATGAAGCGTAAGCGCTGAAAAATATAATGAGGGGAACAATGCCCAGGACAATCGTTATACCGGTGACCCTGGACACGAAGGGAGAGGAGACCGGGTTCGTAAAGGACGAGATAGCGAGGAAAGGGCACAAAACACTAATCATAGATGTCGGTGTTCTGGGCAGACCTCAAATGAAGGCTGATATTACCCGGGAGGAAGTAGCCCGGGCTGGCGGCAAGAGCCTCGGGGAACTTGTCGAGGCCGCAGAGAAAGGGGCCGACAGGACCGAGGCAACGAACGTTATGATTAAAGGGGTGCAGAAGATTGTCAGGGAGCTGCACTCTGCGGGCAAGCTGGATGGCATAATATCCCTCGGCGGTTCAACTGGAGCCGCACTCGGAACCTCTGCCATGAGCGTACTGCCCATCGGCGTGCCCAAGCTGATGGTGAGCACGGGGTTCGAGCTACAGTTCGTCGGCCACAGGGACATCGCCATGATGCAAACCCCCGCGGATATACTGGGGCTCAACTCTGTGATGAGAAAGACGCTGGCAAGTGCCGCCGGGGCAATCGTGGGCATGGTAGAAGCGGAAGTGCGGGGTGAGGTCAAGCCTATGATCGGGATAACCGCCCTCGGGGTTACCACCCCCGCAGTCATGAATATAAAGCCTCTTCTCGAACAGGGAGGATACGACCTCATAGCTTTTCATACGGATACACAAATACTGGACGAACTGGTGCAGGAGGGCAAAATCAGCGGGATTATAGACCTGACGACCTTTGAGGTAATGATACCGCTCACCTACCACCTGCCGGAGGAACTGGCGGAGGGCCGACTCAGGCTTGCGGGCGAAAAAGGGCTGCCCCAGGTTATCGTCCCCGGCGGCCTGGACATGCTCATCCTGACGGGCACTAAGGAGACCGTTCCCGCAGAATATAAAGACCGAATACTTCATGTTCACGGCCCCGATAGGGTACTGGCGAGAACGACCAAAGCGGAAGTGGGCAAGGCGGCTATAATCCTGGCTGAGAGAGCCAACAGGGCGCTGGGGCCGGTCGCCATAGTCATTCCACAGCGGGGCTTTTCAGCAGTGGACGAACAGGGTCAGCATTTCCACGACCCTGAGGCCGACGGAGCATTCGCGCAAGTAGTCAAGGATACGGCGAACGAAAATGTCGAGATTGTGGAGGTTGACGCACACATCAACGATGACGAGTTTGCCAGAATTGTGGTCGACACCTTTGGCAGGCTGATGAAAAAGGAAGGCGTCTAGGATGGGGCGAAGATTCACCAGGGAGGAAATACTGCAAAGGCTCAGGAATACAATTGAGGCGGGTAAGCCTGTAATAGCCGCCGGCAGCAGCGCGGGCATCATAGCCAAGTGTGCCGAGCTTGGAGGGGCCGACCTGATAATGGTATATAGTTCGGGGAAGGCAAGAATAAGGGGATTCCAGACCACAATGGTCGAGAACTCCAACCAGGTAACCCTGGAGATGTTCGAGGAAATAGACGCCGTGGTAAAAGAAACCCCTATCATCGGGGGTATCGATGTAACCGAGCCTCCCGGTGTCAAAAACCTCGCCGAACTGGTGCAAAGGTTTGCCGATACGGGATTCTCAGGTATAATCAACTTCCCTACATACGGCTTTTTCGACGACGAAAACTGGCGCAGGGACAGGGAAGACCAGGGCATAGGGTTTTCCAGGGAGATCGAACTTATACGAGTTGCTCGAAACATGAACGTATTCACCATGGCGTATGTCTTCTTCCCACAGGATGCACGGACGATGGCTGAAGCGGGGGTCGATTGCATGGTACCTCATGCGGGAGGCACGGCCGGGGGGCTGGTTGGCTTTGACTCAATTGCGTCGCCCCTGAAAGACGCGGCTGCCAGCGTGCAGAAGATGATTGAAACGACCAGGGAAGTAAACCCGGATGTAATCTGTCTGGCCCACGGCGGGCCGATTGCCGCCCCCGAGGATACCGGCTACCTTTATGAACACACAGAGGCATCCGGCTTTGTCGGAGCTTCAAGCATTGAGAGAATACCTGTGGAAAAGGCTGTTACCGAGGTAGTGAAAGCGTTTAAGAGCTTTCAATTGAAGAGGCATTGAAGCTCTTTACGCCGTATTAACTAAAATCAAATCGCTCTTTAAGCATAGAAAGGAAGTTGTTCCATGGTTGAGAAAGGCAGAGCGGCAGTCTACAAGGGGTTCGGCGAGCCTATGGAGATCAGAGAGTATCCGGTGCCTGAACCGGAGCCCGGGGCAATTCTGGTCAAGGTATCGAGATCCAACATATGTGGCTCGGACCTCCATCAGTGGCGAGGTGATATCAACCTCTCCGCCCTGGGTGCACCACTCCCGGCAATCCTTGGGCACGAGATGATAGGCACCGTGGCCAAGCTGGGAGAGGGCGTCGTTTCTGACTCGGCAGGCCAGCCGTTAGCAGTCGGGGACAGGGTCGTTCACCGCTATTTCTACCCGTGCGGTCATTGCCGGGCGTGCCTGCGAGGACAGGATGCGTTTTGCCCGATAGCCCCGCTCGGCCAGGTGAGCCTCTGTGATGAGCCCCCGCACTTCCTGGGTACATTCGCCGAATACTTCTATTTGCGTCCCAATCACACCGTGTTCAAGGTGCCCGACGACGTTACAGACGACATGGCAGCCCCCGCCAACTGCGCCCTCTCGCAGGTTATCTGGGGCCTGGATAGAGTGGGGTTCAGCTTCGGCGAGACCATCGCCATCCAGGGAGCGGGGGGCCTGGGTATCTACGCCACCGCCGTAGCCAAGGACATGGGGGCTAACAAGGTCATCGTCATCGATGGCATTGACGAGCGATTGGAACTGGCGAAAGCCTTTGGCGCCGATGAGTTGATAGACTTCAGGGAGGTTGCGACCCCGATGGAACGATGGCTTAAGGTGAAAGAGCTAACCGGCGGCTGGGGAGCGGATGTGGTCGCCGAACTCGTCGGCTTCCCTCATGTCATTCCCGAAGGCATAGACATGATGGGCTACGGAGGACGCTACCTTGAGATCGGCAATATCAGCTTCGGTATGACGTATGAGGCTGAACCGTGCAAGCTCGTGATGGACAATAAGAGTATAGTGGGCGTCATGCTCTATCCCGCCAGTGCCCTGAAGAAGGCCCTTGACTTCCTGAGCCGGGCCAAGGATAGATACCCCTTCGATAAAATCCTGGCCCGTTCCTATCCACTGGAAGAGATTAACGAGGCCTTTGAGAACCAGGATAAGGGGCTGGTTTCCAGGTCCACTATCATTCCCTGAGGCCCGCAGGCGAGCATTAATGAATAGCAAAGGGAGAACAGATGGGCCAGAATAGCGATGCTTACACATCTCTAGCTGAGAAGCACGGTTTTGGCAATTCACAGCCATACCTTCGTGTGCTCCGATTTCTAATGACACCGGAGCAGGCCGGGATGGTAGCCCTGTTGCCGGGGTCACCCCAGGAGGTAGCGCAGAAAAGCGGCCTGGAACCGCCCGTAGTGAAGGAAAACCTCGACGAGCTGCTCCGAAAGGGCGTAGTTGTTCCCAGAGATTACAAGAACCCCGATTACTTCATGTTCTGTAAATACGCCGAGCGGATGTGGGAAGTGAGCGAATCGTTGATGGGCATGGATATATATACCGAAGAACAGATAACGGAGCTTTTCCACCTCTGGGAAGAATGGAAGCGAACAGACTACGCAGATATGACCGCCGAACGCTGGCATAACCTCAAGGCAATGGGCATCAATGGCCTGAGAATTGTCCCGGCATACAAATCCATACTGGACAGCCCCGAAATCCTGCCCCATGAGGACGCCAGGGAGATAGTGAGGGTCCAGCCCCTGATCACGGTTGTCTCGTGCTCGTGCCGCAAACACATGCAGGTCATAGGAAATCCCTGCCGTAAATCAGACTCCGATGCCAACTGCCTGCAGTTTGCCAAGTCCGCTGAATATTCCTTGATTAGAGGTCACGGCAGGCGCATATCTGTTGATGAGGCTATCGCCATACTGGATAAAAACGAGGAGGATGGCCTGGTACATGAGTGGATGAACCATGCCAAGATCGAAGCAGCCCAACCATATGCATTGTGCAGCTGCTGCAGGTGCTGCTGCACGGTATGGCATTATGCCGACATACGCCAGGTACCGAACGACGAAATCTTCGCCAGGAGCAGATATGAGGCCCGCGTTGATTCTGAGCTCTGCAATGGCTGCCAGGACTGTATAGACCGCTGCCAGTTCGATGCCATTGAGATGCAGCGAGTTGAAGGCTCCAGGCGTCTGAAAGCCGTGGTAGACACGGAAAAATGCTGGGGCTGCGGGGTATGCACGCTAGTCTGTGAACCAGAAGCTTTGAGGATGCATTTGGTAAGGCCGCCGGAGCACATCCCTGCTTGAGCAAGAGCTAAATGCCCGGGCTACTTGCGATGCCTTGGGTCTGAAAGAAAGGACGATATGAAATGCCTACAGCACAGGTTGGCGATATCAACATCTGCTACGAAGTTACCGGAGAAGGCGAGCCTCTTCTCCTGATCATGGGATACGGCGCCAGCTCCCACTGGTGGTTCCCCCAACTCCCGGCCTTCTCTCAGGAATACCGGATGATTACCTTCGACAACAGGGGAACGGGGCAGAGCGATAAGCCCGATACTCCATACACCCTGGAGATGATGGCGGATGACGCTGCGGGGCTGCTCGAGGTCATCGGTATCGACTCCGCCCACATCTTTGGGGTCTCCATGGGCGGTATGATCGCCCAGGAGTTTGCACTCCGCTACCCGGACAAGGTAATGAGCCTCATCCTGGGGTGTACCATGCCGGGAGGGCATAACGCGGTCATGCCCGACCAGGAGGCATTGACGGTCCTCTTCGACATGGAACGCAAGCAGCAACTCACGCTGGAAGAACAGGCAAGGGAACTGCTTCCTTTCCTTTTCAGCCGGGAGTTCATCGATAAGCAACCGGAAATTATTGATGCGCTAATCGCTGATATGCTGGAATATCCCACCCCACCGCATGGCTATAAAAGGCAGGGGGAGGCCGTGATGGGATTCAACGCCTACAACCGGCTTCCCGAGATAGAAGCTCCCACGCTGGTCATAGCGGGAGCGGCCGACAGGTTAATCCCGGTGGAGAACTCCAGGATACTGGCATCGAGAATACCCGATGCTGAACTCGTCATCTTTGAAGATATGGGACACGGCTTTACCGGCGAAGCGCCGGATGAGGCAAATAAGGCTGTCCTGGATTTCCTGGGGCGGCACCGCCGTTCAGGATAAAGGCTCATTCCATCTGATATCTTTCAGGCACGCTTCGGGCAGCGTTAGAATTGGGAAAGCGTCCAGGACAATTAGGATTTATCGATGCTGAACAAGATATACGGCACTTTTGACGAAGCTGTAGCGGATATCCCCGATGGCGCTTCCATCGCCGTGGAGTGCTGGGGTATTCCAGGCACTGCTCAGAACCTGATTGCCGCCGTCAAGAGGAAAGGTATAAATAACCTCACCGTTATCACCCACAACTTCTTCCCCATGATAGGCTTCAGCGAGGAAGAGGCCACAACGCCCACCGCGCTGCTCCCCCAGATGAAGAAGCTGATAACGACCGTGGTGGGTGTGCGACAACTGGGTGCAGGAGAATTCGTGAAGGAATACATCGAAAGGGGCCTGGAGGTAGAGCTCAGCACCCACGGGACGCTGGCCTCAAGGCTATATGCCGGGGCAGCCGGCCTCGGTGGTTTCTTCAACCCGGTTGGTGTGGGGACGATACTGGCAGAAGGGAAAGAGCGTAGAATCATCGGTGATAAGGAGTATATTTTTGAAGAGCCAATAAAACCCGATTACGCTTTTATCAGAGGCTACAAGGCAGACCGGCTGGGCAATCTCATCTACCAGGGAACCTATAGAACAGATCAGCCGGTAATGGCAATGGCGGCCAGAGTCACCATTGCTGAAGTTGAAGAAACAATCGAGGTGGGTGAGATCGATCCGGAGCATGTGGTAACACCGGGGGCATTTGTTGACCGCATCGTAAAAATTCCCGAAGATGGCCTGGGCACCCGGCGTAAAAGAAGGGAAATGATCAACAAATTCGGCAGCATTGATATCGCGCGTAAGATGTTATTCAGGAGTGAAGGTGCCGAGGGAATCCCTGAACCGGCGCAGGTGAAAGGATTAAAGCAGAGGCTTGACAGGGATACAATAGCGATGAGGGCAGCGAAAGAACTGAAGGACGGCGACTATGCCAATCTTGGAATTGGAATCCCCAATATGTGTGCTCTTTATATACCCGAGGGTGTCATCTTTCAGTCGGAGAACGGTGCGCTGGGCTACGGCCCCCTTGTGCTGGAGGACGAGATAGAGAAAGCCGAGTTTCATTATGTGGATGCCGGAGCAAGGTTCGTCACCCCGGTGCCCGGCATGTCTATTTTCGATGTCGTTACTTCATTCGCTATGATAAGGGGTGGCCGCCTGGTTACTATTCTCGGCGGGCTCCAGGTTTCAGAGAAGGGGGACCTGGCGAACTGGAACTCCACCGGTGACGCTCTCACCGGCACCATCGGCGGTGGAATGGATTTGGCCGTAGGCGCTAAGCGGGTGATTATAACCATGGAGCATACTACAAAGGACGGAAAGCCCAAGATAGTGCAGGAGTGCACCTACCCCCTCACGGCCACTGAGTGCGTGGACCTGGTCATAACCGATCTGGCCGTTATCGAGGTAACACCGGAAGGGCTTCTGCTAAAAGAGATAGCTCCGGGGTGGACTACTGAGGAAGTGCAATCACTCACCGGGCCCACACTCATTATTGCGCCAGACCTGAAGGAAATCGAACTGTAAAAGAGAAACCCAAATTCCTTAATATACCTCTCCCTTGACGGCTTCGGCCGTGAGCTCAGCCGAACGGGAGAGGCCAGGGCCTATCCTGAGCCCTTCGATAAACTCAGGACGGGCTTGCCGAAGAATGAGGGTGTTCTGCGAAAGAATAGACCATGTTAAACCAAAGGTACATAGTAGAGGACATAAGTTTTATGACTCAGGGGGTAATCCATGGCAGAGGGTAAAGGTCCGCTGGACCTGGAGAAAGAGGTTCTCAACGAAGGGCTATGTGCCAGCTGTGGTGCCTGTGTGGGCATCTGCCCCTATATCAAGGTGGTCAAGGACAGGGTGGCTGTAATCGAGCCCTGTGGCATATCAGAAGGTCAATGCTACGATTTCTGTCCTCGAACGCCTACCGATATACCCGCGCTGGAGCGAAGGCTATTTGGCAAGGAGAGGGCCGATTACTCTCTGGGGTTGTACATCTCTATTGAGATGGCGCAGGCAACAGACAGCAGCATCCGACGCCGGGCCCAGTATGGCGGGGTTGTTTCCGCCCTCATAGCATACGCCCTGGACTCCGGAGCAATAGAGTCCGCGGTGCTGACAAAACCCTTCGACAGCGGACTCATGCCCGCCTCAACGCTGGCAGAAGAGAGCGTCCGGGTGCTTGAATATTCGGGATCGAACTATATATCTTCCGCCACTCTATCGGAGTTAAATAAAGCAATAAAGCAGCCAAGGGGTGCCATTGGCATAGTAGGCATCCCCTGCCAGATTATGGCGCTCAGGAAAATGCAGGCTTCGCAGCATGAAACCGGAGCCGAAGCTGTAAAGCTGGCCATAGGCCTCTTCTGCACCTGGGCGTTATCCTATAAAGGCTTCTACGAATACCTCAGAGGCAAGGTCGACACCTCATCCATCAAGCGAATTGATATCCCCCCTCCCCCGGCCAATATACTCGTAGTTCATACCGGCGATGGCGCGCTGGAATTTCCCCTGGACGAGATACGAGGGGCTATCAAGCCAACCTGCAACATCTGCTACGATATGACATCTGAGTTAGCCGACATCTCGGTGGGAATGGTCGAGGGAATGAATGACTGGAATACCCTGATAGTTAGAACCCCCGCAGGAGAGCAGCTCGTCGCCGGGGCCAGAGCTAACGGGATAATTGAAACCAGACCCCTGGACGAAGCAAGGCTGGCTCATCTGCGAGAGGCATCTATGAACAAGAAAAGAAAAGCTATTGATGAGATCGTGAGGCGGACAGGCGATAATTCCAATCTTCTATATTTGCGTTTAAGCGATGCTGACAGGAGAAACTTGCTGTAGGAGTTCGAGATGTCAACATTTACTATGGACCGGCCAGGCACAAGCGTATTGATGATGGGCAACGAGGCTATCGCTCGAGGCGCTATCGAAGCTGGAGTCGATTTCTGTGCCGCTTATCCGGGCACTCCATCGACAGAGATTACGGAATCCCTGGCCTCTGCGGCGGAGCATCTGGGTTTGTATGTCGAATGGTCCACCAACGAGATGGTAGCCCTGCAAGCGGCAGCGGCTGCTTCATTCGCCGGGTTGAGAGCTATAGTGGCCATGAAACAGAACGGTGTCAACGTATGCTCAGACTTTTTGATGACGGTCAGCCTCAGTGGCACTAAGGGCGGCCTAGTTATAGTGGCGGCCGATGACCCATCGGCGATATCAAGCTCTAACGAGCAGGACAGCCGCAATTTCGCCAGCTTTGCCGACCTGCCGCTCCTGGAGCCCGCAACCTTCCAGGAAGCTAAGGACATGACAAGGTGGGCCTTTGAGCTGTCGGAAAATCTTGGCCTGCCCTGCATAATACGAAGCGTAACCAGGTTATCCCACAGCAGGGGTAATGTCAGGCTCGGCGAGATCGCCGAAAGGCAGAGAGTAGCCCGCTTTGACGGGGCCTATATCTCCGGTGCGTTCGTTGCGGTACAGCATGCCGCCTTACACATGAAACTGGAACAGGCCCGGGAAGCGTTTGAGGACTCAGATTTCAACTGGTATGTCGGCCCGGAGAACGCAAAATTCATTATAGTCACCAGCGGCAGCGGCTGGTTTTATTCGCGGGAAGCGGTTGCAGCCCTGGGACTTGATGAAAATGTGGGGATTCTCAAAATCGGGACCACATGGCCCCTCCCTGAGAGATTCATCACCCAGCACCTGAAGCAGGCTACTGAAATACTTATCGTCGAAGAGGTAGACCCATTCCTTGAGCGAAATATAAAGGTCCTCCTGGTAGAACAGGCCAAGGCCCTTGGGTCAATCGAAGTCTATGGCGCGAAGTCGGGACATCTTCCGGGATTCGGGGATATCAACCAGGACAAGGTAGCCAGAGCCCTGGCCAGCATCAAAGGGCTGGAATACCGGACCAGGGACGAAGCATACGTTCAGAGAGCGACTGAACTGGCACTGCCCAGCTTACCCCCGAGGATGCCCACATTCTGCCCCGGCTGCCCCCATCGAGCCTCCCTGTGGGCAATAAAAGCAGCCCTGAAGCTGGACGGACGTGAGGGATTTGTCACCGGCGACATAGGATGCTACAGCCTGGGGGCAGGTCCGGCGGGCTTCTGGCAACTGAAGACCCTCCACTGTATGGGGGCGGGAACGGGGCTGGCCACAGGATTCGGCCAATTGGGGCAGTTCGGATTTGATCAGCCGGTTATCGCCGTCTGCGGCGACTCCACGTTCTTCCACGCTGCCATCCCGGGTCTAATAAATGCCCGGTTCAATAACAGCAATGTCCTGATGGTTGTTCTGGATAATGGAGGGACGGCAATGACCGGATTTCAGCCCCATCCCAGCTCAGGATACGACGCACTGGGCAGGCCAGCTCCTGTAGTAGAAATCGAAGAGGTCTGTAAGGCTATCGGGGCCAAGGTCAAAGTAAGAGACCCCTTCGAGATAGACCAGGCTATAGCCGACCTCTATGACATGTTACAGGAGGATGGGGCCAAGGTTATGATCTTCCGCAGGAGATGTCACCTCATTGAGTCCAAAGAGAAGGGAAGAAAAAAGGTCTATGTCGAACCTGATAAATGCATAGGCGATGACTGCGGCTGCGCTCGCTTCTGCAGCAGGGTATTTAATTGCCCGGGCATAATCTGGGACCAGGATGCGCAAAAGGCAAGAATCGACGAGGTCGTGTGTACCGGCTGCGGAGTCTGCGCCACGCTCTGCCCGAGAGGGGCGATCATCGTGGAAGGGGGATAAGCAATGACTCTGGAGAAAGACCCTCTAAACCTTATCATAACCGGCGTCGGGGGACAGGGAAACGTCCTCGCTTCGCAGATAGTGGCCTCTGCCGGCATTAAGGAAGGACTCTACGTCACCGTAGGTGAGACCTACGGCGCCTCCCAGAGAGGGGGGCCCGTGATGAGTCACGTCCGTTTCTCCTCTAAGGCACAATGCAGCCCCCTTATATCTGAGGGCCAGGCCGATATCATAGTCGCGCTCGAGCCCGTTGAAGCACTGCGCGTGATGGCAGAGTTCGGCAGCCCCGATACCAGCGTCATAGTCAGCCCCAGACCTATCTATCCGATTTGGGTTCTTGCAGGTCAGGCGAAATACCCGCCGATCGAGGAGATTATCGAAAAGCTTGAAGAGCTTGCGGACAGGGTACAGGTTGTCAGCGTAAGCGATGACGGTGAGGTGCCGGTGGGTACAAATGTGCTCATGGTGGGTGCTCTGGCTGCATCTGGCTTGCTCCCCATCCCCGTCGAAGCTTATGAAGAGGCGATGAGGGATATATTTGCGCCGAAAGACCTTGAAACGAACTTGCAGACCTTTAGGAAAGGTATGCGAGCAATAGCTGGAGGTTAGCGTCCGTAATTAATTTCAAGGGAAAACCGGATTCCCCCTCCCTCTAACTCCCTCCCACCAGGGGAGGGAGAATAAAAAGATGCCTCTCCTTTAATAATTGAGGTCAGGCAATGATGAAAAGTTACCTCTCTCTTGAAGGGAGAGGTTAGGTGAGGGTGAACAACATTGCAGGAATCAGCACAGCGTAATCCACCAACCTCTCCTGCAAAAACTGCACGAGCGTGAGACGGATGGCTGAAATAAGAGAAGCAGTAATCGTAGATTACGCACGGACGCCTTTCGGTGTCGCCAGCAGAAAGAAGCCGGGCTTTTTTGCAGACAAGCGCGCCGACGATCTCGCCGTCGTTGTAGTTGAGGCGCTGATCAAGCGGACCGGTATAGACCCGGCTACAATCGACGAAGTCATAATGGGAGCGGTATACCAGGGCGGAGAGCAGTCAGGTCCCGGCCGGGGCATCAGCCTGATGACCTGCCCCGTTGAGGTTGCCGCACTGAGCGTCGACCGTGCCTGCTGCTCGAGCATGACGAGCGCTCATATCGCCTCCATGGCCATCCAACTGGGCCTCGGAGATATCCATATTGCGGGTGGAATTGAGAGTCACTCCCATTTTCCAGCCCCTTTGATCACCGAGGACACCGACCTAATAGCACTGGCGGAGGAGATAGGCAGTTCACGCGGTCTGCCCAATCCAAAGATATTCGACAAAGTCGACCTCAACGCTGTGGTAAGTATGGGCCTGATAGCTGAGAGGCTGGCTGCTATGTACAACATCTCCAGGGAGGAGCAGGACCAGTGGGCTTTGAAGAGCAACTTAAGGGCTGCGGCAGCACAGCGAGACGGCAAGTTCAAGAACGAAATAATTCCTACAGAGGGAAAGCTGCCCGATGGAACCGTGAAGCTCGTCGACTACGACCAGGGCGTGCGGCCCGACTCCACTATAGAGAAAATACGCAGCCTCCCGCCTCTATATAAACCTGATGGAACGATCTGCGCTGCCAGCACCTCCGGTGAGAACGACGGCGCAGCAGCAGCGGTGCTGATGTCGAAGGATAAGGCCCGGGAACTGGGGTTGGTACCAATGGTCACACTAAGAAGCATGGCATGGGTTGGCGTTGCCCCTGAAATCATGGGATACGGCGCTGCCGTGGCATCCAGAAAGGCCCTGGAGCGAGCGGGTATATCCATAGATAATATCGACCTTGTTGAGATAAATGAGGCCTTCGCCGTACTGCCCCTGCTGCAGATAAAGGAAATGGGGATAGACCCGGAGAAGGTCAATGTTAACGGCGACGCCTGCTGCATAGGCCATCCTACCGGGGCGAGCGGTATGCGGGTACTCGGGACATTGGCCTTTGAGATGAACCGCAGAGGCTCCAGATATGGTCTGGCTGCTATATGCGGAGCGTGGGGCGCAGGGGCTGCTACAGTCATTGAGAGAGAGGAGTACTGGGAAGGCCGCCGCGCCTTCGGCGGCTAAGAAAGGGCTGTGAGGTGGTGTGGCCCAGCGGAACCAAACAGCTGCTGTAAGGTTTTCGAGTTGTAAGGGTATATATTCCCCCCTCCCTCTAACTCCCTCCCGCCAGGCTTCGTCCTGAGGCTCAGCCCGAAGGGGGAGGGAGGACAGGAATTTCCCTCTCCCTTGAAGGGAGAGGTTAGGTGAGGGTGAGAAGTAACACTCTGCGAATAGGAGCCACGGATGCTTAATAAGGTGTTCAGCAGTTTCGACGAGGCAGTAGCGGATATACCCGACGGTGCTTCTATCGTTATGGAATGCTGGGGTATCTCCGCCACTCCCCAGAACCTCATAGCGGCTACGAAGAAGAAAGGCGTCAGGGACCTTACTGTTATCACCCATAACTTTATACCCCTGCCAATCGGCAGCGAGGCAGAGGTCACGATGCCCCCGGTGTTGCTGCCGCAAATGAAGAAACTGATAACTGCCGTGGTAGGTTTTCAGCAACTGGGTGCCGGGGCTTTTGTAAAGGAATACGTAGCAAGGGGGCTGGAGATAGAGCTTTCCACTCATGGAACGCTGGCCTCAAGGCTCTATGCCGGTGCCGCCGCTCTCGGCGGATTCTTCAATCAGGTTGGCGCAGGAACAATACTGGCAGAAGGTAAGGAGAGGAGAGTTATCAACGGTAAAGAATACATATTCGAAGAGCCGATACGGCCTGACTACGCTTTTATTAGAGGCTACAGGGCCGACAGGTTGGGCAATCTGGTCTACCAGGGAACCTACAGGGCGGACCAGCCGATAATGGCGATGTCGGCCAGGGTGACTATTGCCGAGGTCGACGACATAGTAGAAGTAGGCGAGATCGACCCCGAGCGCGTCGTGACCCCCGGGGCATTTGTTGACCGTATAGTAAAAATCCCAGACGACGGGCTTGGCACTCAACAGAGTAAGAGGGAACTCATATCCAGATTGGGCAGCATTGATATGGCCCGGAAGATGTTGTTCAGACAGACATGCTCCGATGGGAGCCCCGGGCAGGCGTCAGCAAGCAAGGCAAAGCAGAGACTCGACAGGGACACCATAGCGATGAGGGCAGCGAAGGAACTGAGGGACGGTGACTACGTCAACCTGGGGCTCGGGATACCGAACCTCTGTGCCCTCTATATACCCGAGGGCGTTATATTTCAGTCGGAGAACGGTGTCTTAGGCTACGGCCCCCTGGTGATGGAGGATGAGATAAAGAAGGCTGAGTTCCATTATGTCGATGCGGGAGGAAGATTCTGGACCACGGCACCCGGCATGGCCCTGTTTGACGTCATCACCTCCTTTATTATGATAAGAGGCAGTCGTCTCTTAACAGTCCTGGGTGCGCTCCAGGTCTCCGCCAGAGGTGACCTGGCGAACTGGAACGCAGGAGTGGATGCCCTTGGCGGCACTATAGGCGGTGGAATGGACCTTGCCGTGGGAGCCAAACGGGTTATAATCACCATGGAGCATACTACCAGAGATGGTATACCCAAAATAGTCAGAGAGTGTACCTGTCCCCTTACCGCCAGGGAGTGCGTGAACCTCATCATAACAGACCTAGCCGTAATCGAGGTCACTCCCGGGGGACTTCTGCTGAAGGAGTTAGCTCCCGGCTGGACAGCAGAGGAAGTGCAAGCATTGACCGAGCCGGAGCTCATAATAGCCACCGACTTGAAGGAAATCGAGCTTTGAGACATTTGTACGGTGTGCGTAGAGAGATAGAACCCGCCAGCACATACCGGGTCTATCGAAGGACGGGGGTAATTCCCCCTCCCTCTAACTCCCTCCCGCCAGGCTTCGCTCTGAGGCTCTCTACGAGCCTGAGCCTCAGAGCCGAGGGCAGCCCGAAGGGGGAGGGAGTATAGCGAATTCCTCTCCCTTGAAGGGAGAGGTTAGGTGAGGGTGAACAGAGATGAATAATATTACTGTTCGTGTGCCACGACTCGCCTGGCACGATAACGACGAACTGGAGCTTCAATTCCCGTCATCCTGGGAGGTAACAACCTGCTACATGAGAGGTCACGACAGACCCCGGCTAAACGGGGATGGGTTCCTTGCGGCCTTCGCTAACCCTATAGACACCAGGCCGATACGGGAACTGGCACGGGGGAAAAACGAGGTTGTGATCGTGTTTGACGACATGGCCAGGCCCACCAGGATCGCTGAGATCATACCTTATGTCCTGGATGAACTGGAGGCAGCCGGAGTGAAAGACAGCAGCATAAGGTTCATCGCCGCCCTTGGCGCCCATGGAGCGCTGACCCGCATTGACTTCGCCAAAAAATTAGGAGAGGACGTGCTGTCCAGGTTTCCGGTCTACAACCACAACCCCTATGAGAACTGTACTTCATTAGGCAATACCAGCATGGGCACCCCGCTGGCTGTCAACAGCGAATTCATGAGTTGTGACTTCAAGGTCGGCATCGGCTCCATACTTCCCCACCCCCTCACGGGGTATAGCGGCGGGGGGAAGCTCATCCTGCCCGGAGTAGCCTCTATAGACAGCTTCGCCTACAATCATGGCAATCTCATAGCGGAAGCACTTGCCCGTGGGGAGGATATGGTAGGGTGGATCGGTAGATTCGAAGCGAATGATCTGCGTCTCGACGTTGAGGAGGCGGCAAGAATGGCTGGCCTGGACATCATTATAAATGCAGTAATCAATGGCAGGGGTGAAACGACAGCCCTCTTCGTCGGCGATCCCGTTAGCACTCACCACGAGGGAATCAAGCTTGCCCGAGAAGTCTATGCAACTCAATCCGTCGAAGGCCAGGATGTAGCTGTCATGAATACATATGCCAAAGCCAATGAGGCGTTCCTTGCCCTGCCCTTGAGTATGATATTACTCCGTGGTGGAGGCGGAGACCTTGTGCTTATTGCCAGCGCTCCTGAAGGTCAGGTGACGCACTATCTGGCAGGAGCCTTCGGAAACAAGACAGGCGGCAGGCTATGGTTTTCCCGGACAACTCCGCCTCCAAATGTCGACAGGGTCATCATGTTTACCCCTTACATGGATATGGCAGGAGCCAGTTGGGTTGCTCCCCCGGAGTGCATCTCATGGGCAAGGACATGGCCCGAGGTACTGGAACTGCTCACCGAAAAACACGGCGATAGTACAAAGGTAGCGGTTGTCCCCGACGCCACAATGCAGTACTTCACAGAGTAAACCATGGAACGTCGCGGCGATGTGCCAGGATTACATATACGCATCCATAACAGTTTATTATCGCGCTCACTCGATTCGGCACGCTGCCCCAGTCCGTTAATATAGCCTCCGCTTAAAACGCATCAATCGCTGCTCCGGAAATATGGCTTAAACCGTTCACCCTGAGCTTGTCGAAGGGAGCTTGTCGAAGGGAGCCTGTCGAAGGGAGCCCTTCACGGGTGGTTCATCAAGCCCCGAGTCAGCAAACCCCGGTGATATACGGAAAATATCGTAACTTGATAAATATTATACATAGCTACCCTTATGATGACCGGTTTTAAAAATGGTAGGAAAAGTTAATATTGGTAAAGTACTTTTCTTTGACAAGTGGCTCCTCTTCGTCTAACGTAGTACTACCTTACATAAGGTTAAGTTGGCAGGTCCATTTTTACATCCCTCATTGCTGCCATAGCCACGCCAAAATGTGAAGGGATAGCAACACAATGGACAGCGACAATAGCAAAGTGAAAGAGATACAGGGACAGAAATTCACAATAGTCAAGAACGGACTGGATGAAAAAGAGGTTGCCGCATTCGTTGGCAGCCTAATCGAAAAGAACAACGAATACGCTGAGAAGCTGGAGCATTTTGATGCCCTGATCAGACTTGGTGAAAGCACTGTAATCGAAGCGGATAAAGAGGCGGAGAGGGTTAGAAACGAAGCTAAAGAAGAAGCAGAAGAGAATGCCAGGACAATAATAGCCCAGGCTGAAGAAAATGCTAAGGCTGAAGCCGAAAATATAATCGCCGAAGCCAAAAAGAGCGCCCTGGACAGAATATCGGCATCCGAAGAACTGGCTCAAGATATGATAAAAGGGGCTGAGGAAAAAGCTAAGGCCCGGGCAGACAATATTATCGCCGGGGCGGAAGAAGAAGCAAAAGCTCAGGCAGACAAGATTATCGCTGAGGCAGAAGATACCACACGGGAAAAGATATCAGCAGCGGAACAGACGGCGCAAGATATCATTAAAACGGCCGAGGAGCGTTCTCAGAGCGTTCTCAGCGAAGCGGAGGACAAAGCCAAACACGAAAAGGAGGAGGCAGCCAGGGAAGCACAGGCTGTCAAACTGGCAGCCGAGCAGATGCTGGCCAATAGCAGGACCCTGGCAGAGAGTGAGATAAGAGCAAAGCTCGTGAAAGTCTATCAGGAAATGCTTTCAACCCTGGAATTTGGGGACATCCAACAGGTAAACTATCCACAATAGACTGGTAGAACTGGTGAAACAGCAGCTAAGCGATACTATCTTGACCTAATCTTTCCAAGTGTCAATTTAAGCGAAAAAGGTATACGATGGATATGGTTACGCTAGGTAGTAAGGTAAAAAGGATCTGGGGACAGCAGTTCAGAATAGTCAAAAATGGCCTGGACGAAGCTGATGTGTCCGCTTTTGTCAGCAGACTCATTGAACAGAACAACGAACTGCTGAGCAAACTGGAACATGTGGATTCACTTAAAAAACTTGCCCAGAAGGCCGTAATAGAGGCCGCCAAACTGGCAGAAAAGGTTAAGCAAGAAGCAGATGAGAATGCTAAGGTAATTATCAGCCGGGCTGAAGAGGAAGCCAGAATAGAAGCAGCGAGAATCATCACCGAAGCGGAAAATGATGCCCTGGACAGAATATCGGCATCCGAAGATATGGCCCAAGACATACTGCTGGGATCGGAAGAGAAGGCCAAGACCCAGGCAGGCGATACCATAACCAGGGCAGAAGAGAAAGCCAGGGCGGAAGCCGATAGAATCGTTGCCGAAGCTCAGCAGAAAGCGCAGGAGAGCGTGCAGGAAGCAGTCATATTGGCTGAGCAGCGAGCCCGGGAGATCATACAAGCGGCGGAGGAGAAGGCCGAGGCCATCAAGGCACCGGCCAAAGAGGAGGGCAACAGCATTTTAGCCGAGGCCAAACAGAAGAGCGAAGCAGCTGAACTGCAAGCCGAGAAGATGATGATAGAGGCAACAGAGAAGGCGGAATCTATCAAGGTGCTTGCCGAAGAGGAGGCCGGCAGGATTGCCGCCGAAGCTGAGCAGCATGCTCAAGACATTATAAAAGCGGCTGAGGAAAAGGCAGAGGCAATTAAAGCTCCAGCCAGTGAGGAAGCCGGTAGAATAGAAGCCGAGGCCAAACAGAAGAGTGAAGCGGCTGAACTGAAGGCTCAGGAATTGATGACAGAGGCAGCGGAGAAAATAAAGCATATTAAGGCTCTGGCCGAAGAGGAGGCCAGCAGGATCGTCGCCGAAGCCGAGCAGCGTGCAGAGCAAATGACGGAAGCAAGGATAGCGAAGGCAGAGGAAGAAGGAAGGAGAATTATAGAGGAGGCCACAAAGAGGGCTGCGACCGAAACGCATCGAACAAGGCAGGAAGCCGAGAAGCTGCTGGCAGGGAGCAAGAGTGCAGAAGAAGGTCAGTTAAGCGAGAAGTTTGACAGATTATGTGAACTATTGCTTTCAGGCGCTGTTAGCGTCGGGGAAAAGGCAGCTCCAAGAGATGGGAACAATAACAATGGCCCGGCGCTCTACCATGGCACAGTGGAAGTGGATATTCTGCCCCCATTATCCTCAGACCGGGTGCTGAAACTGCACAAGCACTTGAGTAATAACCCCCATATAAAGGTCCTGGACCTGCATGGCTCAGCGAGCAGCGGCATCAGATTAAAACTCTTTCTGCGGAGTGAAATCCCGCTTATCGAAATCCTCCAGACCCTGCCCGGCGTGGAGAAAGTCTCCGATGGGACTAAACATGCCGACAAACTGCGCGATGCTAAACGCGGTAAAGGAGAACCGCCCGCCAGCAGAATTGTAGTAACGACGGATAGGTGAACCACCCACCGGCCGCTTATCCTTTCATATAGACCGTTTCGCCCCAACCAAGTAACCCCAGTCACGTCATTATACCGCAGCAACATTCTGAGCTGACATTCTATATCTTATCACGACTTGCCTCGCCTATTATTCCCGCCTATTATATAGACACGGAGGTGGAAATCCGTGACCGGGCCATTTGAGGTTTACAGGAACATCTATCTGATAGGCGATGCCGAGCTGTCCCATTCTTACGACTGCTGCGTCTACCTGATTGACGCCGGCGACCTGGTGCTTATCGACTCCGGGGCCGGCAAGAGCTTCGACAGGCTGGTTTCCAATATAGAGCGGCTCGGCCTCGACCCGAAGAGACTCAAGGCTATCCTGGCGACCCACGGCCATATCGACCACATCGGCACGCTCCACCGCTTTCAGCAGGAGTTCGGCGTCCAGGTCATAGCTCACGAACTAGACGCCGCGGCCGTAGAGGAAGGAAGAGGAACGGCCGCCGAGGCCTACGGCGTGCGCTATACCCCCTGTAAGGTTGACCTGAGGCTTCAAGGCTCTGAAGAGTCCCTGCGTTTCGGCAGCTACGAGCTCAAGGTTATCCATATCCCGGGCCATACGCCGGGCAGCGTTGCGGCATATCTGGATATGGACAACAAGAGAGTGCTGTTCGGGCAGGATATACACGGCCCCTACTATCCGGAATGGGGAGCCGATCCGGCACAGGCCAGGCTGTCGCTGCGTAAACTCCTTGATTTAAAGGCGGACATACTATGCGAGGGACACTTCGGTATCTACCAGCCCGCAGAAGAGGTAGAGAGGTATATACAGGAGTACATCGATAGCCTGTAAACAGACAGGGTAAAATTTGTACTGCCTAGCCACGGGTGAGCGGACTCACAACTAAACCTCGACCCAGCTCTTCTTTGGTGAAAGCATCCGGGGCAGGCCGAAGGTCATGTATCTCAACATCTTGCTGGCCTGATCCGAGTGGCGCATCGACGACTGCTCCCCGATGTCCGTCTGCATCAGGTCAAGAACGTGGTGCACCGGAGGAGCCATAGGGTAGATCTTACGCGCTAGAGATAGATACAGTTGACAGACGCTGCAATATGTGACCAGCATTCTCGCGCCCGTCTGCCTGGCCTCCCGGAGTCTCCTGATAGACCACGCGATGATATCCAACGGGCTGTAGCGGCCAGCGCCGTTGCCGAATCCGCAGCACAGCGCCATCTCCCTGTTGTGCTCCATCTCGACAATACTGTACCCCATCTCCTCAAGCAGACGGCGCGGCATGTCCATGAAGTGTGGCCCCAGGGTCTTGGCATGACAGGGGTCATGTACGGTGACCGTGCCCGTCCCGCGTCGCCCGAGCTCTATCTCACCGCGCTCCATCCTCTGTGACAGGTGGTCGAGCAGGTAGACCTTGTCGAAGTCGAAGCTCACGCCAAAGTACTGGGGCAGCAGGTTCTGTATCATGTTGAAGCCGGCGATGCAGAAATAGACAACCTTCTTCAGGTTCAATTCTCGGTATCTCTCCTCCAGGTAGCGCGCCTGGCTTTCAGCCTTGTCCAGGATGCCCATGCGAAAATAGACCTCTCCGCAGCACAGGTCCGGGGCAGTGAAAATTGGAAGGTCAGCGAACAGGGAACTGAAAGTGTAGTAAGGCCCCATCTTGAGGTTGCACCCGGCGAAGAGAGCCTGCGGTGCTGAGGAAATCTCGGGACGTGACAGGTCATTCCACTCCCGAAGCGCCCTCTGCTCATCAGGGGGCGCCTTCCGCATCAGCGCCTGAAAAAAATTCCTTTCTGAAAGAGGCAATGCCATAACACCCCTCTCGGGGACGCCCTTCTCCTGATAGCGCTCAAACCAGCGGTACAATATGAGCCCGTAAGGGTTGGCCCCCTTGGCGCAGATGTTGTTACAGGCGAAGCAGGTTGAACAGTGATCCAGGACCGCCTTGCTCTCCTCGCCATCGATGAGACGGCCGATCTCCCGCTGCGCCTCGCTCTGACTCAGATGGATAACCGGGCATTTGGCGAAACAGTCGCCGCACCTGTCGCAGGCCTCAACATTGAAAAAATCTTCATGCTTCACCATCGCTGCTACCTCCTTCCGCAGTCGGGGCCATGCCCCAATTGGATATCCCGTGCCTATCAACAAACCACATTCGGCGGGAAATGTCAACCGGCGGGCCTCAATAATAGCACATAACTCGGCAACTCCGTTCACTTGACCCCGCGCAGAAAAGGGTGCACTATGTGACGTCGGGAGGTGCCGCCATGTCCAAAGTTGAGACCGAACGCAAGGGCCGTTCCTTTATCGTGAGTATCAACCGTCCCGAAGTCTGCAACGCAGTGGACGGTGAGACCGCGGGCCTGCTCTTTGAGGCCGTCGATATCTTTCGCCGGGATGAGAGCCTCGATGTCCTCATCCTGACCGGCGCCGGCGACATCGCCTTCTGCTCCGGGGCCGACCTGAAGGACCTTGAAAGCCTGGTGTCGCGCCCGGGTGCGGAGGACTCCGGCCCGATGGGTATCAGCCGCATCACGAACCTTGCCAAGCCGACCGTAGCCGCTATTAACGGCTACTGCCTGGCCGGCGGTCTGGAACTGGCCTGCTGGTGCGATTTCCGCATCGCCGCCCGTAACGCCAGCTTCGGTATACTTAACCGCCGCTGGGGCGTTCCTCTTTTAGACGGCGGCACGCAGCGCCTGCCCGAAATCGTCGGCCTGGGCAATGCGCTCTACCTGATCGAGACGGGCGTTGAGATCGACGCCGACCACGCCCTCCGTATCGGGCTTGTCCAGGAGGTAGTCCCCGAAGGCCAGGCTCTGGCCCGCGCCCTCCAGATTGCCGGGGCTATCTCCGGCTACCCTCAGGCCAGCTTGCGCAACGACCGCCGCAGTGTTTACGAGGGGCTGTCTCTGCCCCTGCCCGAAGGACTGAAGCTGGAGCGAGAGCTCCATAAGGGCAGTCTGGCCGACCCCGATATGGCCGAAGCTGTCCGGCGCTTCGCCGACGGCGAGCGTCCACCGCCACCCCGTCCCCCGGCTTCATCCGACATCTCCTGACGCTAAAAGGGCATCTCGCAATCCCTCATACTATGAAACACAGCGATCTGAGCCAGTGTATCGACCTCCCGACCTGCAAACGTTATAATGGGAGAGCCCGGCAAAACAAAACAAAATGAAAAATAGTGATATAAGACATGTCGCGAGGACTTTTACCCGGCGAATATGGATTATTTTAGGCAGCCTTTTCCTGGGAATCGGAATTCTCGGGGTATTCCTACCCCTTCTGCCCACCACACCCTTCCTCGTGCTCAGTGCCGCATGCTACGCCAGGGGTTCCGAAAGATTCTACAACTGGCTCCTGAACAACAGGTGGTTCGGGAATTACATCAGGAACTACCTCGAAGGAAAAGGAATCCCGTGGAAGTCGAAGGTTGCGACAATCGCCCTGCTCTGGGTAACGATAGGGTGTTCAGCCGCTTTCGCAGTTCAATCTCTGGCCGTTAGAATCGTTTTGATCGTAATAGCGATCGGCGTTACTACGCATATCCTCTTTATCCGTACTTTGAGACAGCAGGAAGAGTCTCCGCAGGAGTAACAGCGACCTACGCCTGCCTGTACCACTCTACTTAGATACTAAAGCTCGGCGCGAAGAACGGCCCGGATCATGTTTTCCGCCGAGAAGTCCCCTTCCGTAGGGCCTGCCAAGGAGGTCTCCCTGCCAAAAATACGGCCTCGAATGGCACCCACGGAAAGTCCCTCTCTCTCAAGCTGTTTTGCCCTCTGCGACAGGTCCCGGAAGTATTCTATACATGACTGAAGGGCCTCACGCCCGTCCTCCACTACCTTGCCCGCAGAGGTAAACAGGATAAGCTTTTCGACTTCCAGGTCAATAAGCCTCCTCATCGACCTCACGATCTCCGCTATGTCATCCTCGGGTCGTACGGCCATCGGCTCCTGTGAAATAAATAGGTCGCCTGAGAAGCACCAGCCTCTCGTTGGTTCCAGCAGCGCTACGTGTCCGTCACAGTGTCCCGGAGTCTCGACCACATCGAAGCAGAAATGGTCGGTCTCTATCCTCTCCGGCAGGGGCTCCACTTCGGTCGGTTCCGGATAACCCCAGACTACCTCACGGTATGGGGGCATTTTCGTGACCCGGTTAATAAAAGGGATCGAATCGCGAGAGGCGAATATTCTGATGCCGAACCTCTCCATCAAGATATGGTTGGCTCCAATATGGTCTTCGTGATGATGCGTGTTTACGGCAAGCTTGAGGTATTTACCCTCAAGGAAATCAGCCAGTTCCTCAGCCGTGTGCCCGCAGCCGGTATCGATAAGAAGTCCGTCAACCAGGTGCGCCGCAACCCAGTAAAGCATCCTCCCCCCCATCTCGCGCCCCATTCTGATCCTGGTAATTTCCTCGAACTGATCGACCTCAAGCATTTTTTCCCCTCCGACCTCCCATACTCAGTCTATACAAACTAAACCGACTCAGAACGTGGATATACAACAAAGCCTTTATGCCCAATGTCTTACCTCCTCCATATCCCCTGCCTTTTATACTCCTCTACCAGTCCATCGTAGTAGGGCATGTAGAACTCCATCCTATCTATATTGCGCTGGTTTATCTCGCCCTTTATCCTCGCTGGACTTCCCGCAACGAATGAACGGTCAGGAACCTTCATGTCCTCGATGACCACGGAGTTGGCGGCAACCAGGCACAAGTCCCCGATAACGGCGTCGAGCAGAACAGTAGCGCCATTGGCGATGAGTGTGCCTCTGCCGACCTTCCCCTCTATCACACAACTATGGCCGACCATAGAATTATCGCCGACCGACGCATGCCCGTGCAGCACGGTGTTGTCCTCGATATGACAGTTGCTCCCGATCCTTATCTGCTGGATATCGCCCCTGATTACGACCCCGGGCCAGATGCTGGTGTTTTCACCGACCTCCACATCGCCGATGAGGCAGGCAGTGTCAGCGACAAGGGCTGAGTCGGCCACCCTGGGCGTCTTGCCTCTAAAGCTCACGACAATCACATCAAGCTTCCTAATATCCGGGTTTTAAAACAGTATGCAACCCGTCCAGGTTATACTATCCGGGTGGAACTCGTTATCCAGGCCAAACCTCTCCAGCAAAGCCAGCACATCCACGGCTATCGACTCCAGTGACGTCCTTGCTTCGTCCAGAAACGGACAGGGCTCACCGAACTTAGCCCTGCAGACCTCACACAACGCACAGCTACCGCCGATCATCCCCCATACGCCGTCAAACCCCTCCTCTTTAAGGAAAGACTCCAGGCGAAGTATCTTTCTGTGAAAATCTACCCTGGCCTGCCTCACTCCAACAATGTCATTTCTGACATCAATTGGTTTTGAATACTGCAGCAAAACACCCCGCCCGAACGCGCTGAGTCGAGCCCTGATTTCATCTATTGAACCAGCATGAGGCGGACACATATAGTGGTTACGGTAGTTGCCACACTTGTTCTCATAACAGTATTCCCTGATCCTCTCTTCAGGAACCAGGAGACCCGCATCGAACTCAAAACAGGGCTCGATCCCCAATTCCCGAGCGGATTTCAACACGCCAGCGACCAGTTTATCCATGATTCGATATCCCGTGGAATCTTGTCATTTCTCAGTATTTCTCCACGCGTAACAGTTCCTACTTCTTTTTCGAGGCGCTGCTTCGTTTGGCCTCCGATAGTATCCCGGGCAAGCTGGCGGTGACCTTTTCCCTCAGCCCGCTGTAGCTTTGCTCGCCCGCAATCACACCCATCATGATTCGCGCGAAGGTCTCGCTCCTTGAGATCATCTTCACGCCAAGCTCAAGCATTTCAGGATTGTAAACGAACTCACGAAGTCTGCATGCCGCAACGAAATCCCGATAATAAGCATCCCTCCACAGAAGGTCGAACTTGCCGGCGTCACCACCTGCGATAGCCTCGGCCGCAAGCTCCGCTCCCCAGAGCGCGTAGCGTATCCCCTCCCCCAGTATCGGGTCAACATGCCCCGCGGCGTCACCTATGAGAATCCAGTTCCGCCCCGAACACGGGATTTCGTAGAACTCAGGCTGCCGCGCCGCCGGTACCAGGGCTCCAAACGGGAAGAGCTTCTCTATGTCGGGGCAGTATTCTTCAATGAATCCGTTAAGATACCTCGGGAGGTTCTTGGCCTGCTTTATATCCAGGCCGATTCCGATGCTGGAATGCGTTTCCCGTGGAAATACCCAGGCATAGCCTTTGAAATCCTTGAGGAATTTCAATACGCTGTAGTCCCGCTCCACGCCCTTTGCATAGTAGCCGATACACGCTGCCATATTCTCCCTCTGGATGCGCCCGACGGTTGCCCGGCGAACGACGCTGTTCACCCCGTCGGCTCCCACTACCAGCCTCGAGCGGTGTTCTCCCTGGTCTGTCCTTATAAGCCAGCCAGTCGTCTCATCCTGGATGCCGCCAACCCGCTCCTTAATCAGCTCTGCACCGTTATCTACCGCCACCTGGAGTAAATAGCTGTCCAGATGCTCCCTCGACACATTCATAATAGCCCGACCGCCAACCATCGCCCGCTTACCCTCCGGCGATATGAACAGCACCTTATCGACATACCTATATGAACCAGGAACGCCTTTCAGCAGCGGGAACTTCTCCAATGCGGAAGGTGTTACGCCACCCCCGCAGGGCTTTTCGCGCGGGTGGGAATCATCGTAGATGGTCGCACGGATTCCGTTCCGGGCCAGACGGTATCCAAGGTAAGCCCCCGCCGGCCCGCCACCGATGATAGAAATACCCTCAATCATTCTGTTAATCCCCGGCTGCCAATTACTCAAGAGCTAAGGATGCTGACTCTAAAGACAGAATATTCGTGCACGCCGAGGTTGTCAAACCCTCGGAGCCGCCGTTAAAGCCTAACCGCTGCTTTCTACAGCGAATCTGGCCACCCCGGGAGCTTCCAGGAATTCCCATCTGCCCCGCACGCCGGCATCCAGCGCTGCTACCTCGATATGCATCATGGCGATTCCGCAGTCCAGCCTTTTGGATATGCCGAAGGTAAACCCGGGGTTATTCACATAAACCGTTATGCTGTTCGATTCAACATGGAAGCGCCAGGGCTGCCTGTTGATCGCTGATGGGGCTATCCTGGCCGCTTCCAGTGCCGGTTTCACCCACTGCGGCCAATCCGATTGAGCCGACCCTGTAACCATCTCTGCCAGGGGCTTACGACGATGATTCAGCCCGAAGCCCGTCATTATCCTTTCTTCCAGCGTAACGTTTTCCACGGCACGACCAACAGGAGTTACGGCCAAAACCCTTTCGCTCTTACCAACGCCAACAACCGATGCGGCTACCTTCGGCCGGAAGAATCCGCCCACCCAGCATGTGGCCAGGCCCATAGCCGTTGCCTCCAGGATGACGCCTTCCCCCAGGTAGCCAACCTTCTCCTGCACATAAGGGTCGTCCATGCTGCCAATAAAAGCTGCCAGGGCAGTTGCACCTTTGATCTTGCCGTATCGACCTACCGCACCCCAGAAGATTCTATCGGGGGACTCCGTGACCAGCTCCGCACGAGCTTGGGGAAAAGGCCTGAATTCTCTGCATACCGTTCTTAGCCTGTCTAACTGGTCTGGCTCCAGCACGGTGGAGTCATACCCGCGCCGCGACCTCCTCAAAGGAATAGCGGCATTCCATCTGGAGAACGGTATCTCCATTTATAACACTCCCTGCCAGCATGATGTCACTTTTCGGGCATAACTGCAACATGAGCAGCATTTTGATTACTGCTACCGCAGGAATTTAAGGAGGTAGGGGCATTTCATTAAACGCCCCTGCATTTTTGGAATAACCGACATTAAAGAAAATATTCGTGGTTTGTAGTAGCAACTGTGTTAAAAGTCAAGAGCATGGGCCAATGACGTAAGAATCGACATACCTCCAGGAAGTGCGTTGTTTAAGCATTGCGTTAAGGATAGTGAGCAACTTACGCATACAGGCAG
>Ga0180432_10000349_pt1 | contig 74443 bp, 54 predicted proteins | sample SS_ome_10_FD_132414 | JGI IMG/M metagenome (GOLD analysis project Ga0180432, IMG submission 132414) | Hypersaline lake sediment archaeal communities from the Salton Sea, California, USA - SS_1_MS_2 metaG | ecosystem: Environmental > Aquatic > Non-marine Saline and Alkaline > Hypersaline >...
AAGACGATTCCGGTCCGGAGCGTGGCCAAAGCGCCACGTGAGGGCCGGAATCGTCGCAGCGACGAAGCAGATCATGTGCTTGCGGCGACCGCAGTAGTTTTCATGAATAATCCGGGCTAGGGATCACCTGCTTCCTTTCCCCATCCCCTAGTCCCCCTCCTTCTCGCCCTTGGCCGGAGGTTCCGCGGCCTCTTCGGGTTCTACCCTCTTGGGCGCGGCATGCAGGGGCGGACGGCTCCACGCCGGGCGGGGTTGCCGGCCCAGGGCCTGGTCGAGGATCCATTCGTAATCCTGGATCACCTCCTCGGGAAGGGAGGTGGGCGGCGTGGGAGCCTCCCCCGTACTCAGGATCGCGGCCTGTCCCCGCGTCAGCGTTCGTGCGAGGCCGAGGTTTTCCAGGACCACTTCACCGCCGACGGTCACCGCCTGGAGCCGGACCTCCCCCGGCCCTTCGCTCTTCCTCTCGGGCGGGGTCAGCGTGTCGATCCTCAGGATCGCCGAACCCTTCCGGATGAGGATGTCTCCCGCGCCGGTGACGAGGTGGAACCCCCGCGCCGGGGAGGATTCCGCCATCACGAAGAGGTCGCCTCCGAGGTAGGAGGCGCGCCGGAATCCTTCCGCGGTCCTCTCGCCCAGGGCCAGGTGGGTGTTTTCGTTCATGACCAGCAACCCGTCCTCGAGGTTCAGAGCGAGGGATTCCGTGCGTCCGGTCTTCAGTTCGTCGCCCTCCACCAGGATGGAGGCGTACTCCGCCGTCTTCCAGGTCTCGCTTCCGGACAGGCGGACGGTTCCGCGTCCGTCGTCGACGACGCCGATTTCCTCGGGCGGGAAATGGCACCCGGTCGCGAGGAAGAGAAGTCCGGCCCAGATCCCGCATTTCTTCATGGTTTCACCTCTCACGAGAGTTTCCACAACGCTTCCGCCATGGAAGTATTATACGCGCGGGGAAGGGGTTCGTTAGGCGCCCGGGGGATCAGAGGTAGCGCAAGATCGTGTCTCCGATGCGGATTTCCATGCCTTCGGTGAGCCGGATGGACCGGACCGTCTGGTTCCCCACCTGGATGCCGTTCTGGCTTCCCATGTCGAAGGCGTAGACCTCGCCCTCGTCGCGGATGATTTTCAGGTGGACGCGCGAGACCTCGGGGTCGCCCAGGAGGATGTCGCATCGCTGGGCGCTTCGGCCCAGCAGCGTCACGGGCTCGGAAAGGGGGACGATCTCCCCGTCCCGGCCGCCGCCGCGGATCTCGACGACGTCCCTTCGGGAGGGGGGAGGCGAAAGCGCCTTGCGGACGGCGTCGGGGATGGTTTCGTTTTTGCGGTCGGTCTCCTCCTCCAGCCGGGTCCAGTCGTCCAGGAGTTCGCGCATGTGGGCGTAGCGGTCCTTCGGGTTCTCGCGCGTCGCCCGGAGGATGACATCGGCGATGAAGGGGGGGTACTTGTGGACCAGCCACGGCTTGGTGCCGGCGAAAGCCTGGAGGGCGGTCATGCCGAAGGAATAGACGTCCGCGCGCGTGTCCACGCGGCTCCGGTTCCACCGGGCTTCGGGCGCCATGTAGCCGCGGGTTCCGGCGACGCGGCGCCGCACGTCGACGGGCGGTTTTCCGCCGATCATGGCCACGCCGAAGTCCACGATCTTGGGGAGGCAATCGCGGCCGATGAGGATGTTGCCGGGCTTGACATCGCGGTGGATGATGTCTCTCCGGTGGGCGTACGCGAGCGCTTCGGCCACCTGACGGAGAATGTCGAGGCCGACCGACCGGGGCACGGGGCCGTGCCGCTTCACCCACATCCTCAGCGAGATGCCGCGAACGAGTTCCATCACGATGAAGAACCCCCGCCGGTCCTCCACGATGTCGTAGATGGAGACGATGTTGGGATGGTTGAGCTGGGCGATGGCCTTGGCTTCGTTGAAGAAGCGGGCGATTCCGCCTTCGCCTTCCCGGCTCGGATTCAGCCGCTTGACCGCCACCAGCCGTTCCATCTTGTGGTCGTACGCCTTGTAGACTACGCCCATGCCGCCCGAGCCCAGGCGGCGCAGGATGGCGTATCGACCGGGCTCTCCCCGCGTGGCCAGCGGTTTCTCGACCGTGGTGGGAAGGTCGATCGGGGCGGTCTCCTCCCAGGGGGTGAGCGTCGAGTCGTCCAGCGAGAGGGACTCCCCCGCGAAGGACATGCCGCATCTCGGGCAACGATCGAGATGGTCCGGTACCGTGTTCTCGCAGGCGGGGCAGATCATCGGGGGAGATCTATTCCACGCTCCAGATGCCGATGCCCCGGCGGCGGGCCCTCTCCTCGGCCGCCTCGAAATCGGCCCGTTGATCGAACAGGTGGGTAGGATGGACGCGGGCGAAGCCTTCCTCGATCAGAAAGCGGTTGAGCATGAGCTTCCCGGAATACACGTAGGCGTACAGATGGTTCAGCTTCCTCTGGTCCGTACTCCGGTTGTATTCCACCGAGGCCCGAAGTGGGACGTAGGGCCATATCTGCATGCGGACCTCCCACCCGTCGTCCAGGAGTCTGACGGGACGAAGCGAGGGCATTTCCCGGTCCCGGATGATCCGGTCGATCCGCTCTTGAAGCATGTCCCTGTCCGTCAGGGTCAGCAACTCCGGGTTGTCGATGTCTTCGTCCAGCGCGACCAGCACCATGGCGAAGGCCGAAAGGCCGTGGTATTCCGTCATGATCTTCTCGAGACGGTCCGGCGCGTCCACCCCCAGAAGCTTCACTTTCACCGTCTGCCAGCTCCCGCGAATCGGGTATTCCACCTCGATCGTGTCCCCGCTGATCACCTTGTTCACCGGAAACCGCTGCTGGATGAGCGTCCAGTCGATGTTTTCCTCGAGCTGCCTCTCTGCGACCGAACTCTTGTCGGACGGACCGGACAGGTTCCACAGGCAACCGGCGCAAAGCCCGCCGGAAAGAAGGAGGACGACCAGTACGCGTTTCATGACGATCTCCTGCCAGCGTCGATGGAAACCGGATTGTAGAGGCTCGGGGCCCCCCGATCAAGTTCAATCCTCCTCGGGGGGAACCTCCTTCTCTCCCACGAAGATGCGGATCGCCTCCTCCAACTCCCCGAGATCCAGCGTCGTGTTCTTGCAGGGGCCCTGCTCCCGCACGTTGGCCACCCCCACCGCCGGAAACGACGGCATCACGTCCTTCAGACCGCTCACCAGATCCCGCTCGCAGGCCACGCCCACGATGCCGCGCGGACGGACCCGCGAGACCGACGCCCGCGCCGCCTCCCCTCCCGACACCGTTTCCACGCGGCACCCGTATCGCCGGCAGACCTCGAGGACCTTCGGGCGGATCTCCTTGCTCAGACACCGGGGAAGAAGGACCAGCACCTCCCCCTCGCCCGACGTCTTCCCGCCCACCTTGATCAGACAGTTGCACACCTTCACGAAGGAGGAGCCCATGTGATCCCGGGAAATGCCGAACCGTTGCCCCAGCCAGATCACCTTGGGCCCGAAAAAACTGATCACCGCCCCCAGCTTGCCCCCCCCCGGCAACAGGTTCCGCTCGAAAAGCATCGTGAACACGAACAGCAAAAACCAGACGAACGTGCCACCCACCCCCACCCCCGTCAGCGCCAGCGCCACCGCCGGCAGGACGCGACTGAACTGCGAGAGACGGGGCAGGATCATGTACAGCACCATGATCACACCCGCCGACGTGAACACGTACAGAAGAAAAGCGAAAAGGACGAACTTCCCCTTCCCTTCCCGGATGGCCGCCTCGCACTCCGAGGGGTCGCCCGTCCAGTCGATCCACTCGTCCCCGAGCTTGCGGTCGCGCGGCTTCACAACCGCTTTCTTCTCGTCCGCCATGGTCCGGATTTCCTCCTCGCCGGCCGAACAGGGCCCGACGATCCCCGTCGGGGCTCCCGCGCCGCGGAACGTTTCCTGTGCAGGCAACCAGAAGCATAACGCAGGACGAGGCCCTTCCACAACCTCCCCCCCTTTCCTCGCACCCCACGAGGGCGTAGAATCAACGATGGCCGTTCAGGATGGAACCATGACGCGAAAACGCCTCGTTCCCGTCTCCCTTCTCCTCTTCACCCTGACGATCCCCTTCCTCCCCTGCACCCCCGCCGCCGAAGCCTCCGAAGCCCACGCACAGGCCGCCCTCGAGATCCTGGACGGCCCGGCCGGCGACGAGGAAGCCGCCGCACGACTCGAGGACAGAGGCTTCACGCCCGAGAGCCTCGCGAGCCTCCTGCGCTCCTGCGAACCGCCGGCTCCGCTTCCCGTTCCCCGCGGCGAGGGCCGCGTGACCCTGAAAGCCGGCGACGGACGCACCACCGATCTGTGGATCTACGTCCCCCAAGGCTATCGCGGAAAACGGACATGGCCGGCCATGATCTGCCTCCACGGCCGCGGGGGAAACGGCCGGCAGATGACCGCCTTCGCCCGCGCCGTCGCCGAACGCTACGGCTACCTCGTCTTCGCCCCCACCGCGCGGAAGTTCCCCGGCATGCTTCCCCTCCACCCCCACTGGTGGCGGTACACGGAAGACGCCTTCCCCCTCGAAGCCCTGCGGTGGGCCCGGAAACACTACCGCCTGGACGACGACCGCGTCCTCCTCCTCGGGTACTCCATGGGCGGGTTCGGCGCCTGGAACGTGGGGCTCCGCTTTCCGGACCGCTTCGCCGCCGTGGCCCCCTTCGCCGGCGGCATCTCCCAGACCGAGTATCTCGGACAACCTCACGAGAAACGCCGCGCCCTGCTGACGAACGCCGCCATGGTCCGCCTCTTCTTCGCACACGGAGACAGCGACCCCATCGTGCCCGTCCGGTTCGACCGGCAGAGCCATCGCGCCCTTCTCCAGGCGGGCGTGCCGCATACCTACCGGGAAGTGAAAGGGGGCGACCATCTCCTGCGCGGCGTTCTCGCGGCCGCGGAGGGGGATTTCGAGAAAGGATACCTCATCCAGGAATTGTTCGACGGCCTGAAGAACGCGAAACGTCAGGACCTCTATGCCCCCTTCGATTACACGGCCCTCCAGGCGCCCAGCCGCGCACGCTTCGTGGCCGTCGAGGAGGCCTCGGGTTTCCCCGCCAAGGTGGCCGGACGCGTGGAGGCGGAAACGGTCCGCCTGGAAACAAGGGGCGTGAAACGCCTCCGCCTGTTCAGCGACGGGCAGCTCGGCGGACCGGTGGGACGCGTGACCGTCCTCGTCGACGGCCAGCGCGCCTTCCAGGGAAAGCCAAAGACCAGCCTCCTTGCGGTCGTCCGGTCCTGGCGCCGTCTGGGCGACCGGCGACGCGTCTTCGTCGCCGAGATCGACATCGACATCGGAAAAAACGAGGAAGAGGTGTTTTGAACGAAACCCGGAGGCGAAATCCTTTGTACTCCACGATGAGGAGTCCGGCATGTCCGTGAAAGTCTTCTGCAAGCATTGCGGAAAAGCGAACCCCAAGACGAACGAGGTCTGTTCCGACTGCGGCGAACCCCTGGAGAAGGGTGCGGCCGGCGGGAAGACCCCGGCCGATCCGGGCCCCGCGCCCGAGAAGATCAAGAGAGGAACCTCCATCTTCCGCGACGCGCTCGAGAAGACGGAACCTGCCGCCGATACCGGCCCCTCCCACGTGAAATGCCCGCAATGCGGGCGCGTCAACCGCGGCACCAACCGCTTTTGCAACGGTTGCGGCTCGAAACTCGAAGGCGCCGAGGCAGCGGAACCGCCCGAGAAGGAAGGCGTTCTTCCCCCCGCTACGGAAGGCCCCCCTCCCCCGGACCCGGCGGTGGCCCTTCCCAACCTGCCGGACTGGATGTCGCAGGATCCGAGCGCTTCCTCGAAAGCGGAGACCGCGCCGGCGGAGAGCCCCCCGGAACCGGCGCCGCCCGCCCCCCACCCCCCGCCTCCCGAACCCGAGCCCGGAACGCCCGCCCCCGAGACGCCCGCCGCCCCTCAGCCGGCGCCCCCGAAAAACCCTCCCCCCATCGAGGAAAAAGAATCATCGTCACCCGCACCGCCCCCTTCCCCGGAAACCGGGACGCCGGACGACCGCCCCCACCGGGAGGAGGCCGTTTTTTGCGAACAGTGCGGGACCTTGAACGCGGGATTCCAGAACTGCGTGGACTGCGGGACGCCGCTCGACGGAAACCCTTGAGAGCACGGAGGGGAGGAAGACCATGAAAGCCCTTTTCGGTGTCGCGATGATCCTGGCCGCCGGGGCCCTGGCCGCGGCGGCGGGCGTGTACCTCGTCATGGACAAGAAAGTGGAGAATCTCGAAAAACGGCTCGAGCCGGCGGAGACCGCCGTGGAACCCCGGGAAAGGGCGCCCTCCACGCCCGCCGCGGAGAAACTCTCCATGCTCGACGCCCGGGTCTCCGTGATCGAGGAACGCATCGAAAATCTGCCCGGCCGCCGCGCCGCCTCGCCCGAACGCGCCCGGGTCGAGGGCATGCCCGGCGCGCTTTCCGTGCCCGGCATGCCCGGCCCCGGAGGCTGGGAGGCGGGCGAAGCCCCCCTCGTCTTCGAGGACGTCGGCTCCCTGTCCCGCTACGTGCAGGGGAGGATCCGGAAACTGGACGGCCGGATCAAGAATCTCGAGGACGCCTCGGAAACCGTCCGGAAGAAGCTGGAAAACGCCGAGAAGGAGCCCAAGCCCTCCTTCGAGAGGTTCGCCGGAAGACTCCAGCTCGACGAGGGCCAGAAGGCGGCCGTGAAGAACATGCTCGTCAAGAACCAGGAGCGGCTTCTCGACTACCTGTCCCGCCCCCTCGAAGACGGGACCATCATGGTCGACGCCCTCTCCGAGGTCTTCTACCAGGGCATGACCGATCCCGAGAAGGCCCAGGCGATGGGCGGCAATCTCTTCAAGCGGATGCTTGCCGAGAAGGTGCCCGGGACCGAGAAGACCTATCTCGAGACCGTGGAAACGATGAACGACAGGCTGTCGGGGGAGATGAAACGGATCATGACCCAGGAGCAGGCGGAGGAATTCGAGGCCTGGGCGCCCAAACCCGTCGACATCGACCTCGAGGACGAGGGGCCTCTCGGACGCTACGTCATGGAGTACATCCAGCGGCGCCAGGCCGAGGAGGGCACCGCGCCCGAGGAGAAGTAGGGGATCCGCGCGGACGGTGATTTCAACCGCCGGAATTCGGAATTCCTAAATCCTTCCATTTCCCTCCCCCTCTGACCCCTCGGAGGATGAAGAATTCGAGGGTCACCCCGGGGTATTTCCATGGAGGCGGGCGCGGAAAGAAAGGCAAGACCACGACTTGCCGACAGCGCGAATGCCCCGCTCTCTCGCTCCGGTTGACACCCGCCCGCGGCCGGGATAGCATCGCCTCGCCGGGTAGGTTTGGACCCCTGGCGCGTTCGGCGTGAAGGTTAGGGAGGAGGGATCTTCGTGTCCGAGGACATCGAAAAACTCGTCTCGAAGTTCCAGACGGATCCGGAGAACGAGAACGTCTTCAACACGCTGAAGGAGCATTTCTTCCTCTCCCGGAACTGGAAGGGCGTCGTCCACCTCCTCGTGACGCGCGCCCGGTTCGCGAACAACCCGAGCCTGTCCGCCCAGCACTACTACGAGGCTTCCCTCCTCTACCGGGACCGACTCAAGGACCTCACGGGACGCCGTCGGATGCTGAAGGACGCCTTCGCGGCCGACGCGGGCTTCGAGCCCGCGGCCCGCGAGCTGGGTCTTCTGCTCGCCGAAGAAGGCCCCTTCGAGGATGCGGTCCAGGCCCTGGAAGCCGCCCTTCCCCTGGCGAAAGACCGGAAGACCGAGAAGACGTTGAAACGCAAGCTCGCCGGATGCTTCGCGCGGCTGAAGCGGCCGGACCGGGCCGCGGAGATCCTGAAGGAGCTCCTCGACGGCGGCCCGCAGGATGCCGAGATCCAACGGCAGCTGGAAAAGATGTACGCCTCGTCGGGTCAATGGCAGGCGCTGGCGGACATGCTGGAGGCAAGGATTGCCCCGAACGGCGAGGAGGACCGGGAGACCCGCTTCCGCCTCGCCACGCTCTACCGCGACCGGTTGGACCGCCCGCTCGACGCCGCTTCCTGTTTCGAGGCGCTCGTGCGCGACAAGCCGAATCCCATGATCCTCACGGAACTCGAGAAGATCTATACGGCCCACGACCGCCTCGACGATCTCGCCGGCGTTCTCGAGAAGCAGGCGTCGCTCGCCAGGCCCCGGGAAGCCCCCCCCATCCAGTTCCGCCTGGGCACGCTGCTCCGCGAAAAACTCGGCCGCCCCGGGGAGGGCGCCCGGTGGATCGAGAAGGCCCTCGAACCCTCCTCCGCCGGACCCGACCGTCTGAAAACCCTCGAGAAGGTCTTTCGCGAGGCGTCCCTGTTCCCCGAACTGGTCGCCCTCCTCCGGCAAAAAGCGGAGAGGCTCAAAGACCCCGCCGGGAAGGCGGACGTGCTGGCGGACGTCGGGCGGATCTGCCGGGATTCGCTCGACGACCCCGAGGAGGCCCTGGCCGCCTTCCAGGCGGCGTTCGCGTTCTCCACCGCCCGCAGGGATCTCGTGGAGGAGATCGTCTCCACCTTCCGGCGCGCCGGGCGCCTTCCGGCCCTGGCCGACTGGCTCGAGGAGACCGCCGGCGACGAACGCTTCCGGAAGGACCGCCCCGCCCTGCTCCGCCGCGCCGCCGACGTGCTTCAGGAACTCTCCCTTCCGGACCGCCTGGCCGACGTCCTCTGGACGGCCTGGAAGGAGGAACCGGGGGACGACGTGTTCCTTCACCGGCTCTCGCAGGCGCTCGAGGACGCCGGACGCTCCGAGGAACTCGCCGAGCTCCTCTCCGAACAGGCCGAGAGGACCGCGGACCCCGGGGAACGGGTCCATCCCCTCATGGAAAAGGCGCGCCTGCTCGCCGGCACGCCGGGTCGCGAGGGGGACGCCGTTTCGGTCTATCGCGACATCCTCGCGATCCGGCCCGACCACCTGGAAGCGCTCGGCGAGCTGGTGGCCCTTTTACGCCGGCTCGAACGCCACGAGGAACTCCTGGACCTCTTCGAGCAAGCCGTGGATCTCACGCGGGACAAAACGGAAGTCGCGGGTCTCCACCACCAGTCGGGACGCCTTCTCCTGGACGTCATGGGGGATCCCGAGCGGGCCCTGGAAAAATTCCGGGCGGCCCTCTACGTCCAGAGCGACCACCTGGACGCGGCCCGGGGGCTCGTGGAAGCGGCGCGGGCTTTACGGGACACGGCCCTCCGGGAAGAAGCCCTGGCCCGTCTGGCGACCCTGGAGCCGGACCTCGGACCGCGCGTGGAGGCGATGGAGGAACGGGCGGCCCTTCTCTCGGACGCGGGCCGTCTCGAGGACGCCGCCTCGATCCTGGAGGACGTGACGGCCCTGGACCCCGCTCGCGTGGAAGCCCTCAAGGATCTGGAACGCATCCTGGGCGCCCTCGGGAAGCACCGGGAGAGGGCGTCGGCGCTGGAGCGCCTGTCCACGGCACTTCTCGACCGCGAGGAAGCCGCCCGGACCCAGGAAACGCTCGGGACGATCTACCGGGACCGGCTGGACGACCAGGCCGCCGCTTCCGAGGCCTTCGAGAGGGCCCTCGCCTTCGACCCCGGAAAGACCGCGTATCTGGACGCGCTGGACGAGATCTACGCGGCCATGGACCGGCCGGCCGACCGGGTGCGCACCCTGGAGAACCTCGCGCGGAGCCGCGAAGGCCCCGAGGCGGTTCCCATCCTTGTGCGCGCGGCGGGCATCGCGAGCGAGTCGGTCTCCCGGGACAAGGCGCTGGAGATTCTCGCCCGTGCCCGTTCCATCGATCCCGCTTCCGAGCTCGCCCACGACATGGCCGTCTCGCTCCTTCAGGGATCCGAGCAGCGGGAAGCGCTTCTCGAGGTCCTGACGTCCGGCTTCCGTCATCTTCCCGAGGCCCGCAAACCCTCCATCGCGCGGGACATCGGCAAGACGAACGAAGCGCTGGGCGAGGTGGACGAGGCGGTGGCGTGGCTGGCGGAAGCGAGGGATCTGGCCCCGGACGACCTCGAGGTGCTGGAGGATCTGGCGGGCCTTCTCGAGAAGGCGGGAAGGATGCAGGAGGCCGTCGAATGCCTGGAGGCGCTCGCGGAGCGCGCTGGAGAAGCCGACGGGCGGGCCCGGCACCTCGCCTCCGTCGGCCGGATCCTGGAGACGGGACTGGGCCGAACGGCCGAGGCGCTTAAGAGGTACGCGGAGGCGGCGCGGGAAGCCCCCGGAGCCGAAGGCGCTCTGGAAGGGATGCAGCGGGCCGCGGAGACGCTGCAGGACTGGGACGTTGCCGTCGAGGCACTCGAGCTTTCCCTTCGGTCGGAATCGTCCAGGCTGCCGGCGCTTCTTCCGAAACTGGTCCGGCTCCACGAGGAAAAACGCCTCGATCTCGAGAGCGCGATCGACGCCGCGAGGCGCTGGCGGACCGCCGCGCCCGAAGACACGGAAGCGCTGCGCGCCCTGGCCCGCCTTCACCGGAGACAGGGAAGTTTCGAGGCGCTCGCCGGGACGCTCGAGACGCTGGCCGCCCGGGAGGAGGGCAAGGAGGCGCGTGTCGCGGTCCTCATGGATCTGGCGGAACTGCGGGCGTTGCGGTTCGAGGACGTGGAGGGATGCCGGAAGGCTCTGGAGGAAGCCGCCTCGCTGGCGCCCGACAAACCGGAGCCCCTGGAGGCGCTGGAACGATTCCACGCCTCGCGCGGCGACCACGAGGGCCGGCTCGACGCGATCTCCCGCCTGGCCGCCCTGGAGACGGACGACGCCGGAAAGGCCGACCGGCTGTTCGCGCTGGGACGGCTTCTGGAGGACCGTCTCGACCGGCCCGAGGAAGCGCAGGCTTCCTTCCGCGAGGTGCTCGAGAGGGTTCCCGACCACCTTCCCTCGCTTCGCGCCCTCCAGCGTCATGCCCGGCGGAAGGAGGATTTCAAGGCGCTGGCCGCGCTCGTGGAACGGGAGGCCCGTCTGGAGGGCCTGGACGCGACGAACCGCCGTTGGGCCTGGCTCAAGCTGGCGCAGATCCGGCGCGACGCGCTCGAAGACGACACGGGGGCGATCGAGGCCTTCCGGGAGGTGCTGGCGCTGGATCCCCGCCAGCGTCAGGCGCTTCACGGCCTGGAGCCGCTCTACGCGCGCCGGGAGGAGCACGAAGCGCTGGCGGAGGTCCTCTCGACGCAGGCGGAGGTGCTTCCGCACGGCCGGGACCGTCGCAACGTCTTCTTCCGCCTGGGCCTGTTCCGGCTGGAAACGCTGGACGACGCGCCGGGGGCCGTGGAGGCCTTCCGCGAGGCCCTCGCCCTGGACCCGGCCTTTCTGCCGGCGCTGAGGAAGTTGCAGGACACGCTCGGGCTCCTTCCCGAGGCGAGGGAGAGGCTTGCGGCGCTGGACAAGGAGATCGAGATGGATCTCCCGCCGCCGCGGCGCCTCGAGCTGCTGCGGGAGACTGGCCGGGGGTACCGGGATCTGGGGGAGAAGGAGGAAGCGGTCGAGAGGTGGATGAAGGTTCTCGAGACCCGGCCCGGCGACGCGGAAGCCCTCGACGCGCTGGAGGATCTCCTGGACGCCCTGGACAGGACCGAGGATCTGTCCCGGGTGCTGAAGGCCAAGTGGAAGACGGCCCGGCCGCGGGCGGAAAGGCTGAGAGCAGGCGCGAAGCGGGCCGCGCTTCTGGAGGATCTTCTGGGGAAGCACGATGAGGCGCGCCGGCTGACCCGGGCGGTGCTGGAGGCGGGGGCGCGGCAGCCGGCGCTTCTGGAGAGATACCGTCACCAGTGCGAGCGCGCGGACGATCCGGAGGGGCTTGCGTGGTGCCTGGACCGAGAGGCGGAAGGGGCGGTGAATCCGGAGAGGCGCCTGAGACTTCTCCTGGAATCGGGGGCGATCCACCGGGAACGCCTCGGGCACGCGGAGGGTGCCATCGGGCGGTACGAGGAGGCCTGGAAGGCCTGTACGGGGAGCCGTTTCTTCGAGCCGGACATGGAGGCGGACAAGGCCTTCGGGGCGCTGGAGACGCTCTATGCGGAGACGGGGCGGCACGAGGCGCTTGTCGCGCTGCACCGTCGCCGGGCCGCGTTCCAGGAAGGGGAGGCGCGGGGGGAGAGTTTTGCCCGGGCGGGAAAGGTGTGCGAGGAATGGCTGAAGGCGGACGGTCTGGCCATCCGCCTGTTCCACCTGGCGTTGGAGTACGCGCCGGGTCACCTGGAGGCGGTCCGGGGACTGGCGCGTCTTTTGGCGTCCCAGGGTCGCCACGGGGAAGGGGTGGCGTGGCGGCTCCGGGAAGCGAGCCTGGTGGAGGGCACGGAAGGAAAAGTGGACATCCTGATGGAAGTGGCCTCGATCCTGGAGCAGAACCTCGACGATCCCGATCGTGCCATCGAGACCTACCGGGATGTGCTGGATTTGATGCCGGGCTCGCCGCTGGCCTTCGAGGGCCTGGCGCGTCTTCTGGAGAGTCGCGAGCGGTACGGGGAGCTGGCGGATCTGTACGTGGCCCAGGCGGCGCACGGTTCGGAAGAAGAGGCCATGGGCCTCTTCTTGAAGGCGGGCGAGGCGCTTTGGCGCCGTCTGGAGGATCCGGATTCCGCGGTTCCCTACCTGAAGCGGGCGTTCGATGCGGAGCCGGGTGACGACCGCGCTTTCGGCCTTCTGGAGGAGGCCCTGACCGCGTCGGGCGACGAGGTCCAGCTGGCGAAGGTCAAGGAGAAGCGCCTGGCGATCCTGCCGGGGGAGGAGACGGAGCGCCGTCTCGCACTCACCAAGGAGATCGGCCGCCTGTACATGTCCGGTGCGGGCAACCTGCGCCGGGCGGTGGGGTACTGGGTAGCGGCGCTGAAGGCGTCGCCCGCCGACGCGGAGGCCATTCATCATCTCCAGGACCTCTACCGGCGGGAAGGGGATCTCACGAACCTGGCGCGGATGCTGGAGCACGAGGTGGAGGTGTCGCCGGAGCCTGCGCGGCGGCGCGCGCTCCAAGCCCGTCTGGTGGATCTGTACATGCGTCGTCTTGGCGCCTTCGAGGACGCGGTGCGGGTGTGCCGGGAGATCCTCCTGGACGAGCCGGGGAACCTGGACGTGCTGGAGTCTCTCAAGCGGGCCTACCGGGCGTCGGGGAAGACGGAGGAATTGCTGAAGACGTACGAGCTGGAGCTGGCGCAGACGAAGGAACACAAGCGGCGCGCGGAAATTCTCCTGACCATGGGGCGCCTTCGCGCGCGGACGGGGCTTCTGGAAGAAGCGGCGGAGGCGCTGCGGGAGGCGCTGGAAACCGGTCCGGGCCGGGAGGAGACGGTGGAGGTCCTGCTCGGTGTGTACCGGTCGATGGACGACGCGAGGGGGACGGCGGAGATGCTGACGTTGCGTGCGGGGTTTCAAGGCGACGCCGGCAAGAAGGTCGAGGATCTCCTGGAAGCGGGGCGGAAGTGGGAGGAAGCGGGGGGGCTGGAAGGCGCGGCGGAGTCCTACCGCGCGGTGCGGGCGATCCGTCCGCGCGAGGCGGAGGCGATCGAGGGGCTGTCCCGTCTCCTGGAGCCGCTCGGCCGGTGGCAGGAGCTGGTGGAGATCCTGGACGTCAAGGCGGAAACCACGCGATCGGAGGAGGAGGCCGTCGCGCTGTACGGGAAGATCGGATCGGTCCACCTGATGGAGCTGGAAGATTTCGAACGGGCGGAGGAGGCCTTCCGCCTGGCCATCGACATGGACCCGCATCATCTTCCTTCGCTGGAGGGTCTCGAACAGGTCGCCCGGAAGCGGGAGGACTGGGACGGGACCGTGTCCTTCATCGACCGGCAGGCCGAGGGTCACGAGGACCGGCAACGCCGTGCGTATCTGCTGGTCGAAGCGGGTCGAATCCTGCTGGAGGGGATCGGGGATCCGGAAGGCGCGAAATCCCGGTTCCAGGCGGCGCTGGAAGGGGATCCGGAATCGACGGAGGCGCTCTTCGGGATCGCCTCCATCGCGTTCGAGAAGGAGGACTGGGCGGAGGCCGCGGGCCCGTTGCAGAAGCTGGCGGCCCTGATCGAAACGGAGGAAGAGGATCCGGCGCGCCGGGCGCAGATCCACTTTCGGTGCGGATTCGTTCTGGAGAGGCTCGGGCGCCCGCCCGAGGATCGCATCCTCCACTTCGAGCGCGCGCTCGAGGCGGATCCGGACCACCTGATGAGCCTTCGGGAAGCGGAGAGAATCTACTTCGAGGCGGAACGGTGGTCCCAGGCCGCGCCGCTGGTCGAGCGCCTTCTGGAACGGCACGGGTCCTCGCTCCGGGAGGGGGAGGCGAACCGCCTGCGGGCGGACCAGGGAATCCTCCTGTGGAAGATGGGGGATCCCGAGCGGGGACGGGAGATTCTGGAAAGCCTGGCCGATCCCGAGGAGGAACCGCGCGTCTTGAAGGCGCTCGAGACCCTGTTCGAGGAGACGGGAGCGTACGACCGGGCCGTCGAGACGCTGGAGCGCATCTGCTCCTCCTTCGAGGAGGAAGAGGAGATCGTCGCGGCCAACAAGAAGCTCGGGCGCATCTTCACCGACCACATGAAGGACCCGGAGAAGGGGATCGGTTATTTTCAGAAGGCTTTGGAGCTTCTTCCCGACGACGCGCAAGCCGGCCGGGCGCTGGCGACCGCCTTCGAGAAGGCGCACCGGTGGACCGAGGCGGCGCAGGCCTGGAGCGTCCTGGCGGAAGGCCCCGGCGACCGGGAAGAGAGGGTGGAGGCGCGTTGCCGGATGGGCGCGATCTATCTCGACCACCTCGCGGACCCCAAAGCGGCCCGGGACGCCTTTGTGAAGGCACTGGTCCTGGACCCCGCCCACGAAGAGGCCCTCGAGGGCGTGTCGCGTGCGCGAGGCATCCGGAAGGAATGGAAGGCGCTGGCCAACGACTATCGCGGTGCGCTGAAGGAAAAGAAGGACGCCCCGCCCGCCCAGCGGGCGATCCTCCAGTTCAAGGTGGGCGAAGCCCTCTGGGAGGAAGGGGACCTCCCCGAGGCGGCAGAGGCGCTGGAGGCGTCGATCCGGCTCGATCCGGAACGGACGGCCTCCCGGCTCCTTCTCGCGCGGATCCTGGAAAAACGACCCCGGACGCTCGCCCGGGCCGCGGAGCACTACCGCGTGGTGGTCGAGAGGGCCCCCTACCGGACCGACGCCCTCCGCCGGCTCTGCGCGATCCGCCTCAAGACCGGCTCGGAAAAGACCGCGTTCGGACCGGCCGCGGTTCTCGTGGCCTTGCGCACCCACGCCTCCAAGGAATACGAAACCTACCGCGCCGGCGTCCCCGAAGCGCCCGCGACCGAGGGATGCCTGGATCGGAAGGCCGTCGCCGCCGTCCTCTCGATGGAAGGCGACGATCCGACCGTGCTCGAGGTGCTTCTGGAAACGGACGAGCATCTCGGCGACGCCGCGGGAGCGGACCTGGCCAAGCACGGCCTCCGGCGCCGGCGCAAGCCCGAGGGCGCGGAGGAAATCGTCGAACAGGCGGAAAACCTCGCGACCGTCCTCCACGCGCCCCCGATCGACCTTTTGGTGGCGGGGCAGGAAGTGGAAGAGGGCGTGAAGCTGGAGAATCTCAAGCCTCCCGCCCTGGTCACGGATCCCGGATTCCCGGACCTTCCCGCGGCCGAGAGGGTCTTCCTGCTCGGCCGGGCCCTCGGTTTGACGTTGCTGAAGCGCGCCACCGGCCTCGTCGAACCCGGAGGCCTCCGTCACATCCTGTTCGCCCTCGTTTCCGGCGCCGTTCCCGAAGCCGAGGAGGAAGGGGGACGCGACAAGAATGAAAAAGCCTTCCGCAAACGGGTCCGCGGCGCCCTCCCGCGACGCGTCCGCAAGCGCGTCGAGCCCGCCCTGCGGAGACTGTGGAAATCGAGAAACGAGATCGACCTGGAAACCTTCCAGCGGAACACGCGCGCCCTGGCCGACCGCGTGGGCCTGATCCTCTGCGGCGATCCCGTGGCGGCCCTCCACGCCAAGCTCCGTTTCGACGCACGGCTCGAAATGCCCGACGAAATGGATTCGGAAGAGATCCTCCGCTGGATCCGGAAAGCCCCCGACATCCGCGAGCTCATCGGGTTCATCGTCTCCGACGCCTTCCACGAGGCGCTCTCCACCTCGCGGGCGGCGCCGTGATGCTCGGCCTCGGCCGCCTTCAACACGAAGACACGAAGATCACATGAACGGTCAACGAAGAACGATTCCTCATTCCCATCACCCGTCTTCCCTCGCGCGAAGGGCGCGGGCCGCCCCGCGCAGGCCCAGGCGGGCCGCCACCGAGAAGGGCCGGGCGCGGAGGGCCTCGCGGAAGCTCGTTGCGGCGCCTTCCGGCTCCCCCCCCTCGAGGCGAAGGCGCCCGAGCTGGATCGCGTAGCGCGCCACGCGTCGGGCCGCGACGCGACGGACCCGCCGTGAGAGACCTGCCCGGGAAAACCAGCGGCGGTACACCTCGAGGTTCTCCCGCACGCGACGCCCACGGTCACGGCTCTCGTTCTCCCCGTGAATGCGGTACATCACCAGATCCTCGTCCACGAAACCCGCGGGAAACGACGCGGCCAGCCGCAGGAACCAGTCGTACTCGTCGGCGTACTGCAGGCTCTCGTCGAACGGCCCGACGGCTTCCGCCGCTTCCCGGCCCACCACCGCCGTGGACATCTGGACGAAGATGCGCTTCATCAGGGGAAGCAGGATCCGCCCCGAGGGGCCCCCGACAGGCTTGGACCGGAGCGTCTCGCCGTTTTGGACCGAACGGTAGCGCCCGTACACGAACCCGTTTCCCGCCTCGAGAAGGGGCAGCTGCCGTTCGAGCTTGTCCGGTACCCAGAGGTCGTCGGAGTCCAGGAAGGCGAACACCCGCCCCCGGGCCTCCCCGAGGCCGCGGTTTCGCGTCGCCGCGATGCCCGCGTGTCCCGCGAAAACGTAGCGGACCCGCGGGTCGCACAGGGCGGAGACCGCCTCTTCCGTCCCGTCCGTCGAGCCGTCGTCCACCACGATCGCTTCCAGATCGGCCACGCTCTGTTCGAGGATCGAGCGGACCGCCTCGACCACGAAGGCCCGGCGGTTGTAGGTGGGGACGATGACGCTGACGAGAGGGGCTTTGGTCATTGGTCACTGGTCATTGGGAGAACGATCCCGAATCCGGTCTTGGTGTACAGACGGGCACATGGGAGAAACGCATTTCGACGCTGAAATCCGGCGGCCCTTCGACTTCGCTCAGGACGGTGGTGAGCACAGTCGAACCGCTGAAATATGAAATCCCTACTCGTCTCTACGCCATTCCCCAAGTACGCCCCCTATCCCCCTTCTCGGTCCATGGCCGCGAGGCGGCGGAAGGCCGCGATCATGCGCGGCGCCGTCGCCTGCACCGAGTACCGCGCTTCCAGGCGGCGCCGGCCCTCGGCGCCCATGCGGATGCGCGCCTCGCGGTCGTCGAGAAGGGAGACGATCTTCTCCACCCACCCATCCTCCGTGGAAGCCAGGCAACCCGTCTCCCCCTCCACCACGACCTCCTTGTTCATCCCCACGGGCGTGCAGACGACCGGCACGCCGACGGCGTGGCACTGGAGGATCTTCAAGGCGCACTTCCCCTCGCTCCACGTGTCCATCGTGAGCGGCATCAGCCCGACGTCGAAGCTCCTGAGGTCCTCCGCCTCCTCCTCGAGACGCCAGGTCTTCTTGTCCACCGGCATCCGGTCGCAGTCGAAGAAGCGTCGGCTGACGATCTTGAGACGGACGTTCGGCCGGGCGTCGTGCACCCGGTCGAGGACGCTCTTCAGGCGCTCCAGGTAATGGAGGGACGTGGACGCGCCGATCCAGCCGAGCGTGAACTGCGCCGGATCCGACGAAGGCCAGGTTCGAGGCGCGTAGGCCTCCCGGTCCAGGGCCGTGGGGATCGCCTCCACCCAGTCGCAGTGCGCCCGTGCCTGTTCGGCCAGAAACGCGTTGCCCGCGAACACGCAGTCCACGGCACGGACCATGCGCCGGAAGCGGGCCTGCCGGGACCTCGAGGTCCGCTTGGGCGACAGGGAATTGGGGAACATCACCGCGTCGTCAAAATCGTAGACGAGCCGCTTCGCCGCGCGCTTCACCAGCGCCAGCTCCCACGGCTGGTAGCGGTACCGCTGGACGAGCAGCACGTCGAAGTCCCGGAAGCGCTTCAGGTGCCCGAGGCGTTTCAGGAAACGCTTGGGCTTTTCGATCACCTCGCATCCGATCCCGGCTTCCTCGAAGGCGGGCAGGTACTGCAGCACGCGAAGGCGCGACATGGGCACCTCCCGGCCCTGGATGATGAAGAGGACGCGGATCTTGTCGCGTTCGTCCGGCATGGCCTACCACGCTATCCTCGCCAAGACCGGCATGCAAGGAGGCTTTCGCGCTGTGCGCAAGTCGAACAGGGGTGGCCTGTCGTGTCCCAGCCCAAACCGATCAAGGTAGGTGTGGTGCGCCACGAGCACGGAGGCGCGGGGATTGCCTCGCGGAAATCGTCCGGGGCCGGAGCCGGGCGGGCCCCCGGCGGTTTCGAGAACCGCCTTCCTCACCAAAGACGTGAGAACGTGAGGGGTGAGTCCCAACCAAGGTGGGATGGCAATCTCAAAAAGAGTGGGATACGACATCCGTTCCCTCGACGCTTGCAAAAACCTTCCCGTCCTATACAACAAGGGGGTTCTACGCGGAAACCGGGTACGTGTCTGCAAGCGGAGGGGAGAGTCGGCATGCGCGACGGGGAGGGCAGGGAGAGGCGATTACGCGTTCTGCTCACGCTGAACAAGGTCCCGGGACTGGGCCCCGCGAGGATCCGCGCCCTCCGGGACGCCTTCGGCGGGCTCCCGGCGGCGCTTCGCGCCTCCTCGAAGGAATGGACCGGGGTGCCGGGGATCGGGCGCGGCATCGCGGACGCCCTGGCGGAGGCCCGGGATCGCTTCGATCCGTCGGCGGAGATCGAGCGGGCGGAATCGATGGGGATCGATCTGCTCATGGAGGAGGACGGCGGGTATCCCTCCCTGCTCCGGGAGATCCACGCGCCCCCGCCCGTCCTCTACGTCCTGGGCGGCTTGCCCGGAGATTTCCGGGAAGCGGTGGCCGTGGTGGGCACGCGCCGCTGCTCTCACTACGGGCGCATGCAGGCGGAGAAGCTCTCGGGCATGCTGGCGGGGGCCGGGTTGGCGGTGGTCAGCGGACTCGCCCGCGGCATCGATACCTACGCGCACCGCGCCGCGCTCGAGGCCGGGGGCCGGACGGTCGCGGTTCTCGGGTCCGGCCTGAACCGGCCTTACCCCCCCGAGAACGCTCCGCTGTTGGAGAGGATCGCCGAGCGGGGTGCCGTCCTGTCGGAATTTCCCCTCGACGCCACGCCCCAGCGGTCCCATTTCCCGCGCCGGAACCGGATCATCTCGGGGATGTCGCTGGGCGTGGTGGTGGTGGAGGCGGCGAAGGGAAGCGGCTCCCTCATCACCGCCCGATGGGCCGCGGAACAGGGCCGGGAAGTGTTCGCCGTCCCCGGCAAGATCGATTCCCTTCGGTCCTCCGGGACCCACGCCCTGATCAAGGACGGGGCGAAGCTGGTGGAGAACGTGGAGGACGTCCTCGAGGAGATCGCGCCCCAGCTCGCGGACGCGGCGGGGCGGCGGGACTCCGCGACGGCGGACCGCCGCCCTTCCCGGGATCCGACCCTGCAGGCCGTGTGGGATGCACTGGAAGCGGAGCCGGTCGGCATCGACGAGATCGTCGAAAAGACGGGCCTGCCCGCTTCGAGCGTCGCCGGGGCGCTGTTCATGCTCGAGATGAAGCATGAAGTCCGCCCGTTTCCGGGGCGGCGGTTCGCACGGCGGTGAAGGGCGAAGGATTCGTGGTTTGGACGGGGGGACATGCGCAGAGGGAACGGGCATCCACTCGGGTCCGGGGACGGACCGCGCTTTCGCGAGGGCTTCCGCTGGGAGTCCGATAGGGAGGGCGGAGACGGGGGGTCCGCCCCGCCGGAGGTCGGGGTTCCCGGCGAGGTGCTTCGCTCCCTTCCCGGCCGGGAGGTTCGCCTGTACCGCCGCGAAGACGGAACCGCCCTCGTCCTCAAGACGTTCTGGCCCCGGCGTCCCATCGACGTTTTCCGCCATCTCCTGTTTCCGTCCCCCGCCCGCCGGGAGCGCGACCGCTTGCGGCGGGCGCGGGATCGGGGGGTGCCGGCGCCGGCGCCGGCTGCGCTGGGGGAGCGGAGGCGGTTCGGCGTTCTCCGCGAGAGCGTGCTGGCCATGTCGTACGTGGAGGGGTTGCGCGCGGACCGGATGTTCGAGGGGACGGCGCCGGGAGAGGCGGTGCGAAACCGGTTCCTGGAGGCGTTCGCGTCGTTTCTTCGGACGCTCGTGGATCGTGGGCTTCGTTTCCGTGACCTGCATCCGGGGAATTTTCTGGTTCGCCGGGAGGGGGGGGCCTTCTCGTTCACGGCGGTGGATTTCGGGGCGGTCTCGTTCGGGGGGACGGCGAGGGGAGGGGCGACGGACGAGGTGCTTCTCCGGATGGATCTCTATCTTCTCGGGCGGGCTTCCACGGCGGAGCGGGTGCGGTTCATGAAGGCGTTCCTTAGCCCCGGCGCGAGCCGGGATCAGCGGCGGGCGACGGCGTCGAGGCTGTCGGGGCGCGTCGAGCGGGAGGCCCGTCGGCTGTGGCGGAAGGCGGGCCGGCGGTGCATGGGGGAGAACAAGTATTTCGGCCGGTTTCGTTCGGGCGGGTTCCGGGGGCGCTGCCGGCGGGGCGCGCCCCGGCCCTGGTCGGGGTCGGATCCGATGGAGCCGTTCGGGCGTGCGGAGGCGGAGAGGCTCAAGGATTCGGCGGGGGCGCTGTCGGTTTTGTTCGAGGGGGAGGGTGGGAGGCTGTACGGAAAGTACTACAGGCCGGCGTCCTGGGGGGATATCCTGAAGGCGGTCTTCCGGCCCTCGAAGGCCCTGCGCGCCTGGAAGCGATCCTGTATGCTGGAGGCGTTCGGTCTTCCGGTGCCGCGGGCGATCGCGGCTGGATCGCGCCGGGTGGCGGGGATGCCGTTGGGCTCGGTGTTCTTCGCGGAAGGTGTGGAGGACGGGATCTGCTTGGATCGTTTCCTTCATCAGAGGCGTGGTTCCCGTGAGGCCGGGGAGGCGGTGCGGGCGGTGGGCCGGATGGTGGGCCTGTTGCACCGCCGCGGGTTTTCCCACCGGGATCTGAAGGCGGGCAACATCCTGGTGCGGGCGGGGGCGCCGGGGGAGGTGTTTCTCACGGACCTCGACGGGTTGACGGGGCCGCGTCGTCTCACGGCGCGGAGACGCCGCAAGGATCTCGCCCGCTTCCTCCGTTCGGCGCGTGAGGATTGCGGTTTCGGGGAGAGGGAATTCGGGTGGTTCCGGGAGGCCGTCGATCGAGCGCAAGTCCGATGAAGAAGAGTAGAGCGGCGCTGATCCAGTTCCGGCGGTTGCTCGCCTATGTGATGGACTACAAGAAGGTCATCCTTCTGGTGGTCCTTTTCATGGGGGTGTACGGGGTCTGTACGGCGCTTCGGACGTGGCTTCTCCTGCCGGCCATGCAGAATTTCATGGGGGGCCGGCAGGAGCAGGGTCCGGGCTCGTTCTGGACGAAGATCAACGACCGGGTCTGGGGGGAGGCGGAAGCGGAGGCGGAAGGGGAGGGGGACGCGGGCGCCGGGGAGGGGGCGTCCGCCGACCGGATGACGAGGCGGAACTTCGAGGAGATGGCCCGCCTGGCGGTCTGGTTCGGCTTCTTTTCGCTCTTCATCGGGGTGGCGGTGTTCGGGCGGGAGTACTTCATGCGGTATCTGGTCAACCGCGTCACCACGGACATCCGCAACGACATGTACGGCAACCTGGTGGATCTGGATCTCCGGTTTTTCGACACGCGCCGGATCGGGGATCTCATCTCGCGCGTGACGAACGACATCCAGGCGACGCAGAACTTCCTTCGGTCCACGGTGAGCGACCTCATCCAGCAGCCGCTGACGCTGGCGGCGTCGGTGGCGACGGCCTTCATCATCTCGTGGAAGCTCTCCCTGTTCACGTTCCTGGTGATGCCGGTGGTGGCGCTGCCGCTGGTGAAGTTCGGGAAGATGGTCCGCCGGCAGGCCCGCAAGAGCCTGATCAAGCTGGCGGACGTGACGGACGCCATGCAGCAATCCTTCTCGGGCATCAAGATCGTCAAGGGCTTCCTGCAGGAGTCGTTCGAGAAGGACCGGTTCTACCGGGCCAACGAGGGGTATTTCCGCAAGCTGATGCGGGTGGTCCGGGCCAAGGCGACGAGTCGGGCGGTCATCGAGTTCTTCTGGAACGCGGGCACGGCGGTGATGGTGCTCTTCGGGGCCTGGCTGGTCTACCGTTCGGTCTGGGGGCTCACCTTGCCCGTGCTGCTGACGTTCATCGTGCTCGTCGCCTCGATGTACCAGCCCCTCAAGACGCTCACGAAGGCCTACAACAACATCCAGGAGGCGCTGGCGGGGTCCACGCGGGTGTTCGAGCTCATGGACCTGGAGCCCGAGATGCAGGACGCGCCGGACGCGGTCCCCTTCGAGGGCGTGAAGCGGAGCGTAGCGTTCAAGAACCTCACCTTCGCCTACGACACGGAACCGGTGCTTCGCAACATCACCGCGGAGATCCGCAAGGGGGAGGTGGCGGCGCTGGTGGGCGAGAGCGGCGCGGGCAAGACGACGTGCCTGGACCTGCTCGCGCGCTTCTACGACGTCCCCCCCGGGAGCATCGAGATCGACGGCACGGACCTGAGACGGTTCTCCCGGGCCTCGCTGCTGGGCAAGATGGCGCTGGTGACGCAGGATCCCTTCCTGTTCAACGGCACCGTCGAGGAGAACATCCGGTACGGGAAACCGGAGGCCAGCCGGACGGAAGTGGAGGAAGCGGCGCGGGCGGCCTTCATCCACGACTTCATCGTCGGGGATCTCGACCGGGGATACGACACGGTGGTGGGGGAGAGGGGCGCCCGCCTGTCCGGGGTCCAGCGGCAGAGGATCACCATCGCCCGCGCGCTCATCCGGAACCCCGACATCCTCATCCTGGACGAGGCCACCGGGTCCCTGGACACGGAGACGGAGAACCAGGTGCAGATGGCCCTGAAGAACCTGATGAAAGGGCGCACCACCTTCGTGATCGCCCACCGCCTCTCCACCATCCTCGACGCCGACCGGATCCTCGTCCTCGACAAGGGACGGCTCGTGGAAATGGGGAGCCACGAGGACCTGGTGAAACGGGGCGGCCTCTACGCGAAACTGTACGTACAGCATCTCCAGCCGGGCGAAGGACCGCCGATCCCGGCGGGAGGGGACCGTGAAGGCTGACACGTCGAAACCGGAGACGGCGAAGCCCGAACCGGCGCCGATGAACGTCCTGTTCCAGGTCGGGAGCCTCGAACCCCGCTCCACCACGTCGCACACGCTCTACCTCGCCCGCCAGATCCAGGACCTCGGACACGGCGTGCGGATCGTCACGCCCGGCGGACCGCTCGAGCCGGAATTCGCCCGCTGGAAACTGGAGCTGGTCGTGGAACCCCGTCTCGGCATGACGCTGCGCGCGCGCTCCGGCGCGGCCCGCGTCGCACGGGCCCTCGATCGGACCCGGTTCAAGCCCGACCTGATGCATGCCCTGAGCCCCGACGTGGACGCCGTCGGCGCGCTGGTGGCCGAAACCTGCCGGCTCCCCTTCTTCCTCTCGGTCCACACCGCCCTGCGCCGGCACCACGCCCTTCATCTTCCCCGCCCCCTCTTGCGCGGCATCATCGCGGGCTCCCAGGAAATCCGCGAGAACCTCGTGAACCAGCGACGCCTCCCGAGAAACCTCCTCCGCGTCATCTCCACGGGCGTCGACGCGAAGTATTTCCGGCCCGACGGGCGCCTCCGGGATCCACGGCACTCCTTCATCCCGGTCGTGGGCATGGTCGGCCGCTTCGAACTCCACAAGGGCGCCGCCGATTTCATCCGCGCCGCCAAGATCGTCGTCGAACAGGGCCACGACGTCCACTTCCTCCTCTCCGGCGAGGGGCCCGAAGCCGAACACCTGCGGGAAATGGTCCTGGAGATGCGACTGGAAAGCCGCATCACCTTCGCCCCCGCCTCCCGCGACTACCGCTCCCTGCTCGGCGCCATCGACGTCTTCGTGCGCCCGGGTACGCGCGAGGGCCTCGGCATCTCCCTGCTCGAGGCCATGGCCAGCGGCAAGCCCGTCATCGCCTCCGGCGTGGGCTCCATCTTCTCCATCGTGAAGGACGGGGAGACCGGGTACGTGGTGCCCAAGGCGGACGTGGCCAAGCTCGCCCTGGCCGTCACGCGCCTCGTCACCAACCCCGCCCGCGCCATGGAAATGGGACGAAGGGCCCGCAAGCTCGTCGAGAAGGACTTCGAAATCGCCGACAAGTCCAGACAGACCGTCGCGTTCTACCGGGAAAAACTGGACGGCTAGAGCGCGTCCTTCGCGTTCCGAGCCTCACTCCGCCTCCTCTTCCGCGGCGCCCACGGGCGGCGCCGCGCCGGCGCGGGGTCTGGGCGCCGCGAGAAGGACCACGACGGTCTCCGACGCGAAGCCGAGGACGAGAACGGCCGCGCCCAGGATGTGGTCGAGGGCCCCCAGCGACCAGAGCGCCCAGGACGCCAGGAAGATGGAGCCCAGCCGGGCGAGGCCGCCGGCGGCCATGCTCCGGGTCCTGTGGCGCGTCAGCGCCAGGCCGTGGAAGTAGTTCCGCACGGTCACCACGAAGGGCACCAGGCACAGGACCCAGATCGCCTGCCGGGCGAGGGGCAGGATGTCGTCGCCGACGCCGATCAGGTCCTCGAGAACGAAGACCCCGACGGGCGTCGCCGCGACCACGAGCATGAGGGCCGAGACGACGGCGAGGACCGAGGCCATGAATTTCCTGAGCCCGGCGAGGTCGGACAGGCCGAAGGTGACGAAGAGGTGGCGGAACTGGTTGAGGGGGTTGTGAAACAGGATGGAGACGTCAAAGGCCACGCGGAGCGCCGCCACGGTGACCACGGCCCGGGGGGCGCGGCTGACGAAGGCGTAGATGACGGGCCGGCTGAGGGCGAACATCACGCTCGTCACGGCCACGGGCCAGAAGAAGGCCAGGGCCTTGCGGTAGGTCAGCGGCGGGCGGGGAGAGGGATCCGGAAGCGCGTAGAGAAGGCGGTAGAAGAGGGAAGCGAGGAGGAGATGGACGGCGCTGGCCGCGACCCGGGCCAGGGCGAGGGTCGCGACGGCCTTCCACCGGAGGCTCCATCCCAGGATCAGGACGGCGAGGACGATGCCGATGTGCGCGAGGTTCAGGACGGTGACGGTGCCGGTCCGCCGGCTCTGGATGAGCAGGCCGCGGAAGAACTGGCGCTGGGTGTTGAGCAGGAGGAGGGGAGAGAGGTAGCGGAGGTAGAGGGCGACGTCGTCGAGGATGGCGCCGTGGATGTCGAACAGGGCGCCGAGCAGGGCCTTGCCGGGGGGCGTGAAGGCGAGGAGGAGCACGGGCAGGGTGAGGAGGGCGCCGATGCCCGTGAGGAAGCGCCGGCAGGTCCCGAGATCCCGGCGGCTTCTCACGAGGGCGTTGACCATCTGGGGGAGGAAGCCCAGCATGGCGTGGAAGAGGGCGAACACGCTGCTCGCGTAGGCGAAGACGGCGAGCTCGCGGGCGGCGTCGGGGTAGCGGCTCAGCGTGCCATTCTGGAACTGGCGCCCCACGAGCATGGCCGCGCCCATGATCGCCAGGGGCCAGAAGAAGGCGAGGTACCCCCCGCTTCCCGCCGGCTTCCCTGCTCCCCCCCTTTCGCCCGCTTCCTCCTTCGCCTTGCCGGCGATGGTTCACCTCCCTGCCGCGGAAAAGGAACGATTATCGCCTGGAGGGGGAGAAGAGGGAAAGGGGAAAGAGGCGTTTCGTGTATTCGTGTATGCGGATCGGGCCGCGTCCGCTTCCGCGAAGAGTCCCGCTAGCGCGGCCGGATCGCCGGAAGCGAGGCACCGGCGGACCGCCCCCAGTTCCCCGAGAAACTCCGCCAGCGCCTCCTCGATGGGATCCCGGTTCGTCACGAGGATGTCCGCCCAGACCTCCGGCGAAGAGGACGCCCCCCGCGTGAGGTCGCGGAAGCCCCCCGCCGCGAGCCCCGTCGCGTAGGCAGATTCCAGATTTGAGTCAGCCCTGAGCCTTCGGCTCTCCCGAAAACCATGAAAACTTGAAGGGCGACCTTGCTCACCACCCCCCTGCGCCCGTCGATCCATTCTACAGGCTCAGGATCGACCGTGAGCCGGGGTCGAACGGTCGAAGGGCGGAGTGGCGCAGCCATGCGGGCCGAGGTACTGCGGACAGGATGTCCCTGTCTGCCGTCGCTGACGGCGACAGGCGGACGCGATCCGACCTGAGTTGCTGCCGGCTGGACCCGCCGCCAAGGCTATGGCGGGGAACAGCTGGCGGTCCTTGTGAGCGGTCTGCTTCAGAGAAGATCACAACGGACTCACACCGTGAATGGCTCGAGGCGCTATTCGCGCTGTAACCGTTTTTCGCGATTTCCATGCCCTCACGGCCCCCGGTTCCCCGCGGCCCCACGGGTGTCGGTAAGAAAAGAGCAAGAGTCTCGGAACGAAATTGCTTGTAGCGCCCTGGGGGGATGTCCCCCCCAGGGCGCTAGGAGCAACGGGGCCACGAGGGGCCTGGGGTGAAAATGCGCGAAAAAACCTCGGAACCCCTCTGAGAACCTGGAATACGAGGGTCACCCTGGGGTATTTTCTATCGGGTGGGCTATGGAAGGTGGGAAAGACGCATGACTTGCCGACAGCGCGAAACGCTCGGGGCGCGCCGGGGCTGACACGGCGGATGCGCAAGCGTATAATGAAACGGTCTAGGCGTAAGGATCCGTCAAGGAAAACCGTGAGTCAACCGAAACGAAAATGTCCCTTCTCGGGTGTCCGTTGCCGGGACTGCCCGATGTTTCGCGCACGGCACTACTACCTCTGCCATCCCGAGGTCCGGGCGGAAAAGGAGAAGCGGGAGGCCGCGTCCGCCGAGACCGAAGGCGGGACGGCCCCCTGGTTCGAGAGCCGGTTTCCCGCCTCGGGGAACGTCGAGGACATCCGGCCCTCCCGGTGGGGGAAGGTGGAAGACCTCGTCTGGCCCTGACGCCCGGCTCCTTCCCCGGCGGGAAGCAGCCCTTTCGCGCGGAGGAACATGGACGCGGGACGGCCCTCCTGGGACAGGATGATGGCGCGGCGGAAGGACGTGCGGCGCCGCTTCCCCGATCCCCTGCGTCTTCCCTTGACGCGCCGGCCCGAGGCGCTGATCGCCTCCCGCCTTCCGGGCTCCGTCCGCCTGCTCGACGTCGGCGCCGGGGACGGAAGCCTGGAGGGGAAGCTGCGCGCCGAAGGCGCGGAGGTGGACTACACGGGCGTCGACCCGCTGGGCACGGCGACGGTCCGCGCCCTCGACGAGGCCCGGGGCCCGTTCGGCGCGGCGTGCCTGCTCGAGGTGATCGAGCACCTCGAACCCGACGAAGGGGCCGATCTCCTCAGGGCCGTGCGGGAGAAGCTCGCGCCCGGAAGCCCGGTCTTCCTCTCCACGCCCAACGTCTTCAAGCCGGGGCAGTTCGAGCGCGACGCCACCCACAAGACGCCGTACGCCTGGGAGGAACTGGGGGCCCTGGTGCTCGTGGCGGGTTTCGAGCTGGAGGGCCTTTTTCGCGTCTACAACGCGCCCTGGGTCTCCCGCCTCGCCCACCTCGTCGTCTTCCGGTGGCTTCACCGCTTCCTGCAGATCGACTGCGCCCGCTCGGTCATGGCGGTGGGGCGGCGGTAGCCCCCCCCCTTCCCGGCGTCAGCCGAGCAGCATCGTCTCGCGGCGGAAGAGGGCCCGTCCGACGCCGTAGGAGACGGCGGTCAGGAAGACGAGAAGCGCGACCACCGTGGCGTACTGCAGAAGGAAGGGCTTTCGGATCCACCAGAGGAAGGCGCGGAAGGCCGGCTCCTTGAGCGGGGTGAGGAAAAGCACGGCGGCCAGGCCGAAGACGGCGAAGAGCACGACCGTGATGAGTCCTCCCAGCAACAGACCGGCCCCCTGCGTCGTGCGCGCCCGGACGGAGCAGATCGCCCCGAGCCCCACGTGGAAGCCGCTCAGGAGAAAGGGGAAGGGGAGGGAAAGCAGCGCCCCGGCCACGATCACCCCGGGCGTGAATCCCTCGAGTTCGCGCCCGTGCAGGATCAGGACGTACGCGCCCAGAAGAACCATCAGGACGCCCCCGTAGATCGAGGAGGGGATCGTGACGCTCAGGAACTTGAAGAGATAGAGCGCCCGGTCCGAGGGAGGCGTCATGAGCAGGACCTCCAGGGTCCCCTTCTCCTTCTCCCCCACGAAGGTCGCCAGCGCCAGGGGCAGGGCGAAGAAGGAGCCGTACCAGGCCATGCCGGCGGCCGCGAGAATCACCATCCAGCACCGGACGCCGTCCGTCATCGGAAAACCGGGGCCGGCGCCGGCCCGCCGGGAAGCGGTCGTTCCGGCCGGTTTCTCCTTTTCGTCTCCCGGTTCATCCCGCGTTCCGCCCCCGGGTTCGCCGGCGGTTTCCAGAAGGGCTTCCGCTTCCCGGGAAGCCTTGTCGGCCTCCTTCTGCCGCCTTTCGGCCATGGCCGCGACCTCGATGGACACCGCCGTGAACACCGCCGAGGCCACCCCGATCACCAGGGCGAACAACTGCTGGCGGTCGCGGAGCATGGTGCGAAGCTCCTTGCCGAGGAGGGCCTTCATCAGCATGTTCCCCTTCATGGGCCCCCTTCCTTTCCGGCTTCCTGCCGGACGATGGACCGGTACAGGGACCGCAGGTCCTCCTCCTCCGCCGACACGTCCAGAACGTCCGCGCCTTCCGTGACGAGCCGTCGCACCACCGCAGGCACAACCGATCGAAGCGACGAAGCCTCCACGTTGAACCGCAGCGTTTCCCCTTCCGCCCGCGGGTTCGAGACGCCGGCCAGACCGTCCAGCGCGCCGAGGAAGCGTCCCGCCTCGCCCGCGAGCCCGACCCGGTAGGCCGGAGGCCGGTCGGAGAGCTCGTCGAGGGCCCCCTCGGCCAGCAGGCGGACCTGGAGGATGGCCACGCGGCTGCACAGGCGCTCGACCTCCTCGAGCTGGTGGGACGCGAAAAGCACGGTCACGTCGCGTTCCCGGGAAAGGGTGAGGAGGATCTCCCAGACTTCCTCCACGACGGAGGGGTCCAGGCCGGAGGTGGGTTCGTCGAGGATGAGGATGGTCGGTTCGTGGAGCAGGGCCCGGATGAGATGGAGCTTTCTCCGCATGCCTTTCGAGAACGTGCCCACCCGCTGGCGCCGCCGGTCGGACAGTCCCAGCCTCTCGAGCAGGGGGGCGGAGCGCGCCTCGACGGTGCGGGCGTCGAGACCGTAGAAGGCGCCGTAGTAGGCCAGCTCCTCCGAGGCAGTGAGAATGTCCAGGTTGCCCGCTTCGCCGGGCACCAGGCCGATGCGCCGGCGCGCCTTCACCGGTTCCGACGCCATGGAAACGCCGTCCACGAAGGCCTCGCCCTCGGTGGGGGCGAGCAGGCCGCAGAGCATCCGCAACGTGGTGGTCTTTCCCGCCCCGTTGGGGCCGAGGAGGCCGAAGATCTCGCCGCGCCGGATCTTCACGTCCAGCCCTGTCACGGCCCGCACGGAGGCGTTGCGCGCCTCGTACATCTTGCCGAGGTTCCGCGTCTCGATCGCGAAGTCCCCCTCCGGGGCGGGCGCTCGAGGCTTGGATCGCAAGTCGCCGGCCATGGGTCCCTCCCCTGGATCTCCGGGCCCCGGCCCGCGCGCGCGCTTCCGGGCCCCGGTTTGGCTTCCATGATGCAAAATCCCGGGAGAGATTCCACTTTCCGCCCGTCTTTTGGGGTTCACGTTTCGCCGACGATCGGAATGCAGGGGAGAGGGGTGGTTTGAAAAATGATCGAATTTTTTTGTTTGCATCCCGGGAATCAACCCGTATACTTTTTTCAACACTACAGGTTTTCGGGAAAGGGTACAGGGGGACGAAAAGAGAACCAGGACCAGGAACGGCGTACTTCACACCTTCTTGATCCAGCCAGATCATCACACCGTCTTTGTGGGACGGTATTTTCAAAGGTTGAGGCGGACAAAGTGTCTGCCCGGAAAGGAAACCATGTACGAGGACAGGGAACTGACATGCGGGGACTGCGGACAGGCCTTCATCTTTTCGGCCAAGGATCAGGAATTCTTTGCCAGCAAAGGATTCCAGGATCCCAAACGCTGTCCGGACTGCCGTCGGGCAAGAAAGGATCAGCGGGGGGGCGGAGGTTACGGCGGCCGCGAGCGCAAGGACTACGAAGTCATCTGCGCCGACTGCGGTTGCAAAACGACCGTGCCCTTCGAGCCGAGGGGTGACCGGCCCGTCTACTGCCGGGAGTGCTTCGAGGCGCGTCGCCGGTAGGACCGCGAGGAAGAAAAGGATAGGCCGGACGTTTCGTCCGGCCTGTTCTTTTTCGAAATGGCTGTCTTCTACGGCAGGCCGAGTTCCAGACCGAGCAGAAGATTCGTCCCGGGACCGTTGAGCCCCGAGCCGTGCACACGATAGTCCTTGTTCCCGAGATTCTCGGCGCCGGCGAACAGACTGACGTTTTCCGCGGGCTTCGCCCCCAACCTCAGGGACAGCAGCCCGTATCCGGGGGTCCCGCCGGGCGGGATCCGTTGCGTGTCCCCTTCGTCGCGAAGCGACAGCTTGTCCGCCCTCCCCGCCATCTCCAGGCTTCCCTCCACCCAGAAGCGGCCCTTCGGATCCTCGTAGCGGAGCCCCAGGGAGCCTTCCATGGGCGGCAGGCGGCTCAGCCAGGTGCGGACCTTCCGGCGTTCGTCGTCGTAGGTGTCCTGCATGCCTTCCATCCAGAAAAAGGAACCCCGGACGGAGAAACCGCCTCCGATCCTGAGGGCGCCCTCCGCTTCCAGGCCGTAGGCGAAACCGTCCCCCACGTTGTCCTTGGTGACCTCGTGGTCGCTTCCGATCATCCGGCCCGTGGGGTAGCGCATGATGCCGTTCATCAGGAGCGTGTAGAAGAGGGCGATCTGCGCCGAGAAGGGCCGGCGGTCGGCTTTCACGCCGAGCTCGAAGGTGAGGAAATGTTCCGCGTCCAGATCGGGCGAGGGGGTCTCGATCTCGTCGGACCGGGCCGTGTCGAGACGCGTGAGGTCGGAGAGGTTCGGCGCGCGGAAGCCCTGCGCCGCCCCGCCGTACACCCGGAGGCCGTCCGCCGGTTTCACGAGAAACCGGAGTGAGCCCGAGAGGTCCGACCAGCGGTCGCTCACCTCGATCGGGTCCCCCGTCCGGGGGTCCTTCACCTCCTGGGCGAGCGCGGACGCCCAGGTGAAGCGCAGACCTCCCGTGATCTCCAGGAAGTCCCCGAGGCGGAGCTCGTCCCGCAGGAAGGCGCCGAAGAGGTCGTAGGCCGCGTCGTCCCCCACGGGCCCCTGGATCTCCACCGAAGAGAGCGATCCGTCGGCGTCGTACTTCCGGGCGAAGGAGTTGACCACGTCGTGGTAGTGCTCGAGCCCCGCCGTGATCCGGCCCGCCGGCGTCTCCAGCTCCGCCAGGGCGAACGCCCCCGCCGTGCCCGCGTCGAAGCCCTGCCAGTCGCTCTTGCCCGCGCTCTTCGTCCGGTTCCGGTCCTCCTGCTGGACCTGGTAGGATACGGAGACCTGCGCGCGCCGGAACCATCCCGCTTTCCCCGTCCACTCGGCTTGCGCGTACCCGAGATCCCGTTGCTGGTCCAGGATCCGCTCGCGCTCGTTGCCCACGGTCGTTCCGTGCCACGAGATCCCGTACACGGTCTTGTGCGTCCGCCACGCGTTCTCGATGCTGACGTGCTGGATGAGAGCGCTCACGGTGACGGCGTCCGAGGGCTTCCAGACCGCCTTGAGGTCGCCGTCCCACTCGCGGTAGCCGGTCTTCTCCATTCTTCCCACGTGCCGGCCGCCGACCAGATCCCCGAAGTCCTTGCAGGAGATCCCGCCGAGGAGGCCGAACCGTCCCATCCCCCCGACGCCGATCTCCGCCCGTCCCTGGTGGGAGGCCTCGGCGCTCGCGAAACGGTCGTCGAGGCGCGGATCGATCGTCCATCCGCGATCCGGAATCCCGGGAGAGAGGGTGACGGCGTTGACCGTGCCCCCCACCGCGTCGGACCCGTACAGGACGGAGGCCGGCCCCCGGACGAGCTCGACGCGCTCCAGGGAAAAGGGATCCACGGTGTTCCAGTACTGGTTCGGGCCCGACCGGAAGACCGAGTTGTTGAGCCGGACGCCGTCGATGAGAAGCAGCGTGTGGAAGGAGGTGAGGCCGCGGATGTAGGGCGAGCCCTGGCCGTGGGAGGTCTTCTGGGTCATGACGCCGGGAAGCGCGTCCACCGCCTCGGGGAGGGTGCGGAACCTCAGGCCCGTCTCTTCCCCGAGAACGAGCGGAGAGATGGAATAGGGGAGGTCGATGGGCGTTCGTTCCCCCCGGGCGGCCGTGACGTTCACCTCCGGGAAGCGAAAGGCCGAGGGCGGTTCCGCGAGAGCCCGGGGCGCCTGTCCGCCGGATTTCTCGGGGCCGGTTTTCTCCCCGCTCCCTTCGGCCCCCCGGGCCGGCGCCTGCATGACGAACGCGAGCAACAACACGTACGCCGCGATCCGTCCCCGGATGCGCACGGAACGGATTCTCCCGCCTCCACCCATGGCTTTCTCCTCGAAGACGTTCTCGGGAATACGACATCCATCCATGCCGGAGCCCCACGGCCCCCTCCCAGTGCAAAGCGTGTTCCGCACGCCGAGGGTTCTCTCAAGTCATTGTTTGGCAACAACTTGCAATGTGGACCGCCGCGCTGCCACGCAGGGCATGTACATTCCCTAGTCACCCGGAAGGGAGATCTGTGAAAAGGTGCGCAAGAGTGCGCGGGGCGCCGGTCTCGCGCCTGCGTTCCGCGTCGTTCCGGGCGCCCGGCGAAGCGGCCCGGATCCGGTGGGAGTCTCGAGGCAGGAAATTCGTCCAAGAAAAGGGAGTTCATCCCGGGACCCTAGTCTGGTGTTGGAGGACACGAGCATGGCATCCAGAGACGAGACCTTGCGCTTCCGTTTGAAAGACGACACACGGGTCGTCGTCAGGCCGCTGCAGGGGGGGGACGAGGCGGCGCTGCTCGCCTTCTTCCGCAAGGTCCCCCTGGAGGACCGGCTTTTCATGGAGGACGACATCACGGATCCGGAGGTGATCCGCCGGTGGTGCGGGGACATCGATCCCGAGAAGGCCTATCCGCTGGTGGCGGTCGACGGAAGCGGGAACATCGTGGCGGACGGTGTCCTCCGCATGCGGAAGACGGGCTGGCAGAGGCACATCGGGGAGATCCTCGTCACGGTCGACCGCGCCTTCCAGCACAAGGGGCTGGGGTCGATCCTGACGCGCCAGCTGCACGACATGGTCGTGATGGAGATCGACGCGGACGTGCTGTGGGAACAGATGATGGAGCTCGAGTTCGGCGACCTGTCCGGCGTGTACTGACCGGCAGAAAGCCGCGCTCAGCCCTCGGTGACTTCGCGGATGGACTCGTAGGCGGCGTCCAGCACGCGCCCGAGGTCCTTCTCGGTCATGGCCGGCGGGGGCATGACGACGACCACGTCCCCGAGCGGCCTCAGGATCACGCCGCGCTTGCGGGCCGCTCTGCAGGCCAGCGCCCCGATGCGGGATTCCAGGGGGAACGGCTTCCGGGCTTGCGGGTCGGCCTCGAGCTCGATGCCGATCATGAACCCCTTCTGCCGCACGTCGCCGACGTGGCCGAGATCAAGGAAGCGCTTCAGCTCCCTCTCGAGGAAGGCGATCTTGCCCGGCGCCTTCGAAAGCGTCCCTTCCTCCTCGAACACGTCCAGGTTCGCGAGTGCGGCCGCGCTCGCCAGCGGATTGCCGGAGTAGGTGTGGCCGTGGAAGAAGGTCTTCTTCTCGGCGTAGGGGCCCCGGAAGGTCCGGAAGATCGTTTCCGTGGTCAGCGTCGCGGCCAGGGGGAGGTACCCTCCCGTGATCCCCTTGGCCACGGCCATGAAATCGGGCTCGACGCCCTCCTGCTCGACGGCGAACATCGTCCCCGTGCGCCCGAATCCCGTCGCGACCTCGTCCGCGATGAACGGGATCCCGAGCCTCGTGCACGCTTTGGCCATCCGGCGGAGGAACCCCTCCGGGTGGACGATCATGCCCGCCGCGCCCTGGACCAGGGGTTCCATGATGAACGCCGCGATCTTCGAGGCGTTTCGCTCCAGTTCCTCCTCCGCCGCGTCGGCGCAGGCCATATCGCAGCGTCCGGGATCCAGGTCGAAGGGACACCGGTGGCAGTCGGGGCAGGGCAGGGCGATCGTATCGAAGAGAAGCGGCTTGTAGGTTCCGTGGAAGAGGTCGATGCCCCCGACGCTGACCGACCCGACCGTGTCGCCGTGGTAGCCCTGCTTGAGGCCCGCGAAGAGGGTGCGGTTCCTGTCGGGCGGATCCGTCTGCCGCCAGGACTGGAATGCCATCTTCAGCGCCGCCTCGCAGGCGGTGGAGCCGTTGTCGGAGTAGAAGACGCGGGAGAGGCCCCGGGGGGCGAGGGCGAGCAGGCGTTGGGCGAGCCGGACGCCCGGCGGGTGGGAAAGCCCGAGGAACGTGGAATGGGCCACCTTGCCGAGCTGGGCCTGCACCGCGGCGTCGATCTTCGGGTGCCGGTGTCCGTGCACGTTCACCCACAGCGAGGAGACGCCGTCGAGGTAGCGGTTTCCCTCGACGTCGATCAGCTCCATCCCCTCGGCGCGCTCCACCAGGAGCGGGGGCTCTGCCTCCCACTCCAGCATCTGGGTGAAGGGGTGCCACAGCACCTCCAGGTCCGTCCGTTCGAGGTCTCCGGAATGCATGGGGTCCTCCTTGCTGTTTCCCCGTGTCGTTTCCCTTTACGCCAGGTCGAGGAACTTCCGGCTTTCGCTCTCTACGCCCAGAGAGTCGCAGAGCCTTCGCGTGAGCGTGTCCATCATCCGCCCGAGGCTGTCCTCGGGCACCTGTTCGACCAGCCCTCCCGCAGCGTGCTCGTGGCCGCCCACGTGGCCCAGCGGCTGAGCGACCTGCTGGATCAGCTCGCCCGCCTTCACCGTGTCGCCTTCCGTCCGCAAGGAGAGATAGAGATCGTTCTGGAAGACGCCCGCGCAGAAGCTCACGTGGATCCCCTGGGCGCGGATGAAGAAGTCGGCCATCTCCGCCGGCAGCTCCGGATAGGGAAGCGTCCTCATCGTCACCTCGACGAGGTCCTTGCCGAAGATGCGCGCGTTCGCGATGGCCTCGGTGACGGCCTTGAAATACTTGAACGACAGGTTCGGAAAGCGGATGCGCGACAGGATCTCCGGGTCCGCGTCCGGCAGGAGCTCGAAGTAGGCCCGGAACTCCTCGGGACCCGCCCCCCGACCCAGATCCATCGTATCGGTCTGGATGCCGTAGACGAGCATCGTGGCCAGGCGCCGGTCGATCGGGACCTTGCGCGCTTGCAGGTACTGGAAACAGATCGAAGACGTCGCGCCGATGTCCTCATGCACCTCGGTCCAGGGGGAAGGCGGCTCCCAGTCCCGGCGCGGATGGTGGTCGATCACGATGTCGGCGGGGTGGCCCGCCGGAAGTTCGTTGTTTCCCGTTCCCGGTTGCGTATCGACCAGCGCGACGAGGTCGTAGGTATTGATCTTCATGTGCCGGATCGGCGTCAGGGGGATCTGCAACAGGTTGCAAAGGGCGCGGTTCTCCGGGCGCCCGATGATCCCCCCGTACCCGACCACGCACGGGACCCCCGCCTCGGACGACAGCAGCAGGCGCAACGCCTCCGCCGAGGCGATGGCGTCGGGGTCGGGATTGTTGTGGGTCAGGATGAGACCCTTCTTCCGGCCCTTCAGGGCTTCCAGTTGCTTGTTCACGTCGATCATCGTCCGATCCGTATCAAGCAAGCGCCAAGGCCAAGACGGAAAAGGCAAGTCTTTCGACCCTGATCGACATGATCCTAGTCCTGATAACCATGATTTGGATTGGGAATCCATTGATAGAAAGAGAGAATCATGTTGATCAGAAAATCATCATGTGAATCAGACTCGAGAAGATACTACAGCAAAATCGATTCTGCCGATTCTCTCTCCGTGCGCAAGGGGTTCCTCCTTGATTTCGCGCCCCCTTCCACGATGATCGGGACCATGCGTGGAAGAATCCCGGACCCCCTCGACGATCCGCGCCCGTTGCGGCGGGCCCTGCTTCGCTGGTACCGGAAGCGCCGGCGCGACCTGCCCTGGCGGAGGACCCGGGACCCCTACGCCGTCTGGGTCTCGGAGATCATGCTCCAGCAGACCCGCGTCGAGACGGTCGCGCCCTACTTCCGCCGGTTCCTCGAGGCGTTTCCCGACGTGCGCGCGCTGGCGGCCGCGCCGGAAGACCGCGTGCTCAAGCTCTGGGAGGGCTTGGGATACTACCGGCGCGCAACGAACCTCCACGCGGCCGCGAAGCGCATCGTCCAAGAGCGCGGCGGCGTCTTCCCCGAGACGGCCGCGGCGTGGAAGCGCCTGCCCGGCGTGGGCGACTACACGGCGGCGGCCGTGGCGTCCATCGCCTTCGGCACGCCGGCGCCGGCCGTGGACGGCAACGTCAAGCGCGTCCTGGCCCGGCTCTTGGAAATCGAGGCGCCGCTGGGCGCCAAGGAGGCGGAGGTGGCGATCCGCGGGGCGGCGAAGCGCCTGCTCGCGCCCCGCGTGCCGGGCGACTTCAACCAGGCGTGGATGGATCTGGGCTCGGGCGTGTGCGTGCCGTCGAACCCGCGTTGCGAGGCGTGTCCCGTGCGACGGTGGTGCGGGGCGCGGGCCCGCGGGGATCCGGAACGCCTGCCGGTGCGAAGGAAAGCCGGGCGCGTCCCGCACGAGCGCGCGGTCGCGGCGGTGATCGTCCGGCGGGGCCGGTGGCTGATCGGGCGGCGACCGGCGGGCGGGTTGCTGGGGGGGCTGTGGGAGTTTCCCGGCGGCAAGGTGGAGGCGGGGGAGACGCCGGCGGAGGCGCTTCTGCGGGAGCTCCGGGAGGAGCTCGGGGTGGAGGCGCGGATCGGGGACCTTTTCGGGGAAGCGGAGCACGCCTACACGCACTTCACGGTCACGCTGCAGCTCTTCGAGGCGGATCTGGTGGAGGGGGACCCCGAGCCGCGCTGGCACAGCTCGCTGAAGTGGGTCTTCCCCTCGCAGCTGTTCCGCTACGCCCTGCCCGGGGCGACGCGGAAGATCCTTGATGGGGCGGGGCGATGAGGGATCGTCTGCCGGCGCGGCCGGGGGCGCGGGCGCCTGCCAGCCGTAGCCTTGCAGGTGCGGAGCAGGCGAAGGCGATTCCCGCCCGCAGCACCTCGAAACGGTGCTTTCAACACCAAGGCTCCAAGGCACGAAGACACGGAATGATCTTGGCCCCCTACGCCTCGAAATGTTGTTTTCCCGAGAACATTCTCCAGGCAAGTGACGTGTATCCTTTCCCCGAAGTTAGGAACAGCCGAATTGGAGGGCGAGCCTCCTGGCGAGCCGGCTATGTTTTGGCTCGGGGGGACCCTCGCCCTCCAAGGTTGTACCAGTGAAATTTTTGCTTGAGGATCCCACCGCAGAGATCGCGGAGGTCGGAGAGAGGTTCCGAGGGAATCGTCCTTCCGGACCCTCTGCGTCCTCGGCCGTGAAAGTCCTCTTGCTGTGGCGCGGCGGTGCTGCTTGGTGACTCGGGATTTCAGGGTCCTTACAGGTCGTTCCACGGCAGGTCGGCCTCGAAGCCGCGGGGGTCGTCCGTGGTCTCGACGACCGCCGCGCCCGGGACCTCCGCCTCGACCCTGGCGGCCATGCGCTCGACGGCCTCGCGGGCGCGCGTCTCGTCGAAGGCGCCGGCGTAGATCTTCTGGAGGTGCGCGATCCAGTAGGGCTTCACGACGGGCACGCCGATCCTCGCGAGGTAGACGAAGTGCTCGGTGTAGGCCTCCTCCTCCATGCGCCGGCGGAACCGCCGGCTCAGGCAGTACTTCAGCGCCCACCACCAGAATCGCTTGCCGTGCATCTGGCGGGCATGGACGGCCTCGTGCACGAAAAGCGCCCTGGCCGGCCCGTCGGCGAGGGTGCCGGCCTTCAGCTCCTCGAGCCGCGCCTGCCAGAAGGCGAGCTCCTTCCTCGGCACGGCCAGCACGGAGGTGTGGATCGTGCTGTGCGTGAGGTCGTCGCGGTAGACGCCCAGGCGCGCGCCGAGGCGGAAGTACCACTTCTCCTCGTTGCAGATGACGGTCTCGATGCCGGGGCTACGCGTCATGGGTCCCTTGTCATGGGTCATGGGTCACGGGGCAACGGCTGCCAGATCTTCACGGCGTATTCATATACCTCTACGTTCTCGTGTTTGCATTGAAACGCGGCGAGGCTTCGGGGGCCAAGGCCGCCTTCGGGGGCGCCCCGTCACCCTCCGAGTCCCACCAGGAGGCCTCCCTGGTAGACGAGCACGGCGAGGACGAAGGCGACGATCGTGTTGAACGTCGTGGAGAAGATCGGCCACCGCCAGGAATTCGTCTCCCGGCGCATCACGGCCAGCGTCACGAAGCACGGCGCGTAGAGCATGACGAAGATCATCATGGCGAAGGCCCGAAGCGGCGTCCAGCCCGGATCTTCCCGGAGCCTTTCCGAGAGCGTCCGGGGTTCTTCCGGATCCACGTCGCCCATGGCATACGCCGTGCCCAGCGTGCCCACCACGACCTCCTTGGCCGCGAAGCCGCCGATGAGGGCGATGTTGTCGCGCCAGTCGAACCCGGCAACGCGCGAGACGGTCGCCAGGCCCCGCCCCAGCACGCCCGCCACGCTGTTTCGAAGCTGCAGCGCGTTCTTCTCGTTCTCGACCGTCGCGGAGACGTCCCGGAAGGTCCGGAAGGCCCGTGCGGCCCTGACGGCCGCGGGATCGGTCGCGGCGAGATGCTCCTCGATCTGTTCCAGGGAGGCGTCCACGGGGGCGAGCGCCTCCCGCGATTGCATGTCGGCCGGGTCCGCTTCCAGGGTCGCGCGAAGTTTGTCCCTCTCCTCCTCCAGGGCCTCGCGGCGCTCGAGGTCGCTGAGGACGCGGGCGACGGGAAACACCTCGCCTCCCTCCTCCTGCAGGGCGCGAAGGGCCGAAAGCCTCTTCACGCCCTTCTTCCCTCTCGCCTCCCGGATCGCCGCCTCCATCGCCTCGATCCTCTCCCGGTTGGCGGGATCGTCCAGAAAGGCCGTCCAGTCGATTCCTTCCTTCGCCCGTTCCCCGGCTTCCTCCAGGGATGCGACCATCGCCGCTTCCGCCGTCTCCTGTCGCGTCTCGAAACGCTCCACCTTTTTCTCCGGCAGGCGCGGGAAGAACATCAGGGCCCAGAGGATCAGGTTCACCACCAGGATGATCGTGCCGGCCTTCTTGATGTACATCCAGGTCCTCTCCCAGGCGTGCAGGAGGACCCCCTTGAGCGTGGGGAGGTGGTAGGCGGGCAGCTCCATGACGAAGGGGGTCTGCTCCCCCCGGATCAGCACGCGCCGCAAGACCCACGCCACGCCCAGCGTGACGACCCAGGAGATCGCCCAGAGGAGAAGGAGCATCTCCGCGCGCCGCCAGGCGAAGAAGGCGGCGATGAGCATGAGATAGAGGGGCATCTTGGCCCCGCAGTTCATGAAAGGGACCACGAGGATGGTGAGGAGGCGGTCCTTCTCCTCGCGCAACGTCCGGGTGGCCATGACCCCCGGCACGGCGCAGCCCCCGCCCCCCAGGCCTCCGCTGACGATGAGGGCGAGGATGGACTTGCCCTGGAGCCCGAAGGTGCGGAGCACCCGGTCCATGATGAAGGCCACGCGGGCGATGTACCCGCTGTCCTCGAGAAAGGCCACCATCATAAACAGCACGGCGATCAAGGGGACGAAACTCATCACGCCCCCCACACCCGCGATCACCCCGTCGGCGAGGAGGGAGTGCAGAAGCGGCGCCGAATCGGCTAGGGGCTCCACGAGACCCGTCAGGAATTCGAAGAACCATTCCACCCACCCCGTGGGACTGCGCCCCAACAGCCACGGCCACTCGTCGGCCACCTTGAAAATGCTGAGAAAGAGGCCGTACACCACCGACACCAGGATCAAGGGGCCGATGAAGCGGTGGCAGACCACCGCGTCGATCCGGTCCGTGACGTCCTGGCGCGCCTCCCCCGTCCGATGCACGCATCGCTTGACGACCCCCGACGCGAAACCGTACCGCCTCTCCGGAATGACGGAATAGGCCTCCTCGCGGAAATGCGAGGCGATCCGCCCGATCGACCTCTCGACGACGGCCTGAAGAGGCGCGAAGTCCTCCAACGCCTCGCGAAGGCTCTTCTCCACCTCGGGATCGCCCTCGAGCAGCTTGACGGCCAGCCACCGGCGCGGAACCACGGCGGGAATCCCCGGAAGCCTTTCCAGAAAACGCGTCAGATCCCGGATCACCTCCTCCACGCCGTGACCGTAATCGAGCTGGTAGGCGAGACCCCGGCGCGTCCCCGACGTCTCGAGGCACGCGTCCAGCAGCGCGCCCGACCCCTTGCCCCGGACCGCCACCGTGGGAACCACGGGCGCCCCCAGCATGGCGGACAGCTTCTCCACGTCGATCGACAGACCGTTGTGCTTCGCCACGTCGATCATGTTCAAGGCGATCACGAGGGGAATGTCCAGCTCCATCAGCTGCGTGGTGAGGTAGAGGTTGCGCTCCAGGTTCGTGGCGTCCACCACGTCCACCACCACCTCGGGGCGCTCCTCGATGATGTGGTTCCTCGCCACCAGCTCGTCCAGGGAATAGGCCGTGAGCGAATACGTCCCCGGAAGATCGGTGATCCGGATCTCGCGACCCCCCCGGCGCGCCTTCCCACCCTTCAATTCCACCGTGACGCCCGGGTAGTTCCCGACGCTCTGTACCGTCCCCGTGAGTCCGTTGAACAGGGAGGTCTTGCCGGAATTCGGATTCCCGGCGATGGCGATCCGCAGGGGACCCCGCTTCCCCGCAACGGATGTCTCGCGACCCTTCTCCTCGTCCGCCTGGCTCATCGTCCCCTGGACCTCCAACGCGCGGCGCCGCCCCGGGCAAGATCCGGCGAGCCTTCACGGCGCAACGTTTCTCAGACCCTCTCGACCTCCACGTTCCCCGCCTCCCCCCGACGGATGGCGAGCCGGTATCCCTTCACCTCGATCTCCACCGGATCCTCGAGCGGCGCGTTCCGAAGCACCTTGAACTCCGAACCCCGCACGAGTCCCATGTCCATCAAACGGCGAAGAAGCTCCGCCCCTCCACGGACCCGGACCACCCGGCCCCGCTTCCCGATAGGGATGTCGGCGAGCGTCGAGACCTCGACCCCTTCCTCGTCCATCTCGAATCCCTCCCCCAAAAACCATGAAAGTTAGTTGAGCCTAACTTCGTTGTCAAAAAAAATTTCGGAAGACGCCGGTTTTTTTCACGTCTGGACCATCACCTTGTCGGAGATCCCCCGTCCCAGGGAATACCGGCAATTCCTGACCTCCACCAGCAAGGGACCCGCCAGGGCATTGGAAACGACGCGGACCTTCGTGCCCGGCAAAAGGCCCAGATCGGCAAGACGGGCGGTCATTCTCCTCCCGCCCTGGATGTGGACCACGACGCCCCCCTCCCCCGCCTTCAACGTCCCCAGAGGGTGGACGGCATCGACTTTCGATTCCACGGACATAGTTAGGCTCACCAAACTTTGAAGGGAGTAAGAATACTTCCTCCGGGAGGATCTGTCAAGCGCGGAGAGGCTGTGAAAAAATCCCAGTATCCCTGCGCGAGCGGGTTTTTTCTGCCCGTGGTTCAGCCATCCTGCACGAGCGCCTTGATCGACTCGGCGCGATCCTTCGGCACGACGAGCGTCGTCGTTCCGGCCCGGACCACGACGAGGTTCTCGACGCCGATCAAGGCCACGCGCTCGTTGGGATCCTCGCAGAAGACGAGGTTGTCCCGTGCGTCGAGGGTATCGAGGGTTCCGCGCCTCGCGTTTCCGGCTTCGTCCTTCTGCAGGAAGGGCTCGAGGGCGGGCCACCCTCCGACGTCGGTCCAGGAGAAGGGGGCTTTGACGGCTCGAACGTCGCGGGCCTTCTCCATGACGCCGTAGTCGATGGAGATCGGGCGGAGGTTCTCGAAGGCCTTCTCGAGGGTTTCCCCGGCGTCGGGTTCGTCGAGACGGTTCGCGGCGGATTCGAGGACGCGGAGGTGTTCGGGAAGGTGCCGGGCGATCTCGTCGAGGATGGCGTCGGCGGTCCAGACGAACATGCCGCTGTTCCACAGGAACGTCCCCCGGTCGAGGTAGGCCCGTGCCCGTTCCGCGTCCGGTTTTTCGACGAAGCGAAGCAGGCGGACGTGTTCGATGCCCTCGTCGTCCAGGAGTCGTTCTCCGGTTTCGAGGTAGCCGTAGGCGGTCGCGGGTCGTGTCGGGGGTACGCCGAAGGTGTAGAGCGCGCCGGTTTCCCCGGCTTTCGAGGCGGCGGAGCGGAGGGCGCGGAGGAGGGCCTCCGCGGGTTCGATGAGATGGTCGGCGGTGAGGACGGCCATGACGGGATTGCCGAAGCGTTTCCTGGCGATCAGGGCCGCGAGGGCCACGGCGGGCGCGGTGTCGCGGCGGGCGGGCTCGCCGATCACGTTCCCGGGGGGGATTCCCCGCGCTTCCTCGATCGCCCGTTTCCGGAAATCCCGGTGGGTCATAACGAGGCATCTTTCGGGGGGGGCGAGGGCGAGGGCGCGTTGCGCGCTCAGGGAGAAAAGGGAGTCCTCCTGGAAGAGGTGCAGGAACTGCTTGGGGCGGCGGGGCGTGCTCAGGGGCCAGAAGCGGGTTCCGAAGCCTCCCGCCATGATGACGGGCACGATGTCGGGCGTTTTGGGTTCGTCCGTCATGGTCTCCTCCTCGAGGGATGCGTATGATTCCTCGGCTCTCTCCCAGTGTAGTGCCCATGGTATCGGCGGGACACAAAGAAGGTCCAGCACCTTGCTCACTACGAACGTCAGTGTCGTGTCCCAGCCAAAATGAGACGGTTGTCCCACTCATTTTGAGACTGGTGCAACGTGTCTCGTTTTCTTTCCATGCCAAAGCAATCCTCCCTGGGGGAATTTCTATCGGGTGGGCTATGGAAGGTGGGAAAGAGTCATGACGTGCCGACAGCGCGAAACGCTGCGATGGGGCTTGTCTGGACAGGAAGCATTTTTCCGGATAGGATAAAAGCAAAGGATATCCGTGCGGAAACAGGCCTTGTCGATTTGAGACCCCGGTCCATGCCCGGCTCCAACCATCCTTCGGCGGAGGATAGGCACCTCGCTCAGCTGGCCGTCCAGCGCATGTACATCACCAAGGACGAGGCCGCCGTCGCTTTACGAAAACAGAAATCGCTGTATGCGCAGGGCGAGACGCGCCGTCTGGCGGACCTTCTGGTGGAGGAGGAACTGCTGACGGCCGCGCAGGCGGAGGCGCTCACGAGCCTCCGGCACAAGGCCTCCGGGAAGCCGGCGAACATCAAATCCACGTGGGTGTTCGGGCGGGTCGCCAAGGCGATGGGCCTGATCACGGCGGAACAGGCGAGCCGGGCGACGCGCATCCAGGAAGGGCTGAAGGAGGAGGGCGTCGATCTCAAGTTCGGGGAGGTCCTTCTCCGCGAGAACTACATCGACCGGGAAGCCCTGGACCAGGTCCTGGCGGTCCAGAAGGCGATGCCGCTGGACCCGGACGACCTTCTCTTCGGGGCGGTGGCGGTGGAGAACGGCTTCCTGGAGGAGAAGGCGCTCGAGGCCTGTCTCGAGTCCCAGCAGGAACTCGCGGCCGACTTGTCCGATCCCGAGGCCGTTCCGCGCATCGCCGAGCTTCTCCTGATGGAGGAGGAGATCGACGCGGAAGCCGTGGAAGCCATCCTGAAGGTCCAAGAGAGGCTGAAGGCGAGGATGTCGGACGAAGCGCCGCCGCGTCCCTCGCCCCCGAAGGCGAAAACGAAGGGCCTGAAGGCGAGGTCTCCGGCCGAGGCGTTGTTCTTGAAGCTGGCGGTGCGGAACGGGTTCTTGGAGACGGGGCACCTGTCCGCGATTCTGGAGATGCAACAGAGCGATCCCCGCCCCCGGTCCGCCGGCATGATCGCGGTGGACCTCGGCTACCTGGATCCGATGGACGTGGCGGCCATCGAGGAGGTGGTGGCCCGCCGGGAGGGGCTCGGGGAACGCCGGAAGAAGCACCGCACGACCGCGATGATCAAGATCGGGGAGGAGGACGCCTCCTTCAGCGAGATCGCCGTCCAGAACGGATTCCTGGAGCGCGATCAGATCCAGGAAGCGGAGCGCGCCTACAAGCACTGTCTCTACCTCGGCTACCCGAGGAACCTCGGCGAGATCTACTACGACCTCGGCCTCCTCACCGCCGATAAGATCGAGGCGGTGCTGGACATCCAGCGCCTGAAGGGAGAGGCCTGCCCGGCGTACCGTCTGGAGGAAGTCACGCTGACCGAAGCGGAGGACGAGCGTCTCGCCGAGATCGTGAAGAAGGAAAAGACGGTCGGCCAGGAGCAGGTGACGGAGTGCATGCGCATCCACCGGGAGCTGAGAAAGCTCGGCATCCGCCGGACGTTCGGGGAGATTCTGCTGGTGAAGGGCTACGTGTTCCGCGACGCGCTGAAGCGCAAGGCGCCCGTCCGGAAGCGTGCGAGCTCGCGGCGGCGTTCGGAACCCCGGACCGGCGCGGATCCGACGAGGAGAAAGATGATCATCGCGGCAGGCGTGGCGGGAGGGCTGGGCGTGTGCGCCCTTCTGGTCGCGCTTCTGCTCACGAGCGGGGGGGGAGGAGCGTCCGGGGAAGGCCTTGACAAGGCGAAGGCCGCGGGAGAAAACGTGGAAGTCCCCGAAGAGACGTCCGGGAACGGGCGCGAGGCGCGCCCGGAGACGCCGGACGGCTCTCCCCCGCCGGGTCGGGACCCGGTCAAGATGGGGTACGTGAAATGGAAGGGGCGGTGGATCCCCAAGAGGAAGAGGAAGGCGGCGTCGAGAAAGCGGTTCTACGAGGCCTTCCGATTGATCGTTCGCCACAGGAATCGATGAGCGTCGAAGAAAAACCGGAAGGCCCGGACGGATTCCCCTTCGCACTGGTCGACGACAAGACGGGAGAGATCGTGGCCTGGTTCTCGGATCGCGAGGCGGCGACGGGCGTGGAAACCTGGACCGTGCTGTTCGACATGATGGGCCGCGAGATCGACCGGTTGCGACGGATGCTCGAGAACCTCGGGGTCGATCCCGGCGGGGAAGGGTGGGAGAAGGTGGACGGGGAGGGCGTGTAGTCCTACAACGCTAAACACGTGGCCCCAGCAGCCCCCAGGTCCTTCGACCCTGATTCACCTGATGGCGCTTCGCGCCAATCTGATCCACATGATCGAGCCCCGCTTTTCCTCGAGGGGGGCAGATTTCCGATTGCGGGCGGGGCGCGGGGTCACTTCCACTCGCTCTGCGCGACCCCGAAGACCTCGTCGAACCGCGTGTCCTCGAGCATCATCTCGATGTTTTTCGCGTCCTTCTGGAAGGGGATCGAGATCACGCTGGACGCGTTCGCGCCGTTGCCGGGCCTCACCCCCGTACCGGGGGTGCCGGAGGAACTTCACCCGCTGCCCGAGCCCAGCGGCGTCCGGGAACCGCCGGCGACGGGAATGCTGGCGGTCTGCTCGAGAAGGATCCGGCAGCTCTCGGCGTCCCGCACGGTGACGCGGGTCCGGGCCAGCGCGGCCCGCGGCGAGAAGTACCTCTCGCCCAGAAGGCCGATGAAGCGGATGTCCCCGGGGTCGAGGCGGATCCCCTTCGCGTCCCGCGTGTAGTCGAATTCGATCGTCAAAGGCCCTCCCCAGCTCGGATGGGCGATGGCGTCCGCCCGCACCTCGAGAACCGCTTCCTCCGATCCCTCGAAGGGAATCATCGAGTTCCGCGAGGCCCGGATCCATCCCCGATGCAGCCGGTAGCGGCCCACCGGCGCCGGCACGGGCCAGCTGAGGGCCGTCGCGTTGATGGAAGCCTCGCCGTTGGAAAACACCGCGGTGAGAACGCCGGCGTCGCCCCCGCAGAAGTCCGACCTCATGTCCAGGTACCCCATGGGGCCCGTGTAGGGTTTCGTTTCCACCGTGGTGCCGGCTTCCGAGATCCGGACGTTGTAGAGGTTCTCGCCCAGCAGGGAAATGTTGCTGACGAAGGAAAAATTGCTGTCGTAGTCGATCGCAAGGGTGTCCACGCCCTTGTCGTTGAACCGCCCGTTCCCGTTCTCGTCGAAGAGGAAGGCGGTCACGCCGGCGACCCGGCCCGCCATGCAGTTCCGGCTCCGGTAACACCAGCCCTCTTCCAGTTGCGAGAATTCCGCAAGGTACCACCCCGTGACGCCCCCGGCGTACCGGACCTGGATCCGGACGATCCGGTCCCGGCGGATCAGCGTCTCCGGTTTCCCGTCGCCGTTGGCGTCGACGACAAGCCCCTTCTTCAGGACCTTCACCGCCACCCCGAGCTCGCCCTCCCTCGGCAAGGGGAGATACCCCCCCGTCACCCGCACCTGCCCGGCGCCCCGTTCCCCGAACTCCTCCCCCTGGATGGCCACCGGCTGGAACGTCGCACGGTCCCACACCTCGCTACGCGTCACCGTCCGGTGCTCGTCCTCCGGCGCTTCGGAAGCGTCGGGCTCCGGCGCCGGCTTTTCCTCGTCCGGCGCGGCCGTTTCCACCGGATCCGGATCCTCGTCCGGTGGTGCGGGCGCAGGCTCGGGAGGCGAAGGACGGGGAGGCGTTTCCACCTCCTCGGGAACGGGAGCCGGTGTGGAAGGTTCGGAGGGATCCGCGCCGCTCGGAGGAGGCGCTTTCACACGCGTCGGCGGGGCCGGACGATCTTCTTCCCGCTCCCCCGGGGAGGGGGCGTGGGGATTTTTCCCCGGCTCTTCGACGCTTTCGCCGGCCGCCGGGGCGTTCTTAGGAACCCCCCCCCTTTCCTCGGGAGGAGCGTGCCCTCTCCCGAAGACCAGGAAGGCGAGAAGAAAGACGGCGGCCGCGCCGGCGCCGGCGACGAACCAGGGAACAAGCGAGGCCGCCGGCCGCGCCACGCGCGAAGAAGCCGGGCGCCGCCGGCCCGTCTCCGTTCCGGAGACCAGACCCTTGACCAGCCCCACGATCTCCTTCCCCGCCTGGAACTCGGCCTCGCCCTCTTTCCGGAGACGGAACCGGACGAGTTCGGTCCGGCAACGGGGACAGGCCGCGATGTGGGCGTCCATCCGGCGACGCACGCTGCGGGAGGCGTTTCCCTCCAGGTACTCCCCCCACGCCTCGTCCCCTGGACAGTCGTCGGTGGAGGGAAAGGGAAGCGTCGCCTCCTCGAAGGGACGAAACGAGGAGAGCTCGGCGGCAAGCGTCCGGCACCGTTCGCATCCCTCCAGGTGGAGTCGGACCTTCTCCGCCCCATCCTCGGTCAGCGCCCCGTCGAGATACGCCGAGAGTTCCATCTCGGTGGGGCAACCGTTCTTCTTGCCGGTGTCGCTCATCGTCGGAAGCTGTACGCTCCTTTTCCTCGTTCTGTCTATGGATTAGTTCCCGTTCTCGGCCGTTTTCTAACAGGGAAGCGGTGGAAAATCACATTTTCCTCTCCTCTTGCGGCCAAACAGGGGCCGCTTGGTAACGTTTTGTTACATATCCACCAACCCTTTTTCCTTGAGAACCTTGGCCATCCGTTTCTTGGCCCTGAAGATCTGGATTCCGACGTGGTTGACGGCCATGTCGAGGATCTTGGCGATCTCCTTGTAGGAGAGGCCGTCGAAGAAATAGAGGGAGAGGCAGAGCCTGTCCCTTTCGCCCATCTCGGAGAGGATGTTTTCGAGGATCTGGCGGGTTTCCGCGGCGCCGGCGACTTCGAGGGGATCGGGTTCGCTGGAGAGGAGAGCGGCCGGCCGGGGGGATTCCTCGGGGTCGCCTTCGAGGACGGAGACGGGGAGTGTCTTGATTCCCTTCTTGCGGAAATGCCGGAAGAGTTTCTTCCGGCAGACGACCCAGAGCCAGGTCTTGAGGCTGCACCTCCACTGGAAGTTTCTGAGGAGGTGGAAATCCTTTTCCACGAGGGAGAGGAAGACCTCCGCAAAGATGTCCTCGGCGTCCTCGCGGGAATGGGGGAACCGCCCGGTCCGCAATCCCTTCATGATCACGGAAAAGATGTAGTTGGAGAAGCGATCCACGAACTTCTGCCAGGCTTTCCGGTCATGACGCAGGCACTGGGCGACGAGCTCCCGTTCGTTGCCGTCACGGGACGGTTTGGCGGTCGGGTCGGGTCGAGAAGCCATGCGGGAAACGCTCAGCGGTTCAGGAGCACCTCGTCGGCGCCGAGGTTGGCGACGTAGAGATCCGGATCGCCGTCTCCATCGAGGTCGGCGACGCCGATGGCGGTGGTCTGTCCTTCGGCCCTGGGCAATCCAAAGGGGAAGCCGTCGACCTCGTCGGTCCCGTCCGTGAATTCACCGGCCCCGTCGTTGAGGAGGAGTCGGTTCTGTTGCCCGTCGTTTCCGACGATCAGGTCGATGTCGCCGTCGTGGTCCACGTCGAGCGCCCGTGCGCAGGTCGCCTGGTTGTCGTCGAAGGGCAGGCCGGTGGATTTCTCGTGTTCCATGTCGGTGCCGTCGGCGAAATCGCCAGAACCGTCGTTGACGAGAAGGCGGTCCTGCTCGCCGCGATTGACGACGACGAGATCGACGCTTCCGTTCCCGGTCAGGTCCGCGGCGGCGCACGCGACCGTGGGATCGGTGTCGGGAGGGAGGGAGGCGAGGGTCCAGTCCTCGAAGTCGGCGGAGGCCTGGAGGCGGTTGACGAAGAGGGTGTTCTGTTCGCCGTGATTGGCGAAGAAGAGGTCGGGGGCGCCGTCGCCGTCGGCGTCGAAGGCCGTGACGGCGCGGGTGTCGTCGGTGTCGGCGGGGAGGCCGGAGGGGGAATCCTGGAAGGTTCCTCCGTTCATGAGGTAGATGCGGTTCCTCTCTCCCGTCGCGGAGAAGACGAGGTCCTTCGCCCCGTCGCCGTCGAGGTCGGAAGCGACGCAGGACGTCGCCGGGAACGTGTCCGCGGGGAGGATGGTTGCGCCGGGAGCCGTGAACCGGCCGTCGCCGTCGTTGACGAGGCACTGCTGGGGCGCGTTGTGGTTCGCGAAGACGACGTCCAGATCGCCGTCTCCGTCGACGTCGAGAAGGACGACGCCGCGGGAGGGATCGGTGTCGGCGGGCAGGCCGGAGGCGGTCTCGTCGTCGAAGAGCCCCGTTCCTCGATTGATGAACAGGCGGTTCTGGACGCCGTCCCGGGCCACGATCGCGTCGGGGAAGCCGTCTCCGTCCACGTCCCCGAGGGCGACCGCCCGGGAATGCGCCGGACGGGGAAGGCCGGTCGCGGTCGCGTGGGTGCCGTCCGAGAAGACGCCGGACGCGCTTCCGACGTAGAGCCGGTTCTGTCCGTCCTCGCAGGCGACGATCGCGTCGGGCTCCCCGTCTCCGGTCAGGTCCTGCTCGAGGGCCCAGGCCGACCCCGTGCTGTAGAGGCCCCCGAGGGCGAGGCCTCTCCCCGCGTCCAGCCGGGCGGGAAGCCGTGTCGCCGTCTCGTCGGTGAAGAAGCCCGATCCGTCGTTGGTCCAGGCGGTGTCCTGGCCGTCGTTGACCACCAGGAGATCGGGGGTCGAACCGGCGTCGAGGGAAAGGAGGACCACGGCGTGGGAATCCGCCGAGGCCGCCGTCGAGAATCCCGCGGACGCCGCGCTTCCGGTGTAGTGGAACAGGCATCCCTTCTGCGTGCAGGCGTAGAGGGACGTCCCCTGCGCCCAGAGCCCCGTGATCGTATCCGTCGTTCCGGGGTCGAGTCTCGGGAGGATCTGCGCGTCGTCCCAGCCGGAACCGCTGTTCTCGAAGATCCGGCCGCCGTCGCCCGCCGCCCAGACCACGCCGCCGGACCCCGTCACCGCATACAAGTCGTGCGTCGTGGGAACGCCCTCCGTGGCCCAGGACGCGCCGTCGTAGTGGAGGATGGTCCCCCCGTTTCCGACGGCGTAGACGTCGTTGTCGGCGGCGCCCCAGACCGCGTTGAGGTCGGCGTGGGTCGGCACGTTCGCGAAGGGCGTCCAACTTCCCCCCCCGTCGCCCTGCAGGACCAGGCCCTCCTTCCCGACGGCGAACAGATGGGTCGCGTCCGCCGCGAACAGACCCCGGAGGCCCCCCGATGTGATCGTCGACCAGGATGCGCCGTCATAGTGGAGGACGAGCCCGCCCGTGGACGTGACGTAGACGTCCGAGGCAGAGGTGCCCCACACGTCGATCAGGTCCCGGTCCGTCGGCGAGGGCGAGACGGCCGTCCAGGTCCACGAGGAGAGATCGACCCTGTAGAGAAGGCCCGAGGTGGCGGTCACCCACGCGTGCGAGGCGTCGTCCATCCAGACGGCGGTGAGGGTCTCGTCCGTGGAAGGGGCGTCGTGCTGGGTCCATGCGGCCCCGTCGTAATGGACCAGGATGCCCTCGTCCCCCACCACGAGGACGTTGTCGTTCGCCGTGCCGTGGACGGCGGTGAACACGTCCAGGGGAAACAGCGGCTGTCCGTGGTCCACCCAGGCGGAAGCGGAGACGTCCCACTGCAGGATGGCGCCGCCGCCTCCCGCCATGAAGACGTCCCCGGAGGTCGGGTCGCGCCACACGTCGCTCAGGTTCTCGCTGTAGCCCAGCGACGGGTAGCAAGGATCCCACGTTCCGCCCGTAGACGTGTAGTGGAGGACGAGGAACTCGTCCGTCTGCTGGTCCCGGTCCCCGACGGCCCAGACGTCTCCGCTTCCCCCCGTCACGGCGTTCAGCGAACAGAGGGTGTTCGAGGTCTCCGGGTACCACCCCAAAGGCTGGGATCCGCCCTGGTCCCAGTAGCGGAGGACCGTGCCCCCCATCCCGACGGCGAAGACGTTCATGGGCGCGTCGCCCCACACGTCGTTGAGCTGGACCGTCACGCCGGAAGACTGGGGGGAGAACCCCGAGACGCCTCCCTGGAAGATCTCCCCCTGCTGCCCGACGAGAATGATGTTGCCACCCGCGCCGTCGCCCCCGACGGCGTGGACGTTCAGATCCGTGAACGCCCGCTCGAGGGAGAAGGCGCCCGTGTAATGGAGAAGGATGCCCCGGTCCCCGGCGACATAGACGTCGGACGACGTCGTGCCCGAAACGGCGCGCATCGTTTCCGTGGTGAGCGATTGGCCCGTGTCCGTCCAGGAACCCGTGGCGGGCGTGCCGGTCAGGACCGTGCCCCCCTCGCCGGCCGCGAACGCGGTGCCCGTTCCCTGTTCCCCCCAGACGGCGTACAGGTTGGATCCCGTGACGTTGGTGGCCAGCAGGTTCCAGGATCCGTCGCCGATGCTGTGCCGGACGGCTCCCTGCCGGACCGGCGGAACGCCGTCGAAGGTCCCTCCCACCGTATAGACCGCCTGCGCCGGGGACGTCGTGCCGAAGACGCCGTAGAGGTTGCCGTCCATCTTCACCACCTCGCGGGTCCAGTCGGACGTGCCGTCCGAGAAGAACCCGGCGCCCTGGTTGATCAGGATCCGGTTCTCGCCGTCCTCCGCCGTGACGAGATCCACGAGACCGTCCCCGTCGAGGTCGGCGGAAGCGGCGCCCCGGGAATCCCCCGTCAGCGGGGGGAGGGAGGCCGCGGAATTCAGCGTGTCGAAGCTCGAATCGACGAACTCCCCCATCCCGTCGCTGTTGAGGTAGAGGCGGTTCACGCCCCCCTCGTTGAGAACGACCAGATCGGTGTCCGCGTCGCCCGAAACGTCCGCGTCCACGTTCACGAGAAGGAGGCCCGCTCCCGCGTCGGCGTCCATGGGGAGGCCGGTGGTGAAGGTCCCGGCCAGGTCGGTCCCGTCCAGGAACTCCCCGTTTCCGTCGTTGAGGGAGAGACGGTTCTGTCCGTTGTTCACCTGGACGAGATCGAGATCGTCGTCGAACCCCCCCTTCCCGTCCACGTTGACAAGACCCACCGCGCGCGTGTCGGAAACGTCCGCCGGCAGACCGAAGGCCATGTTCTGGGCGAGATCCGTGCCGTCGGTGAACTCGCCGGCGCCGTCGTTGATCCAAAGGTAGTTCTGCCCGTTGTTGCCCACCACCAGATCGAGGTCGCCGTCGCCGTCCACGTCCCCGAACACGGCGCAGCGTGTCAGATCCTGGACCCGGGGGAGGCCGGTGGTTGCGACGCCTCGAACGTCGGTGCCGTCGCTGAATCGTCCCGTGCCGTCGTTGAACAAGAGGCGGTTCTGCTCGCCGTAGTTTCCCGCGAAGGCGTCGAGATCCCCGTCGCCGTCCACGTCGCCGAGGACGACGACCTGCGTGTTCCATCCCATGCCGTGAAGATCCTGCAGCCGGAATTCGCCCGAACCGCGCAGGTCCTGGACGGGATGGTAGTTCTTCGTGGGGCAACCGGCGGAGACGAGAAACGTCGCCGATCCGGCCAGAAGGAAGAGGATGCGAAGGGCCGATTTCATGGACACGTCCCCAGAACGGACCTCGAAGGGGGGGGAACAACAGGTGATCATCACCTCTAACGGCCCGATTTGTCAAGATGTTACGTCACCTGATCGCGTGGATGGCGTGCAGGCGCCCCCATCCGGCATCCTCCCCCCTACTCCCCTCCGATCCCACGCCCTCCCACCCTCTCCCACACCTCCCCGCACCGGGAGGGCCGACCGTCGAGGGGCACGCGCGCTTCGAGCCCGACCCCGTCCAGGGCGTCGGCGGGCGCGGGCCGATTCGCGACGCCGTCGAAGCGCGCCTGCTCGTTGCCGGCGCGGAACACGCCTCCAGGAACGGCCGCGAACACGCCTTCGGCGGTCTTTCCGGCCACGGCCGGCCAGGCGTAGGCGATCCACGTCTTCTCACGGGCGTCGGCGAGGGCGGGATCGCGGAGGCGCCGGTCCGGTGTTTCCACGACGGCGTCGGCCCAGGAGGTCGCGGGAAGATAGACGATGAAGTAATACCCGTACTTCTCGACGTACCCCCGTGCCGTGGGCCGGGCGAAGACGCGGGAGATCAGGGGTTTTGCGCCGGGTCGGCCGGCGGTGGCGCCGGCGAGTTCGAACAGGAGGCCGTATTCCCCCGCACCGTCGCCGTCGGCGTCCACGAGGGCGCGGTCCCGGAAGGTCTCCTGGGCGGCGCGAAGGTCCGCGAGCTGACGGGCGGCGGCCCGTTGCCGGGCGGGAAGGGGGTCGTGAAGCCAGAGGAAGCTTCCGAGGAGGAAGGCGACGGCGCATCCCAGCACGCCGAGCAGGACGCCGGCGCCCGCCACGGGGCGGTGGGAGTTCCCCCGGGGAAGGGTCGCGAGGGCCGCCGCGCCGAGGACCAGGGCGGCGGGAAAGAGGGCCAGGGCGCCCGTGATGACGGCCGCCAGGGCCGCTTTTTCCCCCCGTCTGTTCCGGGCCTGGTCCATGGGATCCATCGCGCGCCGCGTTGCGCGGGGACGGTGAGGTTCTTCGGGGCTGCTCTTCCGCGACGCGCCCTTTCGAGTCCCCCGATGTTGCAAAAAATCCGCGATCGATTGCAACAGCAAGTCGTGCGGAGCGTTTCGCGCTGCAAACAAGTCGTGGCACTCCCTTCCTTTTCGCAGCTCCCCTTCATTGAAATACCATAGAGCAGCAAAGCCGCAACCGCAGCGGGCAAGTCTTCAACACAGAGGACGGAGAGAACACAGAGGACACAGAGGCTTTCTTGGGGGTTCGTACCCAAAAAGATCTCTGAGCCCTCTGATTCCTCTGATCCCTTTGTGTTCAAGAACTTGCGTCACTTGCATGAAAAAATGTTCTCGCGAAAACAACATGGCAGGAGTGCAAGGGGGCTGCAGCATTTTGCATTGTCTGTAATCCGTCACCTGTGACCTGTGTTGGCCGTGCTTTGTTGGCGCCAGGTTGATGCAACCCACAGCACGGAAAGGAAACCCTTTGTGGGAGGCGAATCCTCCGGCGGAGCCGGAGGTTCGGCGATCCGCGTCCGCGGCATCGCCGTGGTCCCGGGCCGGGTGTCCGCGTGGCCCGGAACACACGCCTCCCACAAACGGTACGCTTTGCCTTGAGGATCGCGGACAAAGAACCGCGAAACGCGAACCGGATCTCGACCCCAGAAGCCCTTCTCTCTCTTCTCCCCCGCACGGACTGTGGCCGAGGAGACCGTAGGCCGGAGAGGGTCGGCGGACCTCGAAAATGGCTACAGCGCGAATGGCTCGTGCGAGGAAAAACTGTTCAATCGTCGCGGTTTCAGGCAAGATGAAATGGTAGGGGTTTTTCTTTGATGAAGGAAACCGCCGATCGCGGCGATTCGGATTCTCCAGGAGGTCACGATGCGTTTCTCTCGGACTCTCGCTCTGACGGCCCTTTGCGCGGGCGTTCTGGCATTTTTCATCGGTACGAAGTCCCTTCAGGCGGGCGATCCGCCTTGGCTCGCGGACGGGATCGATGTCGGCGATTTCAGCGACGCGTTCGAGGGGCTTTCCCCGGAGGGTCTCTCGAGCGCGGCCCAGGAAGTCATTTCCGGCGCCGGGGGCGAAGACGAGGACGGCTCCCCGAGCGAGATGTACGCGGGAGGAGGGATCTCGCTGGACTTCGTCCTCCACGACCTCGACTGGGATACGTTCGTGGGCTTCGGTGTCTTCGGCCAGGGCCTGTACACGCTGGAGCTCCTGCCCGGCAAGAGCTACCCCTTTCCGGCAGTGATCGCCGTGGATTTCGAGTTCATCTATTTCGCGGCGGAGGATGGGATCTCGGACGTGATCCTGGCGGCGCATGGCACCTTCGGGGTCGATCTGCTCCACCGGATGGAATCGATCATCCTCTACCCCTACGTCGGCGTCGGCCTCGGGTTCGAGCTGGTGAGCGGCGAGAAGGACTGGGGCTATGGCATCACCGAGGACGCGGACGAGAACCGTTTCATCTTCCCCTTCGAGCTGGGGCTCGGGTTCGTATACCGGTTCAGTCCCACGATGGCCTTGTACGCGCGGACGGGCTTCTCGTTGCCCGGCGGCGCGGCCAACGTGTCGAGTTTCTGGCGTCTCCAGGCAGGGTTGCTGTTCGCGTTCTGAGGAGCCGGCGTCACGTGGCCTCCGGCGAACGCGCCGGGAATCCGGCCTTGGAGGATCCCCGTTGCCCTCCTATAATTCCTTCGGCGATGCCCCCGTCTTTCCCTTCGGCGCATTTTTCGGGACCCGTGGACTTTTGAAACGGTGTTCAGGCCTTGGATCCGGAATCGATCCCCGAGCGCATCGACCGTTTCCGCCTTGAACGGGAGCTTTCCCGCACGCCGGTCAGCCGGACGTTTCTCGCGCGGTGGGAGGAAACGAAAGAACGGGTGGCCCTGAAATTGATGCGGGAGGGAAGCGCGCCGGGTCTGACGCCGGAGAGCCTGGGGTTGATCGCGCACGAGGGCGAGGTCGCGAAGATCCTCGACCACGACAACGTCGTGAGGATCCTGAAGGTCGGCGTGGAAGGTCCCTGGCTCTTCGTGGCGCAAAAGCCCGTGCCCGGCATTTCCCTGCGCCAGTACCTGGACAAGGCGGGCGCGATCGCGCCGCGCACGGCCGCGGAGATCGCGCTGGAAGTCTCGAAGGCCCTGGCGTTCGCGCACGGCCGGGGGTTGTTTCACAAGAACCTGAAGAGCTCCAACGTCTTCATCCGGAAGGACGGCCGGATCGCCGTGGCGGACTTCGGGATCGCGCGCTTTCCCGACCCCCTGGACAAGTCCCTTCGCGGGACCGATTACAGCCATAGGCCGGAGTTCCTTCCCCCCGAGCAGGCCGCCGGCGACTACGACCGGGTCGACCAGCGCGGCGACGTCTTCGCCCTGGGCGTCCTCCTGTACGAGATGCTCACCGGGGCCTCGCCCTACACGGGGGCAGAGGGCGGCCTCTCGTACTTCCACATCCTGCACGAGGTCCCCCCCCCTCCCCGGAAGCGCCGGCGGTCCGTCCCCCGCGCGCTGGACGCCGTCTGCGAGAAGGCCATGGAGAAGAAGGCCCAGGACCGGTACGGGTCCATGCCGGAGATGGCCCTGGATCTGAAACGGTTCCTTTCGGGAGAGACGGTCCTGGCGCTCGAGGATCGGAAGGCGAGGCGCTGGACCCGCCGCTTCCTGGCCTCCTGGGGGGGGCTGACGGCGGTCTTCCTGATCGCGCTGGGCCTGGCGTTCGCCGGCGCGGTGTTGCTGAGAAACCTGGGCGTTTCCGGTGGCCGCGGCGACGGCGGGAGGCGGACGAAGACGCTCCCTTCCTCCAAGACACCGGACGACAGGAAAACCCTCTCGAAACGGAAACGGGAGGCCCGGGCCGCGCTGGCTTCCGCCCTCGAACTCCCCTGCACGCGGGAAAACTTGGATCAGCGGATCGCCCTTTTCCATCAGGCCCTCGAGATGGACCCGGACTTCTGGCGGGCCCACCTCCATCTGGGCTACGACCTGCTGCTGTCCGGCAGGGTCCAGCGCGCCCAGACGAGCCTCGCCCGGGGCAGCGCGGGAGAGGAGAGCGCGTTCGGGAAGTACCTGTGGGGCATCGTCTACCACGAGTACCTGATGGACCGGTCCCTGGCCCTGAAGGATTTCCAGGAGGGTACGCGGGCGCCGGCCGCGGGCCAGTATGGAACGCTCTGCGAGGCCTGGGTCCTGTGGCTGGCCGAGGGCGAGAGCCAGAAAGCCCTGGCCGCCCTGGAACTGGCCGATGAGGAAAGAGCCTATCCCTGGGAAACCGGGCTGCTTCGCGGGATCGTCCTCCAAGCCTGCCGCAAGGAGGACCTGTGGGCGGCCCGGCTCGCCTTTTCGAGATCCACCGAAGCCTTCGGGGGCTACGCCCCGGCGCTGGTCCGTCGTGCCGTGGCCTTCCTGGCGGAAAACCGAACGACTCTCGCGGTCAAGGACCTCGAGGCGGCGCTGGACATCGATCCCACGAACGCCCACGCGCGTTTCCGGCGGGGCGTGTTGCGGTTCCAGCAGGGCGAGCTCGAAAAGGCCCGGCTGGACTTCGAGCTGGCCCGGGAGACCGCACCCCGCTTCTGGGACGCCCATTTTTTCGAGGGGGACACGCTGATCCGGCTGGGACGCCACCGGGAAGCCGTCCGGGCCCTCTCGCGGTCCCTGGAGATCCGGCCCGGCTATGCGCCGGCGGTGCAGAAACGCGGCTACGCCTATTTCTCGTTGCGGGATTTCGAAAAGGCCGAGGCCGACTACCGGGAAGCCGTGAAACTCGACCCCTATTCGGCGGAGATGCAATACCATCTGGGCAAGTTCTTCCATGCGCTCGGCCGCATGCAGGAGGCTCTGAAGCCCTTCGAGAAGGCGGTCCGGCTCGCCCCGAAGGCGAGCGTCTACCACGAGGCCCTGGCCGATCTCCACTTCTCGCTCACCCGATACCAGGAGGCTTTCACCGAATACGAAATGGCCATCACCTGCGATCCCGGCCGGCCGTGGAACTACTGGCGATCCGCCCTCATCCTCTATCTGCACCAGGACAGCCCCGAACTCGCCCTCGATCGCCTGGAAACCGGTCTCTCGAAGTTCCCGGAAGGCGAGGCCAAGGCAGACGAGGATCTGCAAAAGAAGATGAAGCAGCTTCTGGATCACATCCGGGAGAAGTAGCCTGGGCGACAGACCGGGGGGGGTGTCGTGTCCCAGACAAAATGGATCTATTCGCGCTGTAACCGTTTTTCGCGATTTCCATGCCCTCGCTGAGCACGGTTCCCCCCGGACCCCCCTCTTCGATGAAGGCCCCGGACCTCTGCGGGGGAGAAGAGAGAAGAGAGAGAGGGGCTTCTGGGGTTTGGGATCCTGTTCGCTTTCCGCTCTCAGAACGAGATGCTTTCCAGCGGGACGGGGCAATCGCGCTTCCGGCGGCAGGTTTCGCAGGCCCGGCCCGTCCAGACATGGTCGAAAAGGGCCATGGAGGCGTCGAGCGCATCCTCCCGGTTCGTCCAAAGCCCCATCTCGAAATTCCGCGTGTCGGGGCTCCGTGCGCCGAGGCCCGCCCCGGTGAAGTTGGCCGTACCCATGTACAGCCACCGGTAGTCCACGACGGCGATCTTCAGATGGACGCGGGGGCAGTACTTCATCTCGAGGCTTCCCGCCGGAAAGGCGGGCCCGGTCCTCAGGTCGTGAAGAAAGGGCTCGGAAGGCACGCCTCCGTGGAGGATCTCGATCCTCACGCCCTGCTTCGCCAGTCGCCGAAGAAGGGCGACGAAGCTCATCCGGACGGCGCCCCGGGGCACGCGGAAGTTCTTCAGGTTGGCCGTGGCGAGCCGGACCTTTTCCTTCGCCTTCAGCAAGCCCTCGAGCACGACCCGGTCATGCAGCGCTTCGCCCGAGAGCAACGTCGAATCGGAATCTTCCTTTCCCATTCCCCATTCCCCAAAACAGCCAGGCCGCAACCCAAGCCGGCAAGTCTTCGACACAGAGGACGCAGAGACCACAGAGAGCACAGAGGCTTTTTGGGGTTCGTCCCTTCAAGCATCTCTGAGAGGCTGTGAAAAATGCCTGGTTCCCTGCGCGAGCGGATTTTTCCACATCCTCGTTCGAGTTGCCCCAGGACAAGTCCCCCGAGGGCGAGACGAGCGGTTCATTCCGTCACCCACGACCCTCACATCCCTCATCTAGGCGAGGCGTCCTCCTCCCCTTTCCAGGCCGTCCCGCGGATCCCGTCCACGATCCTGCGGATCTCCCGGACGCCCCCGACCAGGGAGGGGCCGGGTCGGTTGGTCCGCTCGCCGTCCACGAGAAACACGCGTCCCCGGGCGCGGGGCGGCAAAAGGTCGGAGGAGAGCCAGCGGATCCGATCGGCCTCCTGATAGGGATAGGGTTCGGTGGTGAGGATCACGGCGGAGGCTTCGCAGGTCTTCAGGAACGTCTCGGGGGTGGCGGGCCATCCGTCGCCGAGCGCCTCGCACACGGAGACCGCGCCGGAGCGCCTGAGCAGGTCGGCCACGAAGGTGCCTTTCCCGGGCGCGATGAGCGGGTCCTCCCAGACGGGATAGAAGACGGGCAGGGGCGGATCGGGGGGCGGCCCCATCGCTTCGAGGGACGCCCGGGCTTCCGCCGCGAGACGCTCCCCGGTTTCGGCCGCGCCTGCGAGCCTGGCGACGCCCGCGATGGAATCCAGGGCGCCTTCCACGGTGACGGGATGGACGGCGTAGACCGTATGCCCGCGTTTCTCGATCTCCTGGGCGACGGCGCGTGGATTCTCGGACACCGAGACCAGCACGATCTCGGGCTCGAGTTCGTCGATCGCATCCATCCGGGGGTCCGAGACGCCCCCCACCCTGGGTTTCCGGGAGGCTTCCTCGGGGCGGTTGCACCAGTCGGAAACGCCGACGACGCGATCTCCCGCGCCGACGGCGAAGAGCGTTTCGGTGACGCTGGGCACGAGGGACAGAATTCTTCGAGGGACGCCGGCGAGCGAGACCGTTCGTCCCGCCTCGTCGCGGATCACGGCGCTCATGGTGAATCCTCCATCGCCCGGGGCTTCCCGGGCCCGACCTCGACAAACCCCGGCACGCATTGTACCCTTTCCCGAAAGGCCGATGCCCCGTATCGTCGCCTTCGCGGGAGGTGTCCGGGGGGCCGGTCGACGAGATCCGAACGACGGGAGGGATCGATGAAGCGCCGTCTTCTACGCTGCAAGAAGAGCCGGGGATGGCTTCCGAACCAGTACCTCACGGAAATCGTCGGTTTCTGCGACAAGGGCTTCTTCAAGATCACGAAGGAATTCACGTTCCCCTGCTCGTACACACCCCAGGGCAAGCTCTTCATCGACGCGATCGAAAACATGGAAATCGACGAGGACAGCTACGATCTGGACATGCTCCGTTGCGGCAACTGCGGGGGGGCGGTGGAATTCGTCGAGGTGGATGCCGATGAGATCCTGGACCGCATCCGATCCAAGGAAGTCGACATGAACGTCGCGCTTCACAAGAAGACGGGGGAGGGGAACGGGGACGACCCCGAGGACGAGGGCTGATCCCTCAACCCTTGCGCTTCGATCGCCGGCTTCCCTCCTTGCCCTTCGCGCCTTTCTTCTTCTTCAACCCGCGGATCTTCGGGCGTCCGCCTTCCTTGGCCGGCCGTTCCTTTTTGCTCTTGTCCTTTTTCTCCTTCTTGTCCTTCTTGTCCTCTTTTTCCTTTCGGCCCTTTTTCTTGAGGCGAATCTTCTTTTCCTTCTTGGGGGGAGGCTTCTCCTCCGGCGCTTCGGCCTCTTCCGGTTCCGCCTCCGAAACGGGCTCGGCTTCCAGGACTTCCTCTTCGGGGGCCGGCGTCCCTTCCGGAGGCGTTTCCTCCATGGCGGGGGCGGCCTCCGCCGGCGGTTCCTCCCCTTCCCCCTCGAGGGCGGGAAGCGGTTCTTCCCCGGCGGGTGCGCCGGCTTCCTCCCCTTCCTCCTCGGTCTCGATCTCCCCTTCCAGCTCGACCTCCTGCACCGCTTCCCCGCCTTCCTCCTCCGCAGGGCGGCGGGAGGCCTTGGCCATCTCGATGTCCTCCCGGCTCACCATGATCGTCTCACGACGCGGTTCCTTCTCCTCCTTTTCCTCCGGAAGCGGTTCGGCCTCGAGATCCTCCTCGCCGCTCAAAAACGCCTGCACCTTCTCGAGAAGCCCCTTCAGGATGTCCCGGTACGCCTCCCCGTCGGGAACGGTCACCCGGTTTCCGCATTTGTGGCAGAGGAATTTCTCGTTCCCCCGGAACTGATGGACGTTGAACTTGCCGTGGCACTTCGGACAGAAGACCACGCGGCGGTTCATCTTGTTCTGGATGGCCTCCACCTGATCGAACGTGAGGATGTCCCTCGAAAGGAGAAGGGGCTCCAGGATGAGCGTGTGCCTCTCCTTTTCGAATCGCGCCTGTTCCTTCAGGCATTCCTCCACCTCCTCCCGGGTCGCGAGGTGGTTGGCCACGGCGATCTTGCCGAACTGGATGTCGCTCTTGCTGGGCATATCGGCCCCACTCAAAAAGAGTCAGCGGGAAGACGTATTAAATCCAAGAGGATGGAATCCTGTCAAAGGATTTTCGCCGCGAACGTGGCTTTGGTATTCTTAAGAACCTTCCGTGGACGAAGGACCGGACGCGCGGCCGGCCGACCGCCGCACAACCGCGTCGATGGCGCCGACGAAGCATGCTTGGACCCCTCCAGGGAGCGCATCCGATCGACGTGGGGCTCGCCGCTCTCGCGGCCCTCTACACCTCCACCTGGGTTCACGAGGCGGGACACGCCCTCGCCGGCCTGATCGCAGGCTTTCGCATCACCTCGATCGGGACCGGATTCGGCGTTCCCCTTTTCCGCCTGCGCCTCAAAAGCACCGTCTTCTTCATGAGCCCGCGCCGCCTCTTCCAGGGCATCACCACCTCCGTGCGGGACGACTGGCCCACGTCGCGATTCGCAAGAGCCTTCCTCCTCGCCGGGGGCTTTTCCGCCAACCTCCTGGCCGCAGGCGCGGCCTTCACCGCCTACGCCCTGATCGAGAACCCGAGCCTCCCCGCATTCCTCTTCGGCCTCGTCAACGCCCTCTTCGCCCTCTTCGCCCTCCTTCCCACCCACATCGCCTTGCCCGGCGTGACCCTGAAAACCGATGCCGCCCAGCTCCTCGCCCTCTTCGCCCGCTCGCCCACCCGCCGTAATCATTTCGAGCGCATTCCCGACGGAGATCGCTTCGTCGCCTTCCTCTCCGCCATCCGCGACGCCTACGGGCAGTTCCACCACCGGATCCACCTCGCCTCCGCCCTCTCCCAGATCGGAAATCACGACAGGGCCCTCGACGTCCTCGAAAGCGTCCAGGACGATCTCTACCCCGGACGGTCACCCATGGGAGCCCTCCTTCGAGCCGTTCGGGGCTCCGCCCTCCTCGGCGCCGGCGAAGAAGAACGAGGGCTCGAGGATCTACGACGAAGCGAAGACGCCTTCCGCGAAAGCGGCGCGCCCGACATGGCCCCGCATATCGCACTCCTGCAGGCGAAGGCCCGTCTCGAGCGCGGAAAGACGAACGAAGCGAAGGAACGCCTCGATTCCCTGGATGGCGACGCCCCGAGCGATGAGGAACGGCTTCTCCGCGCAGAGATCGACCTGCAAGAAGACGACCCCTCCTCCGCACTGGAGAAGCTCGACGCCGTCTCCGCACCCTCGGGAGAGGAGGAAATCGCCGCTTTGGGCCTGCGGGGAGAGGCGTTGCGGAGAAACGGGGACCTCGAAAAGGCCCTGGAACCTTTCGCCAAGGCGGCCGAGAGGCTCCTCGCCAATCTCCGGTCCCTTGCAAAATCCGAAGACAAGGAAGCCTACCTCGAAAAACACCGGCGGATTCGAGATGGTTGGCCGAAGATCCTCGAAGCGGCCGGAAAGGAGGAGAAAGCCCGCCGGTTCGAGGAAGAGGTGAAGGCGATCTTCGACTCCTCGCGAGGGCCCGGCCCATGGATCACCTTCAACGGCCTCTCGGCCCTGACCTCGGCCGGGGCGGCGGCCGTGATCCTGGTCCTGGAATTCATGAAGATCGCACGCTTCGAGGGAAGCGTCGCTTCCATGAGATGGGTCGTCATCCTCTCGCTCGCGGCCCTCTATTTCTCCGTCTCCGCCATGATCAACCGAAGGGTCCGGAAATTCCTTCCGATGACCGCGGCCGCGATCGGCGTCATCTGTCTCATCGTCGTCGGCGTCTTTTTCACCACCCTCGTGTTGACCCGCCGGAACATCCATCGGGAAATCCTCGAATACGACCTCGACCACGACGGGAACGTGGACAAGATCGTGACCATCCACAAGGGCATCAAGGTGAAGATGGTGGAGGACCAGGACTTCGATGGCACCATGGATCACTGGGTGTTCTATGAGAACGGCGTGGTCACCCGCGAGCGCTTTGACACGGACGGGGACGGCAAGCCCGACATCGAAAGGAGGCGGAAGAAGCAAAGGGACTGAATCGCTTCCCGGCGCGTCGCCGGGCTGCGCTTGCATGCAAGGAATCGTCCGTGGAAGACCCCAAGTAGGTTTCCCTCCCTGAAAACGGCGCTGAAAGGGCGGAAACATCCTGTTTTACATCGGAAAACCCGGATTTCGCCGTTACCGGGGGGCGAGGTGCCTGTCTGAGGGCTCATCGGGCCCGGCTTTCCGGGAACCGCGCAGGAGGTCGGGGGAATCTCTACCCAAACCCTTTGATGGCAATAAAATAGGGCGGGCTTGCGCCCGCCCTTAGGGAAAGGAGTACCCGGCCCGTGCGGCCGGATAGAGGAACCATACGCAGAGGGTGATCAGATCACCCTCTGCTCAGAAGAAGGGGCTTCGGTCACCGAAGTGACCTCCACTCCAGGGCAACATCCATCATAGAAATTTCGTTTCATCAAGTCAAGTTGGGGGCTCAAAGATCTTTTCAAGGCTTTCACCGATCCCGTTCCCCCCGGCGCTGGCCAATTTGCGAGGCAAAAGGACCCCGGAGCCCTGACAGGATGCATTCCGATCCGATATACTGAGTCCTGATTCCTGATCTGTCCGTCGGCTTGGGGAGTAATGTATGAAGAAAATCGAGCGAATCCTTCCTCTCCTGCTTTTGCTGGTTCTCGTCGTTTCAGCCCTGATCCTCCTGTTCACCGTGGTCGGAAGTTCGGAGAGCGGATCCAGGGAGGCATTATGGCCGAACGAGGATTTCCGGATCCCCGGGAAGGTGGATTTCCTCTGGCGGTTCGAGGAGGGGGAGAAGGTCCGGTATCGTTTCAAGGGCAGGGACCGGGTTCCGGGCGCCCGTCAGAGCGTCTACGACCCCGGAAGCTGGCTTCTCATCCTGTACGGCGAGCGGCCCGATCTCGCGACGGTGGAATTCTACGACGCCAAGACCCGCATTCTGCATGGACGGATGAGACCGGACGGGGTTCTTCGCGTTCGGAGTTACACGGCCTATGCGGCGGAGCCGACGGAATTCTGGCAGATTCTGATGAACGCCTTCCTGCTGACGCCGAAGCAGCGTCTCGTCGAGGGAGAGGTCCGGGAGGAGTCGGTGGTTCTGCCCGCGCGCGAGGGGCACCGCGTGGTGGGGACGGCGCGATTCCGCGGCGAGGGTCCGGCGACGATCCGTGGCGATTCGACGCCGCTTGAGAGGTTCCATCTGAGACTGGATTTGGAGGTGGAGGTCTATCCGAAGGAGGACCGCCTCACGGAGTTCGTCGTGGAGGGGAGGCTCTACTGGGATCCGGTTGCCATGCAGGTTCGTGCGGGGGAGGTGGAGTACATCTCGGGTCTTCCGGTGAACCGGTACATGAATCCGTGGAACTACGCGTCCTTCTCCATCGAGGGGACGCCGTTTCCCGAGCCGCTTTCGGACCTGGCGACGCTGGGCGGCAACGTGATCTGGCACTGGGAGGAGGACATCACGCTGGCGGAGAACCGGATGCGTTCGTTCCAGAAGGCGGCGCGCGATCAGCTGGCGCACATCGCCGAGGTGCAGGAGACCTTCCGTGAGCTGACGCTGGTGGACCAGGACGGGGACGGTCGAGGGGAATACGGCCTGCTCTCGGAGCTTTCCGGGGCTTCCCCCAAGATCCGCGGTCCCGGGGGTCGCGAGCCCAAGCCCGCGTCCTGGCCGAGGCTGAGAATCGCCGAGCAATTCGGGCGCGTGAACGAGGCGGGTTTTTCCACGCGGGACGAGTATCATTACCAGGTTTTCCTGGCGGGCGCGGACGGTCTCGTCACGGACGGGATGCCGCCGCCCGGAGGGGATCGGAAGAACGCGGATGTCCAGGAAACGCCGGGGGGCTGGTGCGGGTTTGCGTGGCCGACGAAGTGGGGGGAGACGGGTCGGGCGGTCTATTTCGCGAACGGGAAGGGGAAGGTGTGGGAGAGCCGCGATTTCGAGCTGGACGGATCGCGCCGTGTGCCCCGGCCATCGGGCACGGGTCTTCCCTCGGAGGGGACGTGGAAGCGGGTGAGCAAGCTCGTGAATCCTCCGCGCCCGCCTCTCAAGTTGCGTGTGGTGCGGGGCCGATTTCAGCCGTTTTCGAGCGTGAAGCCGCTGATCGCGGAGATCGAGCAGTTCCGGATGCGGGTCGACCAGCTGGCGCTCTCCAAGGCGCTGGAAGAGGGGGCGCACCGCCGGATGGAGCAGATCGCCCGCGAGTTTTCACGCGTCCGGGCGGATTTCGTGCTGACGGAAGAGGAGGCCCGCCGGATTCGCGACCGGTACGGTAGGGTGTTCCGCGACGTCTATCTTTCCACGAGCCGTCGTCTTCTTCTGGAGACCCGGCATGTGGCGGAAGAGCTCGCCATGCAGGCGTCGATCCCGAAGATCGAGAAGGCGCTTTCCCGGCTGGACGCATTGAAACGGGCGGGACCGGATCTCGAGGCGACGCTTCGTTTTCTCGATCGCGTGCACGCGCTCCGGGAAGAGGTCGACCGGGTTGCGCGCGAGCGTCGCTGAGCGTTCGCGGGCAAACGCCGGTGGCCGTCCGTGGCGGGATTCGTCTGCCCGGCGAAGGGCTCTTCAAAAGCCTTGCAAAGCGTCTGGCGGCTGCTATCGTGTAGCCGTCCGTACCGGGTTTTCGGAAGGGATTCGCTTCGACCGAGCAGGCGCCATGTCCTACACGTTGCAGGAACTCGCCGATCTTCTCGGCGCCGAGATTCGCGGGGACGCCGGGACCCTGATCCACCGGGTCGCGACCATCGACCAGGCGGGGGAAGGGGACATCACGTTCATCGCCAACCCGCGGTATCGTCGGAAGCTCCCGGAGACGAAGGCATCCGCCGTGATCGTATCCCCGGACGTGCCGGCGGAAGGGCGTACCCTCCTCGTCACCGACAACCCGTATCTCGCCTTCGCGCGTGCGGTGGATCTTTTCCATCCCGAGGGAGGGGCCGCTGAGGCGGGGGTGCACGAGGGGGCGCGCGTGGATCCCTCGGCCCGGCTGGGGGAGGGTGTGACGGTGTACGCCGGTGCGTACGTGGGCCGGGAAGCCGTCCTGGGTTCGGGGGTCGTCCTCCATCCGGGAGCGTACGTGGGGGCGGGTGTCCGCATCGGCGCGGGATGTGTTCTTCACGCCAACGCGGTGGTGTACCCGGACACGGAGATCGGGGAGGGCGTGATCCTTCATGGCGGTGCGGTGATCGGAAGCGACGGGTTCGGCTTCGCCCCGGCGGGGGCGCAGAACGTGAAGATCCGGCAGGTGGGGCGGGTGGTGATCGAGGACGACGTGGAGCTGGGGGCCAACTGCTCGGTGGACCGCGCGGTGCTGGGGGAGACGAGGATCGGCCGGGGGACGAAGATCGACAACCTGGTGCAGATCGGGCACAACGTGACGATCGGGGAGGACTGCATCATCGTCGCGCAGGTGGGGATCTCGGGGAGTTCCCGCATCGGGGACCGCGTCAAGCTGGCGGGGCAGGTGGGCGTGGGCGGCCACATCCATATCGGGGACGACGCGGAGGTGGGCGCCAAATCCGGTGTGATGGACGAGGTTCCCCCTTCCGCCAAGGTCCTGGGGCAACCGGCCATCCCCTTGCGGGAGGGGAAGAAGGCGCTGGCGACCATCCGCATGCTTCCCGCCATGCGCAAGGAGATCCGGGAGTTGCGCGGGCAGATCAAGTCGCTCGAGACACGCTTGGGGGTTTCGGACGATGGGGAGTGAGACGTCGTTGCCCCCGCGGATCGGTCTCATCGCGGGGTTCGGACGCTTCCCCATCCTTTTCGCCAAGAACGCGCGCGCGCGGGGCATCCGCGTGGTGGCGGTGGGCATCCGCTACGAGGCGTCCCCGGATCTGGCCCATCATGTCGAGCGTTTTCACTGGTGCGGGGTGGCCCGGGTGGGTCGCCTGATCCGCCTCTTGAAGCGCGAGGAAATCGACCACGCGGTGATGGCCGGCAAGGTCCGGAAGACCTGGATGTTCACCCCCCTGAGGCTGATCCGCCTGCTTCCGGATCTCAGGACGCTGCGCTTGTGGTTCCACCGGGCCAAGGACAAGAAGGACGATACGCTCCTGGGCGCGGTGGCGGAGGAGCTGGCCCAGGAGGGCATCCGCCTGGAGAGCTCGCTCCTCTACTGCGAGGACCTGTTGGCCTCTCCGGGCCTCCTGGCGGGCCCCTCTCCCGGCGCGCGGGAGGCCGACGACATCCGGTTCGGGTGGAAGATCGCCAAGGCGATGGGCGGTCTCGACGTGGGCCAGTCCGTGGCGGTGAAGGAACGCGCCGTCCTCGCTGTCGAAGCCATCGAGGGGACGGACGACACGATTCTCCGGGCGGGGGCGCTGTGCAGCGGGGGGTTCGTCCTCGTCAAGGCCGGCAAGCCCGACCAGGACCGCCGCTTCGACGTGCCGGCCGTCGGGCCGACCACGATCCGGGCGATGAAGAAGGCCGGGGGAAAGGTGCTTGCCGTAGAAGCGGGCATCACCCTGGTGCTCGGCGTGGAAGAGACCCTGGACCTCGCCGAACGGGAGGGCATCACGGTGGTGGGCGTCGAGGACGGGGGGCCGGACGGCGAGCCGGTGATCGCGGGGGCGACGAAAAAGGCGGAAGCGAAGCCGGAAGCCTAGTTGGAGATTTCAGCCAGAGGCGCAGGGACGCGCAAGCCGGCCGGCACTCCACCATTGGTGGGAGGCGGGCTACGGAAAGAAAGGGAAGACCACAACAACCTTCCACCGCGAATGGTTGAGAGGAAGAGCCATTCGCGCTGTCACCGAGTACAGATTTCAGATTTCAGCCGCCAAGAGTGCAAGGGCCGCCATTGACCTCGTAGTGAGCCACGGAACGAAGTGGAGTGGCGCAGCCATGCGGGACGAGGTGCTGCGGACAGGATGTCCGCGATCCGACCTGAAGTGCTGCCGGATGGAAGCCGGCGGCGATTGCAGCCGATCGCAGTAGATCGGGTTTTTCAACGGGCTGCTACGGCCACCCCGGGGTGTTTCCATGGAGACGGGCTACGAAAAGGAGGGGAGGACCACGACTTATTTACAGCGCGAAACGCTCATCCGGCTACCGCTTCCCTCCGTCCGGAAGAACCGGTACAATGACGTGAAACGAAGAGGATCATTCTGGAGAGTTTCCATGCGTCCTGCAGCGACCTTGATCTTTCTCCTGGCGCTTCCCGCGATGCTTGCCGCTCCGGCCTTCGGACAGGAGGGGGACGAGCAGAAACTCAAGATGGGCGACCGCGACGATGCGTTGAAGCTGAAGGTGAACAACGCCATCCGCGCCGGCATCGATTGGCTCAAGAGCAAGCAGATGCCCGACGGCTCGTGGAAAGGGGAATGGGCCAAGTTCGCCCCGCCCTACCAGTACCCCATGGGCGAAACCGCCCTGTCTCTCCTCGCGCTCCTGAAATCCGGCGTGTCCCGGCACGACGACTGCATCAAGAAGGGTTTCGAGTTTCTGCGCCCCCAGCCCCTCAAGAAGACCTACGAGGTGTCCGTCCTGATCATGGCCCTGCAGGCCCTCTACGCCGACAACAAGCCCGCCCCCGTCGATCACGACGAACTGACCCGCGCCGTCCGCAAGAAGGTCCCCATCGGGGGACGCGACATGGACTGGATGAAGGAGTGCGTCCGGTTCCTCCTGGAGAACCGGACCTCCAGCATGCTGCTGCTCAACATGGAGACGACCGACGCCCAGAACTTCAAGGACGTCTGGCACTATCCCATGACCTGCGGGGACCATTCCAACACCCAGTTCGCGATCCTGGGCCTGAAGGCCGCTTCCAAGTGCGGCATCCGGATTCCCGAGGACGTCTGGATCCTCACCCTCAAGCACTTCCTCCGCGTCCAGGAAGCCGACGGACCCGAGGTGCGCCGCTGGAAACTCATCGAGGACCGCAAGCACGGCTACGTCAGCTACAAGCCGCTGACCCAGGTGCCCGACCACGCCCGCGGATGGTGCTACGGGACCACGGTCCTCCCGAAGACGGGATCCGCCGACAAGGCCACCGCCACCACGGGCAGCATGACCTGCGTCGGCGTCAGCAACCTCACCATCGCGCTTTCCGAACTCGGTCGCGCCTGCCCCAAGTCCCTGCGCGACAAGGCCGAGACGGGCGTCCACGACGGCATGGCCTGGCTCGACCACAACTGGAAGATCGATTGCAACCCCCACCACCCGGAAAAACTCTGGCACTACTACTACCTCTACGGGCTGGAACGCGTGGGCGTCTTGACCTGGAGCCGGCACATCGGAAAGCACGACTGGTACCGCGAAGGGGCCGAGTTCCTGGTCGCCCATCAGCAGGGCGGCAAATGGGACGACCCGAACTGCCCCGGACCCATCAACAACACCTGCTTCGCCCTGCTCTTCCTGACGCGGGCCACCGTCCCCGGGCGCATGGTCATCACGGGACAGGAGCACCGCCGGCACCGGTAGGGGCGTGGAAGGAAAGCCGCCGGCGGAACCGGGGCGGGGCTTTTGTATCGTCGTATCTTTGTCGTTTCGTGGAATCGTCGATGGATGGACTCGGCCATGAGCGTCCCCACGCATTTTCTTCAGGGATGCACCGAAAACCTGCACGAGAGTAGGGGCGAACCCATGGGGGCGCCCCGTTCCCCATCCGCGACACCCCGTTTCCTCCTCGCCGGGCTGCTCGCCTTCGCCCTGCTCGCCGCGAGCGCCCCCGTCACGCGCGCTTCCGAGTCCCCCGACGAGATCGACCCCCTCTCCGCCATCACGCCCGCCGGCGCGAAGGAGACGGTACGCTACCTCGCTTCCGAGGATCTGAAGGGACGCCGCGCCGGAACCCGCGGCGCCCGCCTCGCCTCCGAATTCATCGCACGGCACTTCGAGGCGTCCGGCCTCGAGCCCGGCGGCGACGGCGGCACCTGGTTCCAGGCCGTCGATGTCCCTCCCGCTTCCCTCCCCGCGGAAGGGAACGCGCTGAAGATCCACGGCGTCCGCCGCGTCTTCGAGCTCGATCCCCTGTCCGACTTCGTCCCCTTCGGCTTCGCGCCGTGCGCCTCCGCCACGGCCCCCGTCGTGTTCGCCGGCTACGGGATCTCCGAGCCCCGCCTGGGTTGGGACGACTACGCGGGGCTCGACGTGAAGGGGAAGATCGTCCTCGTCCTCCGGCACGGCCCCGCGACCGGAAAACTGAGGAAGATCTTCCAGCAGCGAGGGCCCCGCGAAGCCCTCACCTTCCACACCAAGGCGAAGGCCGCCCAGGAGCACGGCGCGGCCGGCATGATCCTGGTGTCCGATCCGCGCAGCCTCGAGGGGCGCGACCGGCTGGCCTATCTCGTCGGCGCGGAGCAGGACATCGACATCCCCTGCGTTCACGCCGCGCAGAAGGTGGGCCGGGCCCTGCTCGCCCTGGTCGGCGACACGCTCGAAAACCGCCAGGAGAGAATGGACGCCTCGGGAACCCCGCTTCCCGCCGCGATCCCGGAGATCCGTGTCGAGATGACCACGGCCGTGAAGCGCGGCCGGCCCTCCTGCAACAACGTCGTCGGCGTCCTGAAAGGCTCGGACCCCGCGCTTCGAGACGAGTGCGTCGTGATCGGCGCCCACTACGATCACCTCGGCTACGGGGACATCGGCGCCATGGGCGGCGAGCCCGGCGAGATCTTCTACGGCGCCGACGACAACGCCTCGGGCGTGGCCGCCGTCCTCGAAGCGGCCGCGGCCTTCGGAGCGACCCCGATCCGGCCGCGGAGGACCCTCGTGTTCGTGGCCTTCACGGGCGAGGAGATCGGACTGTACGGATCGCGCTTCCACGCCGGACACCCCGTCTTTCCGCCCGAGCGGACCGTGGCCATGATCAATCTCGACATGGTGGGGCGCGTGAGGGGAAACCGTCTCACCGTCATGGGCGCCGCGTCCGGCAAGGGCCTGGACGCCCTCTTCAAGGCGTGCAACGAGACGACGGGCTTCCACCTCACCCTTCCCGGGGCGGCCTACGCCGGAAGCGACCACACCCCCTTCTACCAGAAGAAGATCCCGGCCGTGTTCCTCTTCGCCGGCGTCCATCCACACTATCACAAGCCCACCGACACCTGGGACCGCCTGAACTACGAGGGCCTCGCGAAGGCCGCGAAACTCCTCTACCTCGCGGCCGCACGCCTGGCTTCCCGGGACGGACGGCCGGCGTTTCGCGCCATCCAGACGCCCGGGCGCTCCCGAAGGCGCGGACCCCGGCTCGGCGTCATGCCCGACTTCGGCTTCGAGGGCGAGGGCGCGCGCCTCGCCGGCGTCTCGCCGGGAACCCCCGCTTCCAAGGCCGGCCTCGAGGCCGGGGACGTCATCGTGGCCTTCAAGGGCCGCGCCGTGAAGTCCATGACCGATCTCCTCACGCTCCTGCCGGACGTCAAGCCCGGCGAGAAGGTCAAGGTCGTCTACCTGCGCGAGGGAAAACGAAAAGAAACCGAGGTGCAATTCGAGAAATGAAAACGAAGACGCTCCTGACCTATGCCCTGTGGCTCGCCGGCTTCGCCCTGCTGGCCTACGGGGCGCTCTTCAGCACCCATCTCGTCCTCGACAAGCCCCTGTCCCGCGACGCCGCCCATGAGGGCGTGAAGATGGACGTCTACTCCGAGATCGAGATGATCAACGCCGTGAGCACCGACAAGGTGGAGCTCACCGGGGAAGGCATCCTCAAGACGCGCCCCGACACGGGCTTCTGCGAATCGTGAGTGTCGCAGTGAGCCCTCCGGGCGCGTCCGCCCGGATACGAGACGACCACGCATACGCGTCGGGCCAACGCGGGAGGACTCTCACCGCCGGGAACGCAGAACCCCCCGAGGAAAAAAGGGGGGAGGACGCTCGAGAAGCGGCAAACGGCCGGCCTATCCATTCCCGAGATCCCTTGCGTTCTCTGTCACAATGACGCACCCGGCGATGGATCCGATCAAATCGACATGGGGTCCGCCGGAGCCCGATATCCGTAACCTCAAGCCTTGAAGCATCTTGCCTCTCCCTTCTTTTTGGGCACGCTGTTTGTATTGGAAAAAGTGTGCAGCCCAGAACGGCTGAGAAAGGAGGGTACGATGGTCTGGCAACTCTTCAGGGAACTGGATCGGCTTCGCGACGATTTCAACAGACGTCTGGGGTACGGCTCGGAATGGGGGCCCGTCTACCGGGGCGAGGCGCCGCCGGTCAACATCTTCGAGACCCCCGAGGAGTACATCGTGACCGTGGAAGCGCCGGGGGCCGATCGGGAAACGTTCGAGGTCTCCTTCACGGCGGGAAGCCTGAGCGTCCGTGGGCAGTACAAGCAGCCCGAGGTGAAGGGCGAGCTGATCCGCTCGGAGATGCCGACGGGCTCCTTCAGCCGGATCGTCCGGCTTCCCGAGCAGGTGGATCCGAACGGGATCCACGCGGACTACAAGGACGGGGTCCTGACGGTGCGGGCGGCCAAGACGCCGGAGGCGAAGCCCAAGCGGATCAAGGTCAAGGTGAGCTGAAGGCCTTTCGATGCAGACGAGAAAGGAGGGTGCCATGGAAGTGCCCGTGAAGAAGCAGGCGGAACGCGGCGACGTGGAACAGGCTTCGGACCGCCCCTACTACGTGCCCAGGGTCGACATCATCGAATCGGAGGACGGTTTGACCGTCCTGGCCGCCCTGCCGGGGGTGGACAAGGACAACGTGTCGCTCACGGCCGAGGGGGGCGTGCTGAGCGTGTCGGGACGCGTGAAATCCTCCCTGCCGGAGAACGCCGATGCGAGGTATGTCGAGGCCGAGGAGGGGGATTTTCACCGTTCCTTTCGCCTGGGCCGCGACGTGGACAAGGAAAAGATGGAAGCGTCCATGCAGGACGGCGTGCTGAAGCTCTTCCTTCCGAAGTCCCAGTGGGCGCGGACGAAGAAGATCGAGGTGAAATGACGGGGAGAACCCGGAAAGGAGGTCGTCATGGCTCTGTTGCCAAGAAAGAAGGATGAATCGCGTTCCTTCGGCCTTCCCGGCCTGCGGAGCGAGATCAACCGGCTGTTCGACAGTTTTTTCGAGGGGAGGGAACTCCCGACCCTGTTCGGGGAGCGCGGTTTCGCGCCCGTGATGGACATGGTGGAGACGCCGCAGGAGATCCAGATCCGGGCGGAGATCCCGGGGATGGACGCGAAGAGTCTGGACATCTCCGTCTCGGGCGACACCCTCACGCTGAAGGGGGAGAAGAAATCCGAGCGAGAGGAGAAGGACGAGAACTACTACGTGATGGAAAGGAGCTACGGCTCCTTCAGCCGTTCCGTCGCCCTACCCTCCTACGCCGACCGGGAGAAGATCTCGGCGGACTGCAAGGACGGCGTCCTCACGATCCACGTGGGGAAGAAGGAGGAGGCCCGGGGGAAGACCATCCAGGTCGACGTCAAGTGAACGGGGGGGGCGGAAGATCCTCGTGGGGGGCAGGGAATAGGGATTTCAGATTGGAGATTTCAGTCGTCAGCCAAGCGCAGGGGCGGGCTCATGGGCCCGCCCCTTGGCTTTCGACTGAAATCGTACCGCTGAAATCTGAAATCCCTTCCTGTTCAAGGCCGTCTCATTCGGTCACGGCCCTCGGGCGTTGCGCCTGCCGCTTCCCGGATCGCGAGCGCCTGGTCGAGCAGGCGGGGCAGGTCCTTCAGCGCCAGGGTGTTCGGCGCGTCGCACAGCGCCTCGTCCGGGCGCGGGTGGACTTCCAGAAAGATCCCGTCGGCGCCGGCGGCGCACGCCGCGCGGACGAGCACGGGGATCATGTCGCGCCTTCCCCCCGTCGCGGTCCCGAGCCCCCCGGGCTCCTGGACGGAGTGCGTGCCGTCGAACACGACGGGGTAGCCGGTCTCCTGGAGCATGGGGATGGACCGCATGTCCACGACCAGCTGGTTGTAGCCGAAGCTGGTCCCGCGCTCCGTGAGGAGGAGGTTCCGGTTGCCCGTCTCCTCCGCCTTTTCCGCGGCGAGGTGGAAATCCCACGGCGCGATGAACTGTCCCTTCTTCAGGTTCACGCACCGCCCCGAGGAGGCGACGGAACGGATCAGATCCGTTTGCCGGCAGAGGAACGCCGGAACCTGCAGCACGTCCGCGACCTCCGCGACCGGCTCCACTTCCGCGACCGAATGCACGTCGGTGAGGACGGGGACGCCGGTCTCCTCGCGGACCCGTTTCAGGAACTCCAGCCCCTTCGAGCGTCCGGGGCCCCGGTAGGATTTCGACGAGGAGCGGTTGGCCTTGTCGTAGGAGCTCTTGAAGACGTAGGGGACGCCCAGGGCATCCGCCGTCTTCTTGACGGCCCGGGCGACCTCGAGGCAGAGGTCTGCGGATTCGGCCACGCAGGGCCCGGCGATGAGGAAAAGGGGGCCGCCCCCCCCGACGTGAAGACTCTCGGTGATGCGGACGGTTCTTCTTTCCATGATCCGGCACGCTCCTACCACAACAACGGTATCCTTGCAAAGTTCGCCTTGCAAGAGCCATTCGCGCTGTAGACGATTTCAGGTTGCCATCGCGTAGGGATTGTAGGATTTCGATTTTGGAGGGCGAACCTCTCCTCCTTCGCTTGCCGGCATCTGCGAGAGCTACGGAGGACCCTACGTAGC
>Ga0180432_10000353_pt1 | contig 74205 bp, 42 predicted proteins | sample SS_ome_10_FD_132414 | JGI IMG/M metagenome (GOLD analysis project Ga0180432, IMG submission 132414) | Hypersaline lake sediment archaeal communities from the Salton Sea, California, USA - SS_1_MS_2 metaG | ecosystem: Environmental > Aquatic > Non-marine Saline and Alkaline > Hypersaline >...
ACCTGCCCGCTGCCTGCCGCAACCACTTCAGCCTTGGTAATCAACTCCACTTCCAGCTCTGCCAGGGCCTCCAGCAGGAAGCTCCGTACGCTGCCCGGAAGGCCGGCCGCCATCGCCTCGCTTTTCTCAAATACGATGACTTCCTTACCGGCTTCAGCAATCAAGTGCGCGGCGTTGGTCCCGCTGACATCGCCACCGATAACTGCCACCGGCTGCTGCAGTTGTGGCGCTGCACCGGCTAGTACCTGCGCGGCGCTGACGAACTCGCCGTCCCACTGACCGGGCAGGGAGGCAAGATCTCGCGGGCGCGCTCCGGTGGCAATGATGACGTTGTCAAACTCGCCGGCAGCCACCAGCTCGGCCGTAACCTCCTCACCCAAATGCACATCCGCATCGGTACTGGCTAGCTGGTCGGTGAGGTACTCGATCGGGCGCTCAAGTTCCTGTTTCCCCGGTGCGGCCGCGGCCAGCCAGAAGGCCCCACCGAGCCGCTCGGTCTTCTCACAGAGAGTTACATCATGCCCGCGCAGTGAGGCGGTCAGGGCCGCTTGCATCCCGGCCGGTCCGCCGCCCGCTACCAGCACTTTCTTGCGCTGGGTAGCCGGTGGGCCGGCGGGCCAGTCCGGCCAATCGTTCTCGCGCCCGGTGTACGGGTTGATGGCGCACTGCACCTGCCCACCGGAGAACGAGCGCTCCTGGCAGCCCTGAGCGCACAGGTAGCAAGGGATGATGTCATCGCCTCGGCCTTGTTGCAGCTTCCGCACGATTTCCGGGTCGGCCAGCGCCTGCCGCCCCATCGCGATCAGGTCGCAGACACCGTCGGCGAGGGCCTGCTCGGCCAGTTCCGCCCGGTTGATACTACCCACGCCGATTACCGGCACGTTGACAACTTCCTTCACTCCCGCCGCCAGGGGCAATAGGTGGCCCGGAGCCACATAGTACGGCACCGAGGCCATCGCCGAGCCGGTCGAGACGTGGATCATCGCATAGCCGTAGGCCTCCAGGAGCGGAGCGACTTTCTGCATCTCCTCCAGGTGCATGCCCTCCTCGACATAGTCTTCAGCCGAGACGCGGCACCAGACCGGGAACTCGGTCCCGCAGTGGTTCCTGATCGAGCCGATAACTTCCTTGGCGAAGCGGGTACGCCGCTCGGTGTCACCGCCCCACTGGTCATTTCGGCAATTCAGCCAGGGGGAGAGGAACGAATTACCCAAATAGCCGTGGGCCATGTGCACCTCGACCCCGTCCATGCCGGCCTCCTGGCAGCGCCGGGCGGCTTTGCCGAAGGCTTCGACGACCTCCCAGATCTCCGCCTCGGTCATTTCGCGGGCGATCCGGCGGTCGCGACCGGCCCGACACTCGGAGGCCGACAGACACTCCTGCCCGATGACGTCCGGGTTGGCCTGGCGCCCCCCGTGCTGCAGTTGCAGGGCGACTCGTCCGCCGGCCTGATGCACCGCCGCTGTCAGCCGGGCCCAGCCCTCAGTCTGCTCATCGGAATAGACCCCCGGCATCGTCGGCCCCGTCAGACCCAGCGGGTGCACCGCCGTATGTTCGATGATGTTGAGCGCCATCCCACCGCGGGCGCGTGCAACGTGGTAAGCGATCAGCCGGGGTGTCACGCGGTGCTGGGTATCCCCGTAGCCGGTTCCCATCGGCGCCATCACCAGACGGTTCGGCAGCTTGAGTGTTCCGACCCGGAGCGGCTGCAAGATGTGTTCGTATGCCACAAGTACCACCTCGAATTGCGGTTTCGGCTTCACCTGTAAAGCAGTACTGCTTACCCTTCGTGTCACGGCACCATATTCCTGCCCCTGTTTGCTATCTTGCAGGAAATCGCCGCTCTTATGGCGAATTACTACTCTTGTTTGTACAATATCGCCCGGATTGCCCGGGCGAAAATCTACCTTCAGGGGAAGTGTCTATCGTGCAGTATCGTGAATACGGAAACACGGGAGAGAAGCTGTCGGCTCTCGGCTTCGGAGCTATGCGCCTGCCCGATGACGACGACTACGGAATCGAAGTGATCCGCAGGAGCTTCGAGCTGGGCGTCACCTATATTGACACCGCCTCCGGTTATACCACCGGCACCGACGAATCCAGCGAGGTAGTGGTCGGTCGTGCGCTGAAGGGCTGGCGCGATAAGGTCAAGCTCGCCACCAAGAACCCCCGGTATCGAGCACCGGCCACCGCCGATGACTGGTGGGCTAACCTGGAGCAGTCCCTCAAGCGCCTCGACACCGACCATATTGACTTCTACAAGGTCTGCCACTTCCTCAGCCTCGAGGAGTTCGAGAACAACGTCATGCCCAAGGGGATCTGGGACGCCATAATCAGAGCCAAGGACCAGGGCATCTTCACCTACACCTGTTTCTCCTCCCATGATACGCCCGAGAACATCATTACGCTCATAAACACCGATCTCTTCGACGGTCTGTTGGTGCAATACAACCTGCTGGACCGCGTCAATGAGGAGGCGATTGCCTTGGCCGCCGAAAAAGGCATGGGGGTGGAGATTATGGGCCCGGTCGGCGGCGGGCGGCTGGGCTTTGCCTCCGAGCAACTGGCCGGAACCATTGATGATATGGCCTCCACGCCCGACCTGGCGCTGCGTTTCGTCCTGAGCAATGCAAACATCTCCCTGGCGCTGTCCGGCATGAACACCTTGGACATGGTCGAGGAGAACTGCGCTTCCGCGTCGCGCGAGGAACCACTGACCGACCAGGAGCGCGAGCAGGTCCTGGCCGCGGTCAAAGAAAACGAGCGGCTCTCCGAACTGTACTGCACCGGCTGCAACTACTGCATGCCTTGCCCGCAGGGGGTAGGCATCCCCCAAGCCTTTGCGGCGATGAATCTACATAGGGTCTGGGGCCTGACCGAGCTGGCCAAACAGAACTACGCCAAGCTGGGGCCTGACAACGAACACGGGTTACTACAGGCGGATGCGTGCATCGAGTGCGCCGAATGTGAGGACAAGTGCCCCCAGCACATCCCGATTATCGAGCAGCTCGCCGAAACCCACGCGGCCCTCGGCGACTAGCCGCGGCCTCTGCTTCCGCGTGAGATTACACTCGGTGCTGCTATGACTGCGTCATTCCGTTTCGGGGGTTGCTTTATGCCGAACAGTTAGCTATACTCATTCCAGCACATTGCTGACAATTTCCAGATTATGGATTTGTGAGGATGCATGTGAATCATGAGCACAAAGCGTGGCTTTACTCTTATTGAGTTGCTGGTCGTGATCGCCATTATCGCGATCCTCGCGGCGATACTGTTTCCGGTGTTCGCCAGGGCTCGCGAAAAGGCCCGACAGAGCAACTGCCTCTCGAACCTCAAGCAGTTGGGCCTTGCCAACCTGATGTACAATCAGGATTTCGATCAGAAACATCCCATCTATTGGCGGGGGAAGGTTATGCCGGAGGGCGACGCCTTCGATGACGGCGTCAGCAAGCACGGGCTAACCTTCTACAGTGTCCTGTTGCCTTACACGAAGAATTCCCAGATCTACACCTGTCCCAGCGACGCTTCCGACCCCTATTACACCACCGGGGTCTGGAACAGCGCCGAGGCGCATTCGTGTTACGCCTGGAATACCTACTGGGGCGGCTTCGGGGTTTCGGACACGCGCTATCTCAACGACACTCTGAACGGAGATGATCCGGCGCGCGTTATGATGATGACCGAATGGGACATGAGCTATCATGCCTGCCACCCGCCGTGGCTCAAGAGCAAGACTAGCTGGCGACACAACGAGGGCCAGAATGTTGCCTTCGGCGACGGCCACTCAAAGTGGTACAAGGGCTCACATTTCCAGGGCGGCATGGACGACTACGGCCTATTCGGTCTCTAGACACCCAATTTGTGCGCCTGAAAACCAACTCAGCACCTGCCGGTCTCTAGCGGCAGGTGTTTTGTTTGCTCCGACTACCTTGCCGCGCGCGCTGAGCTAGGCTTTACTATGCCCAAGCAGCAACCCTACCGCGAGCCTGTCAGCCATTCCTTAATAGTCGGGTCCTCGGTGCCGTCGGGCAGCACCCAGTCGGGTGATACGTAGCCTTCGTTCTCCCAGCGCTGCTTGCGCACACAGTTCTTCCCGCCGTTGAAGCAGTAGTCCTCAATCCACTTCTTATCCAGCTTGCCCGCGTCATACGCCCGTTTCATCCCGGAAGTTTCGTCATACCAACGACACACGTTCTTCTCAGCCATCTTGCATGCACTCCTTCAATGCGCCGGCCTTCGCGCTACCGGCAAGACCGTTCGCCCAGCAAATCAGATTGTGCTACTCCCGCCTCACCCTAGGAGAGGGGAGCCGAGGACGAGCACAGGCCAGCCAGTCCCTCGCTCAGCCTCTCTGCCACCGAGGCCCACGAGAACTCGTCCGCGGCCCGCTTGCGCCCCGCCTGGCCCAGCATCTCCGCGTAGTTCCGGTCCCCCAGTAGCCTGAGCAGCGCACTTGCCAGGGCTTGGTGGTCCCGTGGCGGCACCAACAGCCCTGACTGGCGGTCCGCCACCGCCTCCGGGATGCCGCCGGTGTGGGTCCCGATAACCGGAGTGCCGCAGGCGTTGGCCTCCAGGAAGCTGAGGCCGAAGCCCTCGGTCGGCTCCCCCAGCAGGTCGAAGCTGGCCAGAACCATCACCTCCGCCATCGTGTAGAACTGGCGCAATTGCTCCAGCGGTACCTGGCCGGTGAAAACCACACGTTCCTCCACCTGATAGGCTCGGGCGTAGTCCTCAAGCCGCCGCCGGTACGGCCCCTCGCCGACTATCAGGTACTTGACCTCGGGCACCTGCTCGGCGACGATTGGCAGCGCCTCCAGCACGTACCTGTGGCCCTTGTGTGCGGCCAGCCGGGACACGGTGCATACCACCCGCGCCTCCTGCAGGCCCAGTTGCTCGCGCAGCTTGGCCGCACCGGCCTCATCCGGGTAGAACTGGTCGGTGTTAAGCCCGGTGCCCAGTTGATGGATCCTGCACTCCGCGACACCCATTCTCAGCAACTGCTTGACCGTGAAGCCGCTCAGGGCAAAGATGATGTCACAGTTGCCCAGGACATACTTCTGCATCCCCCATTTGACCAGATTAAGCCCATGCAGCGCGAATTCGCGGTCGTAGCCGATCATGGCGCTGACACCGCCGATAGTACGCGCCGCCCCGAGTGCCGCCGGCCCTTCGGGGAACCACTTGGTCGCCACGACCGCGGTCTCGGTACTGCCGCCGGCCAACTCGACCGCCGCAGCCTGCATCTGCTGCCAGACCTGTCGCTTGCTAGCACCTGCCACGCGCGCGATTGGGTAGTTCGCCTCCGCATCGAACTGCTCGCTTTGCGGCTGGGCAGTGGCGACCACCCGCACCTCGGCACCACCGTCGGCCAAAGCCTTGGCCAGCGAGGCTACGTACTGTTGAATCCCTCCCAGAGAGGGCGGGAAATCCGCAGCTAGCAGGATTATTCTCATTCCATTTGCTTCCTGGTGCCCAAATCTCTTACCATACCTGCGAAATCTCGATACATGGAGGCGATATTCGTGCTGGATGCCGACAAGATTGCAGATGAGTTCTGCGAGTTCGTGCGCATAGACAGCCTTTCGGGGCACGAGCTGAACATGGCCCAACTGCTCAGCCAGCGCCTGGCGGAGCTGGGCTTGCCCGCGCGCTTTGACGAGGCTCACCGCCCGCTGGAGGGCGAGGTCGGTAACCTCTGGTCGAAGCTGGAGGCCACTCAGCCCGGGCTGCCCACGCTAATGCTAAACGCTCACATGGACACAGTCAAGCCCGGATGTGGCATCGCGCCACTCCGCCAGGGCGACACGATATCCAGCGCCGGTGATACCATCCTCGGCGGCGACGACAAGGCCGGCATCGCCATCATCCTAGCCGTGGTACGTGAGCTGCTTGGGACCAAGCCTCCCCATGGTGATATCCACATCGTCTTCACCATTGCGGAGGAGATCGGTCTCTTCGGCGCCAAGCATATGGATTACGACAGCTTCCGGGCGGATTATGCCCTGGTTCTGGACGGCGGCCGCGAGCCGGGCACTATAGTTACTGCCGCGCCTTCAGCCCTGCGGATTAGCTATGACATCACCGGCAGGGCGGCTCATTCCGGCGTCAAACCTGAGGAGGGCATCAGCGCCATCCAGGCCGCAGCCCAGGGCATCGCCAAGATGAGGCTGGGCCGCATAGATGCGGAGACTACCTGCAATATCGGGATCATCTCCGGCGGCCAAGCCCGCAACATCATACCACCCAATTGCCACATCGAGGGCGAGGCCCGCAGTCATGACCCCGCTAAGCTCGAGGCTCAGGTCCGGCACATGCGCGATTGTCTGCAGCAGGCCTGTGACGAAGTCGGCGCAACCCTGGAGGTCCAAGAGCTCAGCTCCTACCGCGCCTTTGCCGTGCCTGATGAGCACCCCTTGGTCAAGGTCGCCACTGATGCCGCCCGTGAGCTCGGCCTTGAACCCAAGACCGAACGTGGCGGTGGTGGCAGTGATGCCAATATCTATAACGAACATGGTATCCCGGCGATCATCTTGCCGATAGGTTCCGCCGACCCTCACACCCTGAAAGAAAGCGTCAGTGTGACCAACCTGGGCCGATGCGCGGAGTACTTGCTTGCCGTCATCAACAGGCTCGAGAGCTAGCCCCCGAATTACCTCTGGGGTCGCTAGCGGCCCGCCCTGGCACACGCGGCCGTAGTCTGACGCCACTGCTGCAAGATCAGGACATTTCTGAAATGTCTGGCCGAGGACGTCAGTCAGACAGCCGCCTGATGAGCGTGACGTCAGGCGAACGCATTCAGCTTCTCGCCGCGCAGGTCGGTAACCTGTGACTTGATCTGGAAAATCTGGGGCAGACAGCATTTCGGCCGATTCCATGTATGGTGTTGCTTGGGGAGAGTTCACTATGAGCTGTCCGGTTCGGGTGTACTACTTGTGCAGTGCAGTACTATTGGCGGCCCTGGCTCCCTGCGCGGCTCAGGAGCAGAGGACCCTCGGCTACCTGCCGCCGGGAACGCCGGAGGTCGGCGGCATCAACCACATGGTTCTCATCTATCACGGGCGACAGAGCCGCGTGCCGAAGACGAAGGAAGCCATCATGCCCTACGTGGCCTACGTGGACGAGCAGGGCACGCCTCAGGACTGGTTCTTCGACAGCTTCCTGTTCATCGAATTTGCCACCGACAAGGGCACCTACATTCATTCCCATCCCAAGGACAGCCCACTCCCCACCATTGATGACTGGGTTTGGCTGGCAGACGGCTGGTTCCGTCCGACTACGGGGCTAATCGGGTTGGAGCAGGCTGTCGCAGAAGTTGCCGGCAAGCTGGGCCCCGCCGATAGGAAAGCCAAGGTCGTCATCGGCATGCCGGTGCCCAGCACTGACGATACGGCCTTCGGGCCTCTGCCGGGGGAACAGGACAAGCTCGACTTCAGCGCAACCGACGACCGCCTGCAGGCCCTGCAGTGGTACATCCAGCGCGTGCTGGAGCAATGGCGGGAACGGGACTACCAGCATCTTGAGCTGGTGGGCTTCTACTGGACCAGGGAGGAAACACCGCCGGCGGACTATGAGCTCATCAGTTGCACCTCCGACTACCTTCACGCCATGGGCTACAAGCTCTTCCAGATTCCCTATAGCGGTGACCTCTCCGTGTGGCGGGAGATCGGCTTTGACGGCATCATGCGCCACCCTTGGTACTACACGCTTAAGGAAGATCCGCCTTTGGCCAATCTCCTCGCGAGAGCGAAAGTGGCGCGTATGTACAACACGGGCATCGAACTGGAGCTGGACGGGCGCGTTCTTGCCGACGAGAAGTTCAGGGAGAGATTCATTGCCGCCATGGATGCTGGGGCACACTACGGATGGATGCAGGGGGCCTTGATGAGCTACTACGAGGGCGGCGGAGCTGTCAAGCAGCTTGCGGCGACACCGGGCGTCGGACGCGACCTCTACCGCAAGCTCTACGAGTACGTAAAGGGCACCTATGTTCCGTCCGGCAGGTATGATTTCTCGGATCTACCGCTGACAAGCGGCGACAATACAGGGAATCTGGCCCTTGCCACCGCGGGGGCCAAGATCCATGGCACCCGAACCAGCCCCGACTGGGGTAGTCGCATCGGACCGCAGTTCATCATTGACGGTAACGCGGACGTGTACTCGGGGATGGAAGGTTTCGGCGCGTTCTACTGGCCCGGCAGCTTCATCGTCGAACTGCCGACGACCCAGACCGTCACCCGCACTCAGGTAATGCTCTTCGATCTGGATGGCCGCTTCTTCCGCTACCAGGTGCACACATCCGTGGACGGGGAGAACTGGGAACCTGCAGTCACCAAGGATACCGGAGAATGGCGAAGCTGGCAGGTGGACAGCTTTGCGCCGAGGCAGGCCAGATACGTACGCTTCACGGGGCTGTTCAACTCCGCCAATTCGCTTTTCCAGGTCGTCGAGTTCGAGGTCTATCGCGACGTGAAGTAGGCAGCTAGAGGATAGCGACAGCGGCCGTCTGATGTCGTCCTACGGCGGTAGATTCCCGCATGTCTGTGGCCGGAGATGACACATAGACGCCTCCGAAGCAGTACCAGCAAGACTCCGCTATCCTGCGCGACCACCTCCGCTCTATCTCGAAGCAACGGCTCATCCACTGCTTTGGATCCGTATCGCCGCAGACCATGGCCGAGGTTGAGGACCGCCTTGCCACACTGCTGGCACTGTGATTGGGCTATCCATCACTATCGGGCTTGTCAGAACGTAATGACCTTCCCCGTCCGCGCCGACTCAAAGCACCTCAGGATGAAGCGACTCGTGCGCGCACCGTCAGCGGCGGTCGCTATTGGCCGCTCGTCTTTCAGGATGGACCTGGCGAAAGCCGGCAGGATGTCGGGAACCCCGCTGGCCCTGCCTTTGCCAAGCTGCTGCGCGTACTCGCACGCTTCATAAGGCGGCTGCCACTGCTCCTCCGGGACGCATGACGCGAAACGGGCGTCTTCCCCGTGATCAATGGCGATGGCACTGCGCCCCTTGTCTATCACCATCACGAAAAAGGGGCAGCCGTTGGGCAAGGGGTGATGCATCAGCAGACCGCCCACACCGCCGTCGCCGCCCATGAAGGCCCCGACACTGCCATTATCAAAACAAATGGCGGCATTGATGGTGTCAATCACGTCCGGGTGGGAGTGGTGGAACACGCCGCCGGTGGCATAGACCGACTGCGGCTCGGCGCCGGCTAGGTAGAACATCATGTCCACGACGTGGCAGCCCTGGGAGAGGATCTGCCCGCCGCCCTTGATCGGGTCCTGGGCCCAGATCGTCTCCGGCCAGATGCCGCCGGTGCGGGCATGAGCGATGATGTTGTCGGGATTGGGGATCTCGCGCTTGACGTCCTGCGCACCCTTGGCGAAGCGGCAGCGGAAGGCCACCATATAGTTGACACCGGAGCGCTCCTCGGCCGCGAGAATGTCGTCACATTCCTGCTCAGTCATCGCCATCGGCTTCTCGATCAGCACGTGCTTGCCGGCCTCCACAGCACGCAGCGAATACGGCGCATGGGTGTCGTGCCACGTCGTAATCAGCACCGCGTCAATGTCGGGATCATTGAATAGGTCTTCGGGGTCGGCGGTGGCATATTCCCCCTGGTAGGTCTGACGGTACTCCTCGGCGCGGTCGGTGTTGACATCAGCCAGGCCGCGGACCTCGATCTGTGCCAGCCACGGGCGCAACTCCTCGGAGACGTTCTCCGCTTTATCCGCGAGCGAGGCTAGGTGCGCCGCGCACATATTCCCACAGCCGACTATACCTAATCTTACCTTGTCCACAGTTGTCTCTCCCCATCCCTTCAGTTGTCCACTCCGTTGGTAGCAAGTTTCACGATCTTGACCCGGACGCTGGCGATGAAGGGCATTTCGTCCGCAACGCCAGCCACAGTGCCGGGTCTTGTGACGGCGTTAGGTCCTAATCTAGACCGCCACAATGTACAGATACGGGTGCATGCCGGCCTCGATGTCGCCGGCGGCGGCGTCGAAGCGACTGTGGGTGGCGCCGGTTTCGCCGGCGTACAAGGTGCCATCAAGACCGACCGTCATCGCGTGCACGCGGGCGGCCTCGACCCCGCTTTCCTCATCCACAATCGGACCGATCTTCCGATAGGCGTTGGTGCGCGGATCGTACTCAAACAGGAAGGCGCCACAGGTGCCGTACTGACTACCGCCGCCGGCGGCACCATACAGCAGTCCGTCGCGTTCGACTAAGGCCGGCAAGCGTGGGCCGTCATTGGGCTGGCATAGCTCCGTAACTTTCAACGACCCCGGCTCCACTGAGAACAAGATTCCCGTTTCCCACATGCCACCGTAGATCATCCCGTCCGCGGCCGCCATCAGTGCGTCAATGCGGTATGAGCCTTCGCCCGGCAGCTTGGCATCGGTCTCGGTGAGCTGCTTTTTCGCGCTGTCATAGGTGAACAGATAGCCCTCCGAACACGACCCATAGACGGTCCCGTCCTGGTCACAGGCGATGGTGTGGCTGCAGGCGCTGTCGCCCCAGACGCCGGCGTGAACCTGGTCGGCGAACACGACTTCACCTGACTCCAGGTCCACCGCAAAGAAGTCGTTGTGGTAGTACGTCATCCCGAAGAGCTGCCGCCCGTCCGGGCTGACCGTACTCGCGATGATCCACATGTGCGGCACCGCCACGCCCAGGTCGCGTCCCGCATCAGTCGCCGGATCATAGACAAACACATGCCCGCCGTCGTCCTCGTTGATCTTGCGATGGCGCGCACCGTATCCCATATTCTGCCCGGTTCCACCGGCGATGCGCCCATCGGCCAGGGCACTGAGGGCGTGATGTATCTTCTGGGCGATAGGTGCGCCCTGGCGGTTATAGACCTGGTTGGAGGGACCGATCTTGGACCCCAGGTCGCGCACTGCTTGCGTATCGGGCGCGTACTCGAAAAGCAAGTGCTCCCTGGCCCCGGTCATACCGCCGTAGATACGGCCATTGGTGCCGGTAGTCAGCGAAACAACCTCCAACCCGCCGGGCAACTCAACTTCATAAGCCTGTACACGCATTTCATGTTCTCCTTGGTTGGTGCTGAATTGATGTGTTCTCTATATCAATGAAAACCAGCCATGGGGAATGGCCGATATGCCCCTCTGGACAAGCGCCTCCGCGCTCTTAGTCGCCCACCGAGACGATGCTCGGGACTGTCACCGTATCGCCCGGGCCGTAGTCGTAGATGAAAAAGCGCGCCGTACCGTCGCCCCCTTTGTCCACGTATTCACGAGTGAGGGAGTCCCTGCCAACCACGGCGTGTGCCTGGCTGCTAATGTACGCGCGCGATGCCTTCACTCCGCTTAGCTTGTAGGTCGCCGAGTTGTCCTCATTGCTCAGGGTCTTGCCGGTGTAGTAAAGGCCGCCGAACGTCAGTTTCACCGCCGACGTGATACCATCATCGTTGATCTCCCCGACCGGCCCCTCTGCTATCCGCGGGTCCAACTCCAAGCGCAATTCCACTCCGTCGGCCACCGGTCGGGTGTCCACGATCAGGTGCGTGGCGTCATTTCCATACTCGTTGGTGATCCGCACATAACGTCCCACCAGCTTCTCGACCTCCGCGGGCGCCGGCGATACGGTAATCTTGAAGCCCGCGAAATCGGCCGAGACGATCCTGCCATTCCAGGCCGGAGTTGGGCTTGTGAATTGCCGGCCCTCTTTCGCTATCCGCGTCCCGTCAATCAGGAATGCGCGCTTCACCTCCCCGTCTTGCTCGGACCACACACCGAATGCGCCCTGCATCGTGATGCCGTCGCTGGTGGTCACGGGGATCGTAGGGTCCTGGCAGTGGATGATGGTGTCAATCCGGCTGCCGGCGACAACCTGAAAAGCAACTGGCGGGTGGTTACTCGGGCCTGCGGTTGTGACGTCGAGGCGGCGCACTTGCGAGATCAGCGGCTCACCCTCGTACGCCTCCAGGACTTCCACAAACTGCGTTGCCAACGGCTCAGTGCCCTGGTTGTGCTGCACCACCCACTGCAGCTCATAGGGTTTCCCGCCGCCGGGCGGCTTGCCCTTGCAGAGCGCCACCTCCCCTCCCCTAGGCTGCACCGCGTGGAGCCGGAGATGCACGTCGGGGTACTTCTCCAGGTCCCAGCACACGCGCCACGGGTCCGCCGGCCGGGCACGCTGAACATTGTACAGGAAGGGGAAAGCCAGCAGATGGAAGTGCTGTTGGCTCCATTCCGAATCCCACCTCAGCCCATAGGGCACCTCCGGACCGGCCAGGGTACCGCGATTCTGCGCGGTCAATTGCAGGCCGCTGGCTTCGGCCGTGCCTCGAGGGCCGTGGAAGCTCCAGTAATGATCGGTGCCGCCCGTGAGGCGGAAGATGCTGAGCGCGTATGAGTGCTGCTCATCTAGGTCCACCAGCCCGATCGTCCGGCTCATGGCGAGGTCGTCTGTAAACTCCACGAGTTCGGGCGGCTCAAGCTGCTTGTAGAGACGGCGGCCGGCGGTGGCCATCTGCGCCCAGCCACCATCGCCGAAGAGTTGCAGACTGGCGCCTACCCGTCCCTGGCGGCCCCATTCACCAGGCGCCTCGTCGCTGGCCCCGACAATCCGGGTGCAGTAATGGATCGCCCAGTTCATATCCCACTCGGTGCGGTGGTCGGGGCCGCGGTAGTAGCCCTGCTCCGGTAGGAAGGTGCGCTTCAGGGCCTCGTAGCCGATGGTCAGTGAATCGTGCTGGAAGTGGCCGTACATGGTTCCGTAGCGCATCCACAGCGCCCGCTGGTCATCGGCCTTACCACTGCGCAAGATGACGTGGCCGAAGCCGTCCAGCACCTGGCTGGGGAGATCCAGGTAGGGCCCCTCGCGCTCGACAATCTCCGTGACCTGCGCGCGCAACTGCAGATCCTCCAGGTACTTGGTGGGAGCATTGGTTTCCGCATCCCAGAGCGCACGAGCGTAATTGACCTGCTCCGGCCAGCGTTTGAAGGCGGCCACCCAGTAGTGCCTGGAAAGTGAGGCTCCCGGCTTGAGGGGCAGCGGGTCGGTACCGGCCAGGTCACCGTCGTCGCCCACGTTGGCATAGGTGCGGCTGATCAGAGACATGTTGATGTTGTGGTCAAACATGTATTTGAACTTGGGCTCTGCGGTCAGTACCGGGAAGTTCGCCGCGCCATACTGCTGCGGCCGCAACTCGCTCACCCGCTCCAACATCTCGGTCAACATCACGGTGCCGCCATAGTGGGCATTGTTATAGCCCGGCGACTCGTAACCCGCACCATCCACGAAGAAATTATTGGGCAGATAGTAGCGCATCCCATTTGCCGAATTGTTGAAAACCCAGTCAACCAGCTCGATGGAACGCGGGGTGTTGAGGAAGCGGGCCAGCCGCATAGCCATGGCATGCTCGGTCGGCCCGTTGCCGGCCACGGAGTAATCCAAGACGCCCTGGGCCACGGTGCGGAAGTAGCCCGTCTCGATGAAGTTGCGCACCTCCTGCATGGTCCGCATCTCGGGATGGTAGTTGTCCTGTAGGAACTCCAGCAACTCCGGGTCTGCTGCGTCGAAGTAGTCCCAGATCCTCTCGAGGGCTTGTGCATATAACGTCTCAAGCCCGATAGACCACACGGCATCCAGGTAGAATCCGGGGGAGAAGTATGAGGCATAACTGGGCGGCGGCGTGCCCTGCGGCGGCGTCCCTCCCCGCCACAGGTTGTCACGCATGTACCTTTCCCGCTGGTTGATATTGAGCGCCAGGTTCAGGTACTGCTCGGCGACGCGGAACAGCAAGACCGCCGCCGCCCGGGCCCAGCGCCGGTCTCCGGAGGCCAGATAGTAGCGCGAGAACAGCTCGGTGCGGCGCTCGCCACCACGGTAATTCTGCAACACATAGTAGCCGATGAAGGAATAAGGGCGCCCCTTCTCGTCGAAGTAGTTCCAGCCGTCATCCGGGAACTCCCCGCTGGTCATGTCACCGGCGGCGAAGTCGTTGCTGGGGAACCAGCGCCCACATTCGGGACACTGAATCTGGAACGGATGATGCTCCTGGTCCATCACCCAAGGGTAAAACGCCGAGCGCCCCTCAAACACCTTGATGCCGCAGACCGGACACCCCTTCGCCGGCTCGGAGAAGGGCTGATACACCGGGTTGTTGACGTACGGGGCACGTGGTATAGTGCTTTCAGGCAGGGAGTAGAACAGCTTGTCCAGGTCCTGCGCTTGGGCCAGGTTCTGTTCCGCATCGGCTTTGAGGTCCCGCATAAGCCCGGCTCTCGAAGTCTCCAGCTCCTCGGTGGTGAGGAAGCTCAAGCCGGTCTTGCGCTCATCCTTGCCTTCCATGGGAAAGAGCCGCGGCAGCTTGAGCGTATCGCCCCAACAGATCCCGCCCCGGGTCACAGCGCCTGGCGGATTAACTGGCACCTCAAAACGCTCCGTCATCACCTCTTCCCAGGACAACACCCGCAGCGGCAGGGCCAGGGTGTACTGGCCCGAACGGAAAGCCATCTCGCCGGCCCGTAACGGCTCAGTCGCTCTGAAGTAGAAACGCTGCGTGGTGTCGCCGGGCTTGTGGGGCCAGCGATCAAGGAGTTGCAGCCCCTGTGGGTATGTGACCTCAAGCTGACCGCAGTCCGCGGGCGTCTCGAGCATGATCCGCGTCCACTGGCCGACTATCCAGAAGGTCGGCTGCTGAATGACCTTCAGCGCGTTTTGCGGCTCTTGGGACTGACACACCGTCCCCGCCATCAACAAGGCAACGATAACAGCTACTCGCCGGAAGGCCCGGTGAGGCATTCGCAGTTGTCTTTCAGCAAACGCCCGTCTAGCTCGGGATTGCGGGCGTTTTGCCCACTGCAAGACCGCTCTCATGCTCTGCCCAAGGGGTTCCATGCGGTATGGCCTCGATGCTCTCGAGGACGTCTGCAGACTTACGAAACTTATACCCACGAGCCATTGTGGCTGCTCTGAATAATACCTCATCCGATCCCTCGCTGGTGTCCTTTATGTGCCTCAGTTACCAGGCAAGGGCATGGGTGTCGAGCTCCTCCAGCTTGAAGCGGACACTGGCGATGAAGGATGCTTCGCCCGCAACCCAGTGGCCGTAGGTAGTGGCGACGATGGTACCATCAGGCAGCAACTCCAGAGCCGGATAGGCGCAGTCGTAGGTTTTGCCGGCCTGGTTCTCATGATTCTCCATCAGCCGCAGCCGGTATTGGCCCTCGCGACCAGCCACGATGTCGTCATAGGTGCCCACCCAGCCGACCCAGTCGCCGGCAGTGGGACTGATGAGAGTCGTATCGCGGAAGGAAATAAACAGCCGGCCGTCAGGAGCATAGACTGCCTGGTGGCGATCGCCGGTCAAGGCGGCAGGCAACTCGCGTGGTTCCGACCAGCTCTCCCCCTCGTCATCGCTGAAGGTGACAAACGAGTTGAGGGTGCGGCTGTTTTCGCGCAGCAACATCGCGATCTGGCTACCGTCAGGTGAACGGATCAGACCCGGCTCGCACAGGTTGACGTCCGCACGGGTCGTGACCTCCTGCGGCTCGCCCCAGGTCAGACCCCCATCTGCGGAGAGCGTCTTGTACACAATGTACTGGACTCTGTTGCCCGCATTGTGCAGAAAGCGGTTGTCGTCATGGAAGCAGGCCATGTAGCGCCCATCTTTCAGCCGCATCACATCAGCCATTGCAACGACGCCGCCGAAGTCGCCAATCGGCTCCAACTCCGACCAGATTTCGCCATCGTCTTCCGACACCGCCATACGGATCGGGTACAGGCCTGAGAACATGATGAGCCGCTTGACCCCTCGGGGGTCAATGACACGGTAGAGCGTGGGTACCTCCAGGGAGGTCTCCCAGCTCGCCGGTGTAGGCAGACGCTCGCTCCAAGTCAGGCCCCCGTCCGTACTCCTTTTCATCACGATAGCGCCGCGGCCGTGGCCCTTCGGGTACACCGCAATCATCGTCTTATTGTCCTCTAGCAGTACCGTCGTGGGGTGGCCGAGGTACTGGTCCGCCTCGCGGTCCACTGCGACCTGCCGGTCGGTTTCCCGCGACAGATCAATGGTGGGGATGCTATAGCTCTTCGGCTGCGGGCCGCCCGGTGCGCCTGCGGAGAGCGTGTCCTTGTCATCAGTCAGCCACTCAAGGCTGAAACGCGCGAACGCGATTCTGGCGTAATCGTCGCACTCATAGAGCAGGCCGATGGTATGGTCCGGCAACACGGTGAGGCACGAATAGGCGAAGGACCCCTCATAGATCGTCTTGGCCACCGGCCAGGTGCGACCCTCGTCATAGCTTACCCGCACGGTGCCGTTGATGCGTTGCTCAGTGGAGCCGGCATTGCCAAACAGCAAGCGATTGAGGCCATGGCCGTCGCGCCTGTCGGTGAAGCGGATGAAGCTGCCCTGGCAGTGCGGGTCAATCAGGGCTGCATCGTCGCGTGCCTCGGACCACGACTCCCCGCCGTCGTTACTGATGGCCACGGCGCGGTACAGCCTCTCATCGGCCCGTCGCATATTCACCAGCAGCAAGCCGTCGGTAAGCTCCACCACCTGATCCTCGTTGAGGCGGCGTCCGACGCCCTGCCCAATCTGCCACGTCTCCCCGTGGTCATCGCTAGAGATCACATGACAGGAGCTCTCCTCGCCGTCCACTCGCCTGGTATAGACCGGCACGACCAGCCGCCCGTCGCGCATCTGAATGCCCATTCCGGGGCCGGCATAGATGGCAAGCCAGTCGGGATCTTTCAGCTCAGCGGCCAGGTCAACCGGCTCCGACCACGTCTCCCCCTCGTCCTGGCTTTTCATGGCGTGGAGTTTGAGGATGCGGCCCTCGGGATGGTCGGGCGCGGGTACGGCATAGTCGTAGAAGACCCAAATGGTGTCGGTGTCGCGGTCCACCAGCATACACGGGTCACAGGCGGCCTCATCGCCCGGGTAGCGCTGGATGACCTGCACCTCGCTCCAGGTCGCCCCGTTGTCAGAGCTGCGCTTCATGACCAAGTCAATGTTATTGGGCGCATCTCCGGGCCTGTCCACGCGCGCATCGCATACTGCCACCAGGGTGCCGGCATTGGTACAGACCAAGGCCGGTATGCGGTACTGGCAGACCCCATTCTCGCCGTTGGTGAATACGTCCACATGTTCAGGCGCTGTAGCCATCTCATCTACCTCCTCCAGGGCGAACCGGACGCTGACGACTAGCGGTTGCTGGCCATCCTGCCATTCGAGAGAGTGAAATCAGCCGAGGGTGGTTTGCTCGAGGGAGTCTTCATTCATGTTTGGGATATCAACGTGCCTCCCTCGTTCGGATCTCAACAGTGGAGGCTATGCGCGCACGAATCTCGTCGTAGATGGGAATGTCGCTTTCCTCGGCTACTTCAAGGGATGCCGCGAGCCCGTAGGCCACGGGCTCCTGGATCCTTGCTGCATCTTTCCGGCAGTTCACCTTGATCGTCAAGGAGTCGCCATCACTGAGCGGGACAGCCCTTTCACCCTCAAATACTTCGTGCTGCACAGTACCTCGGCGTACTGCGCGCCAGTCGGGATCTCGTCGATCAGGGACCAGCGTTGGGCCTTCGACCTCAAACCACAAGCTCGCGGTTCGATAGCGTTGCGTGCTTGCCGCAATGGGCGATAGCCAGGCTAGGGTAACAGTAAGCCGACGCCAATCGCGGCGCGCTCCGAGCGGAGGAGGTAGTGGCAAGTCGAACAAATGCGCTTCTCCATCGCTAAGGTGACCGAACCCCAAAAGGGTTGCCCGCTGGTCCGTGCAGCCGAGAACTCGCGAGCTATCAGGGACGCCGTATCCCAACCACTGCCTGATCCAGTGCCAGATATGCCGCCGGTTGTCCGGGGTCTGGAGTATCTCCTGCAGCCGCGTTGAGATGTCACCCATTGAACAACCATGTACGATCATCGCTTTCAGTAGCGGTGCAACATACGAACTGAGCTCGATGTTAGGGGCTTGTTCTTCAAAGATTTCGACCAAGGAATCATGGCACGCCGCTGCCATCCTGCTGATGAGCGCGGCAGCATTACTGGTCCCACAGCAATGCACGACCTTGTTGACGTCCCCCGCTGCCGTGCTAGGGGATGCTACCTTGTTACCCGGAGCAATACGCAGACGCTGAGCTTCGAATCTCGTACTAGTTGTACTGCCACGGAGTTCTGTATAAAGCACCCGGCCTCCATTGAAGAGTAGGTCTGGTTTGATCGCCCTCCGATAACCGCTCCCGAATGCGGAAACGGGGCTTGGCAGAATGTTCTGAAAAAGATTCACCGCGGGGCCGATGTGGCTGAAAGCGGCGGGGTCGTGATGGAGTGCACCTACTGTAATAGCATTGATGCTCTCGGCCGGTGCAAGCAGCTTTCGATGTCTCGCATCACCATAGAGGGCCTTGACGACCAGTGCTTCCTTTTCTTCTTCGGAGAGCGCGTCGAATTCCTCCTTGGGCATTTCGGTATCAATATCCCTGCAGTGGTTTCCGGCGCTGATGACGATAAGGACGCGGTATTTGGCGCTGAGCCAGTCAAGCAGTCGGGCAAGCGGGCTCATGACCTGAAAGAACTGCCGACATGGATCCCCAATTGACAGATTGATTATTCGGATTGTGGGCGCAGACGGATTGGCGGTGCCTTCGCCCTCAAACATTCTTCGAACGGCCCGATGAATATGATCCACCAGAATGACTTCGGTGGGAATCTGCTCGGGGCGCGGCGAGTCAATCCACGGGATTGGCTTCATAATCGGGCGTACATAAACGGGTCGGGCGAGAGGAGCGTCTTCATCACTAAGGTCACCGTGGACGATTAGCGAGGACATGGCCGTTCCATGTATGCGGTCGGCTACGGTGTACTCCGACGCATAGTCATCCGGGTCGTCGATAATCAGCCGATTTGCAAGCAAGTTGTGGTTCGCCAGCGGGAGCCCGTCCAGAATCGCGACAATGGGGTCGCCAGTTGGAAGGTCCGCTTCCTCAGCCTCGTGATCCGACAGTTCGCCTTCCACTGGTTCCTTTCCTGTTGCCATCTGGCCGACGGGTCGAAAGAACATGACGCTGTCACACTTGATAAGGTCTACATCAGGATGAGCGATGATCTGTTGAGCAGCGCTGGCAGGGACTTCCGCAAGCAAAGCGTGGTAGGCAATGTCGCTGATGATGGATTCGTCAAGAACGGTTCCCTCAAGCTCTGCGATCCGTGCGTCGACCTGTTCTCGTGCTTCCTGCCGCTTGCCGACGGAGCCACGGAACCAGAGCTCGACCTCAAAGCGAATGGCCTGGCCTCCGTCATGCGCCAAGTCTTCTCGCCATACGTCGAGCACGCCTGTTTCCTCGATTCGGTCCTGAACTCCCCATCGCCGAATATCTTTGAGACAGAGAAACACGTCCCGGAACCTGGTAAGCCCATGGTCAAATTTCATGTTCTCATCGTTTTGATAACGCTGCCACAATGAGAGGATCTCGTCGAGTGCCCTTTGGTTGGTCATGACCAGGTAGAGCCGCCCGTTAAGTTCCTTTGCCCTATCCTTTTTGTCGTAGAAGTCTGCGTCCGGTGCGATCTCTTCGGTTTCGATCTCGCCCATCCACTCAAGGCCCTCTATCCGCTTCACAGCGTTTGCGAAGTCCTCCACGTTGCCGATGGTCTCAATTACCAGAACCTGGTCTGGATCAGCTCCCGCCGTTGTCCGCTGTAGCTCAACACGACGGGCGTTGAACGCCGCTTGAAGTTGAGTGAATATGGGAGAAAGCCGCTGACCTTGCCTGTTATGGGTCGGCCGATGGACTCTTCCGGGAAATCCTTGCCCTCTGGTTCGTTCGGCGGTTTCCGGTGTTGGAAACACCAATAACGGGTGGTCTGCCACTATTCATCGTCTCCATTCTGCTGTTTCGTCCTAACAGATCGCGCAGCCCAATTCTTCAGAGTGCGGTCAACGATCTCTTTCATGTGGGAGTTGGGTTGTTCGAGCACGTACTGCCGGAAGATGGTTGCCCCAAATTCCTCGGCCTCTGCGAAGCTGACACCGTAGAGCTTCTTCGCCAATGTCTGGGGGGCGTACCCAAGTTCAACCTTGATCCTACGCTCAAACTTGGCGAACCACTCTGCCAGTCGGGCGCGGGTAGGCTCGGGCAATGCCATACGAACCTGGAACCGGCGCCATACGGCGCGGTCAAGCAACTCGGAGTGATTGGTAGCGCCGATTACAACAACGTGGCTTGGTAGCGAGTCGATTTGCATGAGCAAGGAGCTGACCACGCGCTTGATCTCGCCTGTCTCATGCCGGTCGCCTCGCTCCTTCCCCAAGGTCTCAAACTCATCGAAGAACAAGACGCACTTGCGCGCACGGGCGTGTTCCAGAAGCCGATGCAAGCGAACAGCCGTTTCGCCCAGATAGGTTCCAACGACGCCCTCGTACCTGACGATGAAGAGGGGAACCATGAGCGCGTGTGCGAACGCCTCTGCAAGGGAGGTTTTTCCATTGCCGGGGGGGCCAATCAGAAGGAGGCGGTTGCGGGGCTCCAGGTTGTACGACCGCAGAAGGTCAACTCGGTAGTGCTCTTGAACCACCCCTTGACAGATCTCCTGCACTTCCTTGGGGAGGATGAGGTCGTCGAAGGTCAGTTCCGGCATGATCTCATGGAGCAGGCTTGTGACCCGTTGGTCAAGCACGGCGTTACCGTTCGATACGGGCCTGTCTGCGGGGACAGACCGAAGCAGTTCCTCTAATCTGCCTGCAAGGACGGTGTGCTTCTTGGCTCTTTCCTCGGCGACAATAGCTTCGACGACTTTTCGGAACTTGGCCTTATCGCCAGCCATCCCAAGTCGAACGAGGTCGGTAAGCAGGTCGGCTCTAGCCATGTTGACCTCCATTAGTGTTTGAGTGATCCAGTAGTTACTCCGCATCCGGAACGCGAAGTTCGCCGGAAATCAGCTTCGGGAGGAGGGTATCGCCGCCGTCGTCACTTCGTTTCAGGATAGTATCCGGCCCGCCGTGGCCGCGTGGATAGCCGACTAGGATACTCCGCCCGTCGGCAAGCAGCACCGTGTCCGGCTGGCCCAGATATCGGCCCTCCTCCCGGTCCACGATGATGCGACGGGCAAGTTGCCGGGACAGGTCAACAATCGGGAGGCTGTAGCCCCTCGGTTGGGCCTCAAGTGGTGCCATCTTCGCTCATCTCACCGTTCAGATGCAGCTTCGGCCTCATTCGTCAGCAGGCACGAAGCGCACGATTTCACGCTGCCCGCCCGGTCCGCTGACGCCGAATCTGACCGACGCGGTACTCGGCGGAACCGTGATGGTGTTGTCGCGGACCTCCACGGGCGTGCCGTTGACGGTGAGTTTCGCGTTCGGCTCCAGGTACACCTTCGCCACCGTGTCTGCTTGCTGCCGTGCGAGATAAATAATAGCGGATGGGCCGGCCTTGGCTCCTGCGATCTCCTGGATGATTGCCTCCCGCAACTCCTCAATGAGCTCGGCGTCGGGGTCGAACTGCAGTTCGGTATTGCCCCACACCACCGGAGCCAGTATCGCGCCCAGCACAACATCGGGGTCGTAGCCTGTTCCGAGGCCGAGCGCCTCGGCCTGCTTCTCCAGCACCTCCGCCAGCATCCGTACCAGGCCCCAGTCCTCGGCTCCGTCACGCATCGCCTCCCAGCGCAATGAGGGCCATACCGCCGTAAGGTCGTCAGGAGCCGGATATAGCAGGTTCCCTGAGCCGGGCCTGTCCATTGCTCGCTGTTCAGCCTTGATCTCCCAGGGGTCGCCGCGCCCATAGGTCAGCACCGACCACCAGCCGGTATGCTCAAGCCCGTACTGGCCGAGCGTCCAGCCCCACAGCCGCATGTAGGTAGCCGGGCTGTCGAGGGCATAGCGGTTATTGCCATAGGCCCCGACTTCCTCGCCAAGCACTTGACGCTCCCTAAGGGTACTCAGCAGCGAGGGTGTCATGACGTTCTGGCGCAGATTCACCGTCCAGATGTCCACCAGCCCGTAGAGTTCGGAGCAGGGAGTGGCCCCGCCGGCCACCGCCTGTTTCAGCTCCGGCGCAGCAGCCTTGGCCAGCTCCAGAAGCTGTCGGTATGTGTCTATCTCCCCTGCGCTAGGCTCATCCCACAGGTACATGAAGGCCTTGTCCAGCCAGCCCTTTTCCCGCAAGTGAGCGGCTAGCTTCTCGCAATACTTTGGGAAAACGGCATTGAACTGCGGGCCTAGCGGCTCCAGCCCCAGCCACTTGTTCAGCCGCGTGCTGAAGCCCTGCTCCTGGCGCAGGCGCTTGCGCAGGCCGATCGGCGGGATCGAGACACTGTCCGCCCCACTACTCAAGGCGCTGTCCATCGCCCGGTCGAAGGCGGCGAAATCTATCACCACGTCATTGTCCTGCTGCCGGACCCACTCCACCTCCTCCAGTTCCCTGGCGAGGGCCCAGTCCTCGTAGCACCCGTGGCTGAAGACCTCGGCAGACAGCGCCGATTGCAGTTTCTCCAGTTGCTCGCCGGCAAGATTACGGGGCAGGCGGGTATGCGCCGCGGAAGGCAGCCAGCGCTCGCGCCCCAGCACCAGATCCGCAACCTCGATATGCAGGAAGATGTCAGCACCGACGCCTTCGAGATGGACACTGCCGATATACTGGCCGGCAGGCAGGTCTTCCGCTATGTGCACGCGGACGAAGAACGTGCTATTGGTGTCAGGGGCAAGATTGAGCGTACCGGCAGGCTCCAGGGGGTCGGGATTCGGCCCGGCAACGGCATAAGGGCCGGTCAAGACTGTCGGCGGCAAGTCAATGTCCCGCACCGCGAAGACGGCGGCTTCATCAGGCCCGATTGTCGCCGGCCCAGCCGGCTCAGTGACTGATGCGCTTACCTCAGCGGCCCGCTTGCCCCGCAGCACGAGCTGGAAGGTGGCGTATTCGCCTCTGACGGCTGTGACCGCAATCCTGTCGGCCTGTGGGGTGTCGGCGGGACGGCTCGCGGCATAGATGCGCGCCGCCGGGGAGACCTGATAGACTGCAGCAGCAGGACCGTCATAGACCAGCGCGCGCGAGGCGAACTCCGCCGGCGGCGAGAAGCCGTCTGCTGCACTCGTTACCTCCACGTTATCCACCAGCGCCGTTCCCGGCCCCTTCAGAGCGGCTCCCAATCTGGCCCGCGATTCTCCCTCCGGCACCGCGAAGCAGACTTCCGTGGTCTGCCACTCCGTATCACCGGCGAAGTTGGTACACTCAAAGCCGATTGCACGCCCCTCGAAACGCACCAGCCACTGCAACCGGCCTTCCAGCGCCACACCTCGCACCTGGTAGCCGAACCTGTAGAAAAGCCCGGGCTGCACCGCAAAGGGCTGACTCATCCATCTACCCGTGCCTCCGGCTGGAGCTGTGATGCTCAGAACCTGCCCCTGCTGCGCATCACTGACGATCTGGGTTCCCGCAACACGCGCTGCCTGTGCGTCCTCAAAATCCTCTGAGTAAATAGCCTCCTGCCCCAGCGCCACTGATGCACCCAGCAGAGCAATCGCCAGCCATAGGCCCATGCATTTATTCATTCAAGACACCTCTGGCACTTGTTAGCGGCACCTTCTACTCTGACGATCCGGACTGCCTGATATTGCCTCGATAGCACCACCCAGCGGGGCCAGAAGCCCGGGACTCTGGCGAAAGCGACGGCCCTGAGGGGCATACAGTTGCATCATCAGTCAATGATTTCAGCGATTGCCAGTCCGCTTTCGCCAGCGGTCGAGTACAACAGGTAGGTCCGACCAGCTTCCTCGTAGATGGCCGGGTCTCTCAGTTCATGCAGTGGTTGAGGCGCTGCTCCGGAGCTTGATACTGTCACAGGTAGGTTCGCGCCCTCCCACGGCTCTGCGGGCCGCAGGATCGTCACCGCCTCTCCCGCGCTCCAGGTACGCCAGCTCCCCCTGAGCTCGACCTCCGCAAGCACAATCCGCTCCGGCTCGTCCCCCACATTCGAGTAGAACACTTGCAGTACCTCACCGCCGATGCGAAGCGCGCAGTGGCGCAGATTCTCAAAAAGCTCCGGGCCCCGCTCGAATGGCGCCAGGGGATCCTCAGAACGATACACACAACCGTCGCGAGCGATGGCATAGTACACGCCCTGCCACTCAAAGACCCGGAAGTAGCTGACCCCCAGCTCAGCGGCCTGCGCCTCAAAGTGCAGCCCGTCGCTGGAGATGGCCGCGAAGGTCTTCTGACCGTCCCCGGTCGGGCCGTGGAAATACATCCGCAGGCGCGCCTCGTCAATATGCACATCAGGGGAGGCGACATGGTCCCGGCAAGCCGTCTCATCCAGATGCAGGACCCCGGGTTCATGGACCTGCCACGGCCCGCACAGCTCGTCGGCATACGCCAGCCGGATATACCTGCCCTGGTGATGCGCGAAATACAGGTAGTACCGGCCCAGCGGCGCCTCGAGCCACTCCGGAGCAAGGATCAGGGAGGGGCCATTGATATTGTCACCCAGCGACGGATGCGTCTGTGGGGTAATCAGGGGGTTACACTCCAGCCGTCGGGCCTGCATAGCTATTCACTCCTGAAGGTGATGACACCGAGCCGCTACTCGGCAAATACCTCGACTTCACGCAGAAACACGAAGTGCTTGCTACCATGCGTCTCATTCAGCCAGCTATCCAAAAATGAGAGCCGGACGTAGCGGGCCGGCCTCGGCTCGCACCTGTATTCATGGCTCGCCCCCTCGCCCTGGGCGAACTCGTGCCGCCCTATCTCCTCGAACTGTCCCCCATCATCCGACAGAGCCACTGACACCGTCCTGGTGCTGCCATCTTTCGAATTGTAAACCACCACCCGCCCCACCTGCTGTTGTGCGCCCAGGTCAATGGTGGTTAGCTTGGGATAGGTCTCTCCAGCCCCGGTCGCGTACACCGCGGGGCGTTTGTCGCTGTCTTTCACCCCATCCGTAAGCCCGGTATTGTATCCGAAGCGGTTGGGATCGGTCTCCGTGTAGGGCCTCTGATGGGCCAAGTTGCCGCCTGGTGTCGGCAATTGGGCGATGTCCACCCGCTCAGCAATCGCGGCAGGTGTCGCATACGGACTGGTAGCGGGCTCCGCCAGCGGCAGCGACACCTCGGTCAGCACTGTCCTGTCACCGCCCATCAGACCGGCCAGCACCGGATAGATGGTCGCCGCCAGGAACTCGTGCCCCTGCGGATTGGGATGGCAGCCGTCCGTGGTCATCGCCGACAGGTCCGCACCCAGAAATGCCGCCTCCGCCCAGGCCGCGAAGTTGTCCACCAGCGGCACCCGGTCTGCTGCTGCCACCCGCCGACAGGCAGCCACATATTCAGTCAGCTTGTAGTTGGGGCCCTGCTCCCGATAGGGGCTGCGGCGGGCATGTTGATGCGTGTGACACAGCGGAATCGAGGTCATCAGCACCGGCTTGATCCCCGCCTCCCGCAGCCGTGCGACAATCGTGTGCAGATTAGCCTCGTAGGCCTCCAGCGGCAGGCGCACCTCCGTCTTGCCGGCGTCAATGTGCGCATCATTGGTCCCGTACATGATGCAGGCATAGTCTGGCTGCAGCGCGATGACATCCGCGTCGAGTCGCGGCAGGGCCATATCGGTGCGCTCGCCGCCGATGCCGACATTGATTACCTGCACCGGCGTCACGTGCTCGCTCAGCCACTGCTCCAAGAGCGCTGCGAAGGTCTGCTCGGCGGTGACCCCGCTGCGCACGCCCTTGGTTATCGAGTCACCCAGGCACACAATCTTCACCGGCTGGTCCGACCACAACGCCGACGCCAGCACCATAATCGCCGCCATCAGCAGCAGTAATCTCAGCATCATACACCCCGCAATTCAGCTTCCCGGGGGATCGCTTTCCAGTTCCTCCTGCAGCTTCCGTCGCGATGCCTCATCCAGCAGAAAGCCGATATCCTTGCTCATGTACTCCACCGCGATGTCGAACAGCTCCCTTATCCGCAGGTTCATCACCTCCGCCGCGCCGATGCGGGTGATGTTCAGCACCCCGTGAGCGGCGTAGATGTCCCTCATCTTGGCGAAGTCATTGCGATAGTCGCGGTCCGGCAAGCGCAGGTATTCCACCGATTGCGAGGGTATCTCGGTTCCGTCGGCGAGAATGACCGTCGAGCCCTGGAAGTCGCGGTAACGGCGATACGGCACCTGCATGTACTCCTCGACGGCGTGCAGCGCGGTACATGAGCTGAAGGTCGCACCCAGGAACAAATACCAGGCATTCAGCTTGTAGAGCTGATGGAAGGTGCTGCCCTTGCCGAAGCTGCGTATGCCCTCGCCCATGACATCATCGGCGTGTGGGCCGATGGCGGCCACCGAATGGCAGATATGAGTGCTGCGCTGGGCCTCGGGACGCTTGCGGAAGGTCTCCGGAATGATGCCCACTTCGTCCTTGACCGGGGTATTCGCCAGATCGAGGACCACCTTGTCAGCGGCATGAAAAGGCCCCCAAGTGAAGGTCGGCACGACCACCGTCCCCTCCGGCCCGACCGTCTCCAGCAACGCGTCAATGACCGTGTCCGCGCCGCCTTCGACATACCCGAAGGCACTCAGCGACGAATGCACCAGCACCACATCGCCGGCGCTGAGGCCGACTGCGGCGAGACCGCGCTTGACCTCTTCGCCCCTTACTACTGTGCTTCCAGTCATGTTACGCCTCTGAGCCGCATGCTAACTGCGCTCTGCCATAATACGCTGCTCATCTCGAAGCGTCAACACTCGCGAGTACATCTGCACAACTGGACTAGGGCGCGCCCATCGGAGCAGCAGCGGTGAGTGTGTTGCTTCCCGCAAAGCGGTACGCTATAATCGGGAATGGTCTAGCGAACAGGCCGGGGAGGTGCCGCGATGTCGAGTGACAGCTTGCTCTCAGAGAAACGTGAGCAGATACTCCGTATCGCCGCGAAGTACGGCGCGCGCAATGTCCGCGTCTTTGGCTCGGCAGCGACGGGTGAACTGCGCGAGGGCAGCGACGTGGACATCCTCGTGGACCTTGACGAGGGGCGGAGTCTGCTTGACTTGGCGGGCCTGATGCTCGAACTGCAGGAACTGCTGGGAAGGCCGGTTGACATCGGCACCGCCAAGGGCCTCAAGCCGCGCTACCGCCAGCGCATCCTCTCCGAGGCAGTGCCCCTATGAGACGCCTTACGGACCGGTTGGAGGACATCCTCGAAGCGATCCTCAGGATTGAGGAAGTGGCCGAGAAGGGCTACCAGGCCTTCAGCGAGGACCCGTACCTGCAGGTCTGGGCCGTTTATCACATTCAGATTATTGGGGAGGCGGCCCGGGCGCTGTCAGACGAACTAAAGGCACTGCGCCCGGACGTCCCCTGGGCACAAATAATTGGCATGCGCCACATCCTGATCCACAACTACTTCGGGGTGGACCTCGACACCGTCTGGGCTGTTGCAGAAGCAGACATTCCGGATCTCAAGAAGGCAGTCGAAGCCATGCTGGCCGACATGAAGCGGCAATGATACGTCCCCGCTGCCGCTGCCCGTGACCTGAGCAGACAGCAACCGGGATAGGAGCTTACCGCCCCGCCCAGAGGAGGCCGCGCTCGACGATAGTGCGGGCTTCGGGGACCGCGAAGTCGGCCGCGACGTGGCCCACTGAGCTGTAAAATACCCGACCCTCTCCGTAACGCTTCTTCCACACCGCCGGCATCACCGTGCCCGCGATCCAGGGCGAGTGCTCGCCGGTGAAAGTCGTGGTAGCCAGCACCTCAACCCCCGGGTCCACGTGCAGGTAGTACTGCTCGGAGTGCATCCGGAAACCCGACAGGCCGGCCACAATCGGGTCGTCCGGCTTGATGATATTGACCTCGTAGTCAATGACGCCGCCCGGGTGAGCCACCCACTGGCCGCCGGTCATGAACTGGTAGCCGGTGCTGTCGTGGAACGAATCGCACATGCCACCATGCCAGCCGGCCATGCCGACACCGCTACTGACGGCGGCCATCAGGCCCTCGGCCTGCTCGCGAGTGATCTCGCCCATGGTCCAGCACTGCACGATCAGGCTCAGCGAGTTGAGGTAGTCGGTTTCGAGATAGACATCCAGCGTATTTTCCACGCGAACCTCGAAGCCCTGGTCCCGCAGGAAGGGGATGAAGATGTCCACACACTGCTTAGGCTCGTGGCCTTCCCAGCCGCCCCAGACCGCCAGCGCCTTTCCCATCGCAAGCCCTCCTCCGCTATTTGATATCGCCGTAGATGAAGCCGTCGTCACAGCCGACGGCGATCTGGAGCTTGCCATCGCCGTTGAAGTCGGCTGCTACGACTTTCGTCACATTGCCGCCGGTCACGAGAGTGCCGGTGATGTTGCCCTTGGCGTCAACCACGCGCACCATTCCGCCCTCGGTGCCGACGATTATCTCCGGCGTACCGTCACCGTCGAGATCGGCGACGACGAAGTCCTTAATGGCCTCGCCGACGTTCTTGCTCCAGAGGATCTCGCCGGCGGCGTCCGTCACCAGCAGGTGGTAGTTCTTCGACCCGGCGATGAGTTCGAGGTTGCCGTCACCGGTCAAATCAGCCAGCGCCACCTGGCTGACTTCGGCGCCCATGAACTTGGCCCAGGCCTTCTTGGAGCCTAGCTCATTGCAGTGCACACCGCCGACGCGGGAGCCGGCGATCAGTTCCCACTTACCGTTGCCGTCCATGTCGCCGGCGGCCGCGCTCATGGCCGCCCCGTGGTAGCCGACACTGACCGACATGACCTTCTTGCCATCCGGGCCGAAGGCGTTGGCCGCACAGTACGTCGTACCGATGAAGGCGGCCAGCTTGCCCTCCCCCATCTCGGCGAAGGCGATGGAGGTGGGCTGGTGCGCCCAGTTGAGCGTGCCCCAGAGCTTCTTGCCGGTGTGGTCGTAGCCGTAGGCGAACCAGTTGCTGGAGCCGATGACGATCTCGCCGTCACCATCCCCGTCGGTATCGGCGCATCCCACCACCTTGATCTCGCCGGTTGCCGGCTCGATTTCGGGGAAGTACGGGTCAGCCGGCGTCAGCACCGACCAGCGCTCCTGGCCCTGGTAGTCGAAGCAGTAGAGCTTGTGGTCCTTGCCGCCCACGACCACCTCGCCCTTGCCGTCATTGTCCAGGTCATAGGCGTCAATGCACATAGCCTCCTTCTCCAGCTCCACCTGCCACACGACCGAGCCGTCGGCTTTCAAGCATTTGACGAAGTTGCTGACCGCAGCCAGGATCTCAACTTGGCCGTCGCCATCCACATCGAGCGCCGCCAGGCCGTTAGTGCCGAAGGGGACGCGGTACTCGCGCGCTTGCGGCATCGCCGGCTCGGGAAAGATGCGCATTTCGCGCACTGCCGTCCGTGAGGGGTTGAATTTGGTAATGAAGACCCGGAGGCGGCTGGTCTCAATCGGCTCGAATGTGTAGGTCCAGTTTGCGCCGCGCTTGTCTTTGCTAACCTCGGCTTGGATGGCGTACCAGTCCTCACTGTCCGCGTCCCATGCCTGGAGTTGATGTCCGTCGTCGGCAGGGGCGTACTGGGCATTGTAGTAGTCAATCTGAAAGCAGCCGACCTCAACCGGCTCGCTCCACTCCACGCCGAGATCCTTGGGCAGGTCACTGGTCCACGCGGCACCGCTTGAGGTGGCGCAGTAGCTTTCCGGGTTGCCGTCCACCGCATCACGGGGTCCAGCGCCCCTTTGCGCCTCGGTCCAACATTTGGCCGTGCCGGTCCTGTGGAGCGCCTTGACCTCCTCACCGGCCGCGTTGACGTAGATCGTGCCGGTCCTCATCTCGGCGGATTCGGCTTTCCAGGCCGCCTGCATCTGGGCACCCTCGACGGCGTCGCCGGCCAGAGCTGCCAGCGCCTCCCGGTGCTGCTTTTCGAACTGTGCGTAAAGATCCTGCCAGGAGCCAATATCCACCTTCGCCGCAGCCGGCGTGAAGCTCAAGGTGTGCTTGCCCGCCGGAACCTCAAACTCAAGCCCGTCGGGGCCGGTCTGCACCTTGACCGCCTTGCCGTCCAGCTTCACCTCATCGCCTTTGGCATAGAGGCGCACTACCCCATTCTCCTTGGCCTCGATGGTCCCGCCGGCCTCCGCCAGGTTCACCTCGATATTGACCGGCTTGTCCGAGGCAAACCAGGTCCTCTTGGCGGCCAGGGTCCGGCCCGCTGTCAGCGCAAAGCCGTCCTGCTCGACATAGAAGACGGCGGCATCCACCACCATCTCCGGCAGCGGCTCGACCTTACCGGTGCCGGCCAGAGCGTAACCTTCCGGCGACTTCACCATCACCGCCCCGCCCCCGACTGACACAATTTCGTACGGCCACGCGCCCTCTTCGCCGGCTACGTAGAGCAGATTCGTGAAGTACTGCTTCTCAGCCGGCTGCATCTGTGCTGACTTGGATTCGACCACCGCGTGGCGGTTCCCGGAGTAAGGTGTGGTGGTCGTGGTCTTGAAGGGGGTATGGCTGGCGCTGACGATATTGAACGGCTTGCCCCGCTGCACGGCACTGACGCGGTCTTCGCCGATTGCCGGGGCGTGGTCGGAGAGCGTGCGGAAGATCGCGTTGAGGCCATAGTTGCCGGCCTCCTCCGCCTCCACCTCATCTATCACCAGGAAGTACTGCTCCTTGTTCCAGATGATGTTGCGCCGCCAGTTCACGCCATTGTAGCCGTTGAGATAGGTCTGGGTCATGCCCAGCTTCGCGAAATCACCCATAGCCGCGAGTCCGGTCAGACGCGGTATCGGCTCGAACAGCCCATCACGATAGACCACCAGCGTATTGTGCTCGACGGTATCGGGGACGAAGTAGCCGCTGTCAAAGAGGCAGTAGCGGTCATTGTCAGTGAACTCGATGATCGAGTTGCCGTCGGGATGGGCGTGATAGCCGTGCGAGATGCCGCCCAGGATGAGGTACTGGTCCTCCCGCTCGAAACTGGTGCGGAAGGTGATCTTGTCGAAGCACTCCTCCCGAAGCGGAGTCGGGTCGGCATCGAGCACCGGATTCATCTCGCTGGGAGCCGTGCCCAGCACCCTTGTGCGCTGCTCATAGACCCAATCGGGCAGCGGGACCACATGGACGCCGAGCATATCCTCGGGCACCACCGGCTCAATAATGTCCTGCTGATAGCTGTTATAGGAGAAATTGCCTCTATTCAGCCCGGGGCAGTGGTTGTAAGCATGCAGATAGCGCCCGTCTTGGTATCGCCAGGCGCACGCCTGGAACAGATTCGCCCAGTAGCCGATGGCACCCATCGAGCCGGTATCCCCAAAGCCGGCGTGGCCGCCCAGGTTGTTCATCACCGCCATCCCGTAGTCACAGGCCTGGCGCGCCATGCCGCTGTCGAACCACTCATCATACTGCGCCGGCAGGGCGTAGTAGAAGGTATCGTAGATCGTCATGCCACCATAGCCGGGACAGTCCTCATTCGAGCGCCAGAACTTGGCCTTGCCCTGGAAGCGAGCGTTTGCCCAGGTCCATAGCCCCGCCACGTCTAGGTCGTAGTACTTCTTGAAGTAGCGGGCGATATCCCAGGACACGCGGCTGTCCCAGTCATTGCCCACCGGCCTCTCGAGCTGTTCCGGCGCCTTATTGGCATCACGGAACTTGTTGGCAAACTCCCACATAAACTCCATGATCCGGGCGCGGTCCTCGTCGCTCAGCTCCGGGGCCTCCTCGACATTGTCCCACATGTTGAACAGATAGAACGCCCCGCGCGCATCGCTGACCTTACTCATCTTCTTGATGATCTCATGCAGTATCGGCACGGTCTGTTTGAAGACCTCCACATCCTCCGGATTGCCGGTCAGATAGTACCTGGTGGCTGCACCGGTCACAGCACCCGCCGCAGCGCGGAAGTTCTTCCCCTTAACCCCCTCGATCCGGCTGGCGACGGTCTCCGGATTGGGCTTGTACGGCAGCGAGCCGTCCGGCAGCACCACTCTAATCGTATGGGGGTACGAGATGTCACCCTTCTCGGGCAGTGAGGCGATGAAATCGTCAGCGGCTTTGGTAACCGACTCGATGTCCGCGCCGCCTAGATATACAAAACAGGTTCCCGTGCCCATCGGGTCGTGGACGGTGCGCACTACATACCCGCCCCGGCCCGGCCATTTCACATCAAGCGAGACATAATGCTCGTCGTAGATGCGTTCCACCAGCGGGTTGTTGGCGAAGTAGCCCACCAGAATCATGTTGGAGCTGCGCAGCGTCTCAGGAGACATCGTCGCGGCATCCTGCACGGGGATAGTCGCGCCGGACACTTGCTTAATGCCGGCGGCGATCTTCTGGCCCACCTGGGCATACTCATCCCCCGGCGGGACACCGATAAGGCAGTTAGGCGCACCTCCATGAGCGATCGGCACCTCGGTGTAGAACGTCTTGAGCGGCGGCATTGGTGGTATCTCCACGGCTGATACTCCTCCCTGAGTTCCCAGCATAATCAACAAACCAAGCATTATTAGCATCCAGATGTGATGTTTCATACTCATATACCTCGCTTTCCTTGACTTATACTTATCGGCGCTCTAGTGCACGCCTCCATACACATAACCATCATTGCTGGCGGCGACTATCTCCATCTGGCCGTTGCCATCCAGATCAGCCACCAGCACCTTTGTGAGGTCACCTTGTCCTGCGAAGGTCGCGACTATTTTGCCGCTATTATCAACCACCCGCAGCCTGCCGCCCTCAGTGCCCACGACAATCTCAGGCGCTCCGTTTCCGTCCAGGTCTGCGGTCACCACATCAGCTACTGCGTCGCCCATATCACTGCTCCATAGTATCTCGCCATCGGCGTCGGTAGCCAGTAGGCAGTAGTTCTTGGAGCCGGCGATTACCTCCAGGTTGCCATCACCGACCAGGTCAGCCAGGGCCACCTGCGTGACCTCCGCGCCCATGAATTTCATCCACGCCTTCTTGGTGCCCAATTCACCACAATGCAGACCGCCGACACGTGATCCGGCAATCAGCTCGGCCTTGCCGTTGCCGTCCAGGTCCCCCGCCGCCACACTCATCGCCGCACCGTGATAGCCGACGCTAACTGAACCTATCCCCTTGCCGTCCGGCCCGAAGGCATTGGCCGAATTATAGCGAGTGCCGATAAACGTCCCCAGCTTGCCCTCACCGACATCAACAAAGCATATCGAGGTGGCCGGATGAGCCCAATTGAGAGCTCTCCACAGCAGATTGCCCGCATGATCATAGGCGTAGGCGTGCCAGTTGATACCACCTCCACTGTGGCTGCAACTCACCACCACTTCCCCATCACCGTCGGCATCCAGGTCCGCACATCCCACTACCTCGACCCGGCCGTGCGAGGGTTCGCGTTCCGAGTATGGTGCATCCGTCGGGGTCAGCACCGACCATAGCTCGTTGCCCTGGTGGTCGAAGCAGTAGAGCTTGCAGTCATCGGCGCCCACCAGTACCTCGCCCCGGCCGTCTCCCTCCAGGTCATACGCATCCACACACAAAGGCCCCGCCTCCAGCTCCTTTTCCCAAACAAGCTCCCCGTCACCGTTCAGGCACTTGAGGGACTGCTTGGCGATCACCAGCAGTTCCGCCTGTCCGTCACCGTCCACATCATATGCCGCCATATCCTGAATTGGGAAGCCCACCCGCACCTCCCGGTGCTCCGCTACTGCCGGCTCGGGGAAGAATCGCATCTCGCTGACGGCGGTGCGCATGCCGGTGGCGAAGTCGGTGATGAATATCCGCATCCGCGTGGTTTCGACCGGATCGAATAGATATGTCCACCTCGCCCCCGCTTCATCCTTGGTGATCTCCGCCTGGACCGGGTACCAGTTCTCACCGTCCCAGGCCTGCAACTGCTGGCCTTCCATAGTCGGGCCATAGTGGTGGCTGACATAATCAATCTGGAAGCAGGCGATGCTGACCGGGTTATTCCACTGCATGCCGAAGTCCTTGGGCAGGGTCTTGGCATGTTCGCCGTAGCCCGCCGAATAGGTCTCCGGGCGTCCGTCCACACAGTCCCCCATCCTTGTGCTCTTGAGCGTGCCCTCAGTCCAGGCTGACGCCTTGCCGGAACTAGTGAGATTGATCACCTCGTCCCCCTGCGCGTTGAGATAGACCGTGCGGGTGGCTTTGGTGGCCAACTCAAAGGTCCAATCCGCTGCCAGAGCCGCGCCGCCCTCAGCTTCCTTCTTAAGCCCCGCCAGCCTTTCCCGATGCTGCTTCTCCAGACCTAGATACACGGCGCTCCAGTCCTGACTGCCGATTGTCTCCGCGCCGGGCTCGAAGCTCAGCCGGTGCTTGCCTGCAGGTATGGCAACCTCCAGGCCCTGCGGCCCACTACGCCCTTTGACCGCCTGACCGTCCAGCTCAATTTCATCTCCCCGCGCCCACAGACTCACGGTCGTGTCCTGCGCGGCTTCAATAGTGCCCGAAGCTTTCGGTCCCAGCTTCAGCTCGATATTTACCGGCGTATCTGCAGTGAACCATGGCCGCTCCGCCCGCAATTGGCGCCCGCTGGTCAGAGCAAAGCTGCGCCTGGTGACATAGAACACTGCCGCATCTACGCTCAGATCCGACATGGGGCGACATGCGCGTGTACCTGCCAGCGCGTAGCCCTCCGGCGATTTCACCATCACCGCACCCTCGCACGCCTTCACCATTTCGTGAGGCCATTGCGATTCCCACTCGGTGCAATAGAGCAGGTTGCACAGGTACTGCCTATCCCCCGCCTGCATGGCGGCCGACTTCGGCTCGATCAGGGCCTTGCGGGAGCTGGTCGCCGAAGTGCTCAGCTTTATCGGCGTATAGCCCGCGCTGACCAGCTTGAAGGACCGGCCACCGGCGAAGGCACTAGCCCTGTCATCCAGAATCACCGGCCCATTATCTGCGAGCGTCCTGAAGACTGCCTTGATGCTGTAGTCGCCCACCTCCTGGGCCTCTACCTCATCAATGACCAGGAAGTACTTCTCCTTGTTCCAGATGATATTGCGCCGCCAGTTGGCACCGTTATAGCCGTTGACATAGGTCTGGGTCATGCCCACGTCTTCGAAGTCCCCCAGAGCCGCCAGGCCGGTCAACCGCGGCACCGGCTCGAACAGGCCCTGACGGTAGATTGCCAGGGTGTTGTGCTCAATGGTGTCAGGCACGAAATAGCCGCTGTCAAAAAGGCAGTAGCGGTTCTTGTCCGTCAGCTCGATCAGCGAGTTCCCATCCGGATGCGCATGGTAGCCGTGCGAGATGCCGCCCACGATCAGATATTGGTCGGAAGGCTCGAAGCTGCTGCGGAAGGTGATCTTGTCAAAGCACTCTTCCCGCGGAGGGACCGGATCGGCATCCAAGACCGCATTCATCGCCTTCGGAGCCGTCCCCAACACGCTCTCACGGTGCTCGTACACCCAGTCGGGAAGCGGCACCACATGGACGCCCAGCATATCCTCGGGTAGCACCGGCTCCACCACATCCTGCAGATACGTGCTGTGACACAACGCCTCCCGCTCCATGCCCTTGGTGCGGTTGTAGGCGTACATGTACCGCCCATCCCGGTACTTCCAGGCGCAGGTCAGGAGGATATTGCCCCAGTAGCCGCTCCGCCACATCGCACTGGTATCGCCGAAGCCGGCATGGCCGCCTAGGTTATTTAGCACCGCAATGCCGTAGTCACCCATCTTGCGACCGGTGCCACTCTCCCAGAACTGCTCATAGCCGGCGGGTAGCACATAGTACAGCGTATCCATCATCGTCGCACCGCCGTAGCCGGCACAGTCCTCCGCAGAACGCCAGAACTTGGCTTTACTCTGGAAGAACACGGTCATCGTGGTCCACAGGTTTGCCGCATCCACGTCGTAGTACTTCTTGAAATACCGCGCCAGGTCCCACGACAACCGACCGTTGTGGTAGTTGCCTACCGGTGTCGGCCTGTCCTCTGCTCCCGTCTCATTCGCATCAATCCACTTATGCGCAAACTCCCAGAGCCACTCCGTTATCTGCGCGCGGTCCTCCTCGCTAAACTGCGGCGCCTCCTCGATGTTGTCCCACATATTCATGAGATGTATCGCCCCACCAGCCGCCTCGATCTTCTTCAGCTTCTCCACAAACTCGCCCAGCAGGGGCATCGTCCGCTTGAAGAGCTCCAGTCCCTCCGGGTTGCCGGTCAGATAGTAGCTGGTAGCGGCCTCGGTGACGATCCCACCGAGCGCGCCGTAGTTCTTCCCCTTGGCCGCCTCTACCTGGCTTTCTAGCGTCTCCGAACTCGGCTTATATGCCGGCGAGCCGTCGGGCATCACGACCTTGACCGTGTGCGGATAGGAGATGTCGCCTTTTTCGGGAAGTGTCGAGATGAAGTCATCGGCGGCTTTAGCGACTGAGGCCTCATCTACGCCACCCAGATACACGAAGCAGGTGCCCTGGCCGGTGGGGTCATGCACCGTGCGGATCACGTAGCCTCCGGCTCCCGGCCACTGCGCATCCAGTGCCACATAGTGCTCATCGTAGAGCCGTTCCACCAGCGGGTTATTGGCGAAATAGCCCACCAGGATCATGTTGGAGCTTTGCAGCGCCTCGGCCGAGATGCTGGAGGCATCCTGAACCGGAATTGCGGCACCGGAGACCGCCTTGATAGCGGCGGCGATCTTCTGTCCGACCTGGGCATACTCATCCCCGGGCGGCACGGCGATAAGGCAGTTAGGTGCGCCACCGTGGGCGATCGGGACTTCGGTATAGAAGGTCTTCAGCGGCGGTACTGGCGGTATCTCCGCAGCGAACACACCGCCTGCAATCGCCGGCAGCACCATACTGAACAACACTATGCCAAGAAGGCTCTGGCGCGATTTCACGGTTCTACACCACTTTCTGGCGCTGTTTGTCGAGGCGCCTCTGACGTTTGCGGGCAACGCGGGCACGCCGTGCACGACCGGTTGAGACTGAGTACGCACAGATTATCTGATGTCCCCGTAGATGATGCCGGCGTCGGTCCCAGCCAGGACCTGCAGCTTGCCGTCACCGTTCAGGTCGGCCAGCAAGACCGGCTTGACGGCACCTCCGGCCTCGAAGCTGCCCACAATGTTGCCCTGGGCATTGAGCACCAGCACTCGTCCGGCTTGGGTGCCGGCTACCACCTCGGGCGGGCCCTCACCGTCTATGTCGCCGACTGCCAGGTCCAGTACGCCCTCGCCGACATTACGCGTCCAAATCGCCTCGCCGGCGGGCCCCATAGCCATGATATGGAAGTTCTTGGAGCCCGCTATCAACTCGAGCTTGCCGTCATTATTCAGGTCGGTCAGAGCTATCTTGGTGACTTCGGCCCCCGGGAACTTGGCCCACAACTCCTCGTTGGGCGCCTCGTGGCCCTCGCGCCCGTAGAACCCGCCGGATTCGATACCAGGCGGATCGTTGGGCTTGGCGCAATGAATGCCGCCGACGCGGGAGCCGGCCAGCAGTTCGGGAATGCCGTCCCCGTCCATGTCGCCGGCGGCCGTGGTCATAGCCGCACCATGGAAGCCGCAGCCGACTATGCCAATCTTGGTGCCATCGGGGCCGAATAGGTTGGCGGCGCTGTAGGTGGTGCTGATCAGCGATCCTAGCGTGCCATCGCCCAGCGGGACGAAGCTAATCGAGGTGGGTACATGGGCCCAGTTCAGCCCGGTCCACAGCAGCTTGCCGGTGTGATCGAAGCCATAGGCGTGCCAGTTGATGCCGCCTTCGGCCGGGCGCCCGAACCCGCTGCCGATGACGATCTCGCCCAAGCCGTCGGCATTGATGTCGGCACAGCCGATCACTTCGACCCGTCCGTGGATATCCGCACGCTCCGGGTAGGCCCGGTCTGCCGGCGTCAGGATCGCCCAGCGCAACTGGCCCTGGTAGTCGAAACAGTAGAGCTTGGCATCCTTGCCCCCTACTACCACTTCCGGGTGACCGTCGGCGTCGAGATCGTAGGCATCCACCGCCAGGGCCTGAGCATTACCCTCCAGAGTGTGCTCCCAAACGATCTGACCTTCGCCATTTAGGCACTTGATCGCAGCTCCGGTCAGAGCGATGACCTCGTCGCGCCCGTCACCGTTGAGGTCCTTCGCTATCATCGCCTTGACGGCCGCCGGCACGGTCTTGCCCTGCTTGTCCACGGTAGTGTTCTCGATTTGCCATACCGGCTGCATTTGGCGGCCGGTCGGCGCACCTTGCACCTGCGCCAGCCTTTGCTGATGGCGTTGAGCTAGCTGGTCATACAGCGTGCTCCAGGACGGCACCGGCAGCTTTTCGGCCGCGGGTCTGAAGGCCAGGCGGTGCGTGCCCGGCTCGATGGTCAGTTCTACCCCTTCGCCCACAGGACGGACGGGTCGGCTGCGGCCATCCACCTGCACCGTGTCACCGACGACTGGCAGTCTCAGCACTGTCGCCTCCGCAGCCTCGATAAGCCCCTGGGCGATGGCACCTAGGGTGATCTCAAGGTTTACCGGCCGGTCGGCACTGAAAACGACCTCGCCCGCGGTCAAAGCGCGACCAGCCGTAAGCGCGAAGCTGTCAGGGGTGATGTGGAAGTGGGCGGCATCCACCGCTACACCGCCAACCGTCCGCGCCGGTCCCACCCCGGCCAACGCATAGCCTGCAGGCCCCTTGATCATCACTGCCGCTTCGTCAGCGGGAACCATCTCGTACTTCCAGGCCCCGGTATCGTCGGCATAGAGCAGGTTGATGAAGCGGGCCACCTCCCCCTGGGACAGTTCCGCGGTGAGGTTCTGGTGAATCGCATGTCCGTAGCTGGTGGGCGGCAAGGTGCCGGCCAGCTTGATCTGGGCGTAAGAGTTGCTGACCAGGTTGAAGACCCGGCCTTTGTACACCACCCGCACCCGGTCGGCCTGGACCTCCGGCCTGTCGGGATCCGCCATGGTCTTGAGGACCGCCAGCAGACTGTAGTTGCCCGGCTCGACGGCCTCCACCTCGTCTATGACCAGGAAGTACTTCTCCTTCTTCCAGATGATATTGCGGCGCCAGTTGGTGCCATTGTAGCCGTTCAGATAGGTCTGAGTAGTGCCCACGCTGTTGAGGTCGCCCCGGACCGCCAGGCCGGTCAATCGCGGCACTGGCTGGAACATCCCGTCGCGGAAAACAACCAGGGTCGAGTGCTCGATGGTGTCGGGGATGAAATAGCCGCTGTCCCACAGGCAATAGCGACCATTATCGGTGAACTCGATGATGGCATTACCATCGGGGTGGGCGTGATAGCCGTGAGAGATACCGCCCACAATCAGGTACTGGTCCTCGGCATCGGTGCTGGTGCGGAAGGTGATCTTGTCGAAGCACTCCTCGCGCGGGGGCGGAGCAATCGCGCCAAGCACGGGATTCATGAACGAGGGCGCGGTATTCAGAAGTCTGTCGCGATTGTCGTACACCCAGTCGGGCAAGGGTATGACATGCACCCCCATGACATGGTCGGCCGGCTGCGGCTCAAGTTCATCCTGTGAATAGGTGCTCTCGAAGAAACCCTCAACGGGCCGAGTGCGGAAACGTGGCTCGAAGGCCAGATAGCGGCCATCCCGCAGCTTCCATGCGAGGGTGCGCAGGATCAGCGGCCAATGGCCGGGGTTCATGAACGCGCTGGTATCGCCGAAGCCGGCATGACCGCCCAGGTTATTCATGACGGCCAGCCCGTAGTCGCCCAGCTTCTGGGCCGTGCCGTCCTCCCAAAACTCCTCGCAGCCCAAAGGTAACATGTAGTGCAGGAAATCGGCTACCGTGGAGCCGCCATAGCCGGGGCAATCCTCCACTCCGCGCCAGAACTTGGCCCCGCTGCGCACCGCACTATTTAGCCAGGTCCACAGGCCGCCGGCGTCGAGGTCGTAGTATTTATGCCAATAGCGGGCCATGTCGGCGGCCGCCCGGCCGTTGAGGTTGTTGCCCGGCGGCACCGGTGAGTCCACGGGGCCGATCCCGAACATCTCACAACGGCAGGTCAGCTCCCACAATGCGGCGGTGATCTCGGCCCGCTCTTCGGTACTGAATTGCGCCGCCTCTTCCATGCCATCCCAGGCCGAGAATAGCCCCACCATGCTATGGATGGCCCTCAGCCGGTCTAGCTCCCGGCCCGCCTTAAGCACATGCGGCACCACCCCTTTGAACACCTCCAGGTCGTCCGGGTTACCGGTACGGAAGTAACTGACGCCGGCCCCCTTCCATATGGAGGCGGCGGCAGCGAAGTTCTTGCCCTCGGCCGCAGCGATCCGCCCCGCGATCTTCTCGGGTGCGGACTTATAGGCGGGCGCATCATTAGGCAGCACCACCTTTACCGTGTGCGGGTATGCGATGTCACCCTTTTCCGGCAGCGTGGATATGAAGTCGTCGGTCGCCTTGTTTACCGCTGCGCGGTCGGCGCCGCTGAGGCATATGCTGCTGGTGCCGGTGCCGGCCGCATCATGGACGGTGCGGATGACATAGCCGCCCGGGCCCGGCCATCTTGTGTCCAGCCCCACGTAATACTGGTCATACAATCGGCCGATCAGTGGGTTGTTGGCGAAGTAGCCGACCAGGATCATGTTGGACTCCGCCAGTACCTCCGCCGAGAGCTTGGAGGCATCCTTGACTTCAACATCCGCGCCCGATACCTGCTTGATAGCGGCGGCGAGCTTCTGTCCCACCTGGGCATACTCATCCCCCGGCGGGACGGCGATAAGGCAGTCAGATGCGCCACCGTGGACGATGGGGACTTCGGTATAGAAGGTCTTCAGCGGCGGTACCGGCGGTATCTCCGCAGCAAAAGCGCCTCCTACAGCGGTGAGCAAGACGATAGCAAGTAACGCCGTGCCAGCGATGTTGCGTGGTCCCATTCTCAAGCACTCCTTCCGTGCCCCGCACCTTGCACACGCGGAACGTGTGAGCAGCAGGGCATCCGAATGCCGCTATGTTTTCAGGCCTGCCAGCGTATCCACCCGGTACTTGCGGGCGCGGGCGAAATAGTCGCGGTACAGCTCGAGCTCAAACTCCTCGATCAGGTCCTCAATAGTCTTGTCTGCCATATTCGACGCCAGGGTGAAGTGGGCCTCGGGCCGGCAGATCTCCCACTCCACACCCGCCCCGTACTTGTCCACACATGCCTTCAGCCGCTCCTGATTGTAGTCGAGGTGGAAGAACTCGCGGTCCATGTTTACCACCGCGCTGGCAATCGGCGGCACCACCCCGGACGCCACTTCGTCAATCTGGTAGCCGGTTTCGGCCAGGAAGCGGCTGCCGGCCATGTCCACGATGTAGCTGCGCCGCGGGCAGGAGGAGAGGATGTAGAAGCCGAAGTCGCGGGCCCAGTGCATCAGCCGCTGCCCGGCGACGAAGGCCGAGGCGAAGCAGATCAGGCGGGCATGGTTGGCCGCCAGTCTCTGGCCCACCTCCACATACTTCATGTCGAAGCAGATCGCGGCCCCGACCTTGCCGAAGTCCGCGTCGAAGGCCTCGGCATCGGTGCCCGGAATAATGCCTTCCTCCATCTCGCCGATGGTCGGCTGGTACTTGTGGTATCTGCCGATGATCTGCCCATTGCGGTCAAGAAAAGCGGCCGTGTTGTGGAGGCGGTCGCCATCGCGCTCGATAAGGGGCACCACGACGTACATGTTGTGCTTGTCAGCCAGTTCGGCCATGCGGTCGGTCGTCGGCCCCGGCACCGTCTCGGCCCAGGTCTCGTAGCGCTCCCGGCCCCTGCCCGGCTCACTGGGTATCCCCATCGTGGTACTGCATTCCGGAAATAGCACCAAGTCGGGCTTAGCCTGAGCCGCCATCTCCAGGTACTTAGCCATCTCCTCGCGATTACGTTCGGCGAAATTGTCGCCCCATTCCACCCCTCGGTAGGCAATTGTTGATAGTCTCACTGGTCTGGCCATGGAATCTCACTTCCTTGTTAGATGCAGCAAGGATGCCTGCTGTGCGCGGATAGCGAAGGCAAGGGACTAGGTTGGCTTGTAGAAGCCGGCTAGCATCTCCGGCACAGCGGCATACGCCGCGAAAAGCTCCCGGTAGATCTCTACTTCTGCCGAAGGTTCAAAGACCTGCGTGCAGCCGACCATCTGCTGCTGCGCCGAGGCTATGCTGTCGAAAAGCCCGCCACCAACGAAGGCGAACATCGCCGCCCCTAGCACGGTTGCCTCTTTCTGCTCGATGGTGGTAACCGGAAGCCGGCAGACATCGGCGCGGATCTGGTTCCACAGCTCGTTCTTCGAGCCACCGCCGACGGCACGAATGCCCCGGCAGGGCTGATCCGAGGCGCGCGTGAGGATCTCAACGGCCTGCCGGAGCTGGTAGCTGAGGCCCTCCAGGGTGGCCCGGTAAAGATGCTCGCGGCTGCTGCTCAGCTTCAGCCCCAAGATCGTGCCCTCGGTCTCATAGCGGCGCAGCGGGCCGGTATCGGCGACGAAGCTGGGGATCAGAGTGATACCGTCGGCGCCGGGCGGTATCGTCTCAGCGGCTGCTACCATTTCATCATAGCTCATCTCCTGGCCGGAGACATCGGTGAAGAACTGGTCGCGGAGCCACTCGAGCACTCCGGAGCCCATCATCAAGAGCTGCGGGTTGTACTTGCCGGCCTCCGCGTCAGGTTCGGTCAGCAGCCCGTCGGTGAAGTCCTCCGGCGTGACCCGGTAGGTGTCTGCGCGCAGCATCAGGATCTCCCAGGTCCCGCTACTGAGTATCACCTCACCGGGCGTCGCGCCGGAGCCGACGGCGGCGAACTGGGTGTCGTGACCGGCGGCGATGACCGGCAGGCCCTCGGGCAGACCGGTGCGCTCGGCGGCGGCTGCGGTGACGCCCCCGATGATGCCGCCCGGCTCGACCATCGGCGCAAACAGCGACGCCTCCACGCCCGCCCATTCCAGCAAACGCGGCGAGAACTGGCGCTTCGCCATATCCATCGCCATCATCGTGCCGGCGGCCGTAGGGTCCAGCGAAAACTCGCCGCACAGCAACATGCTCAGCAGCCCCGGCATCATCAGCCAGTGTTCCGCGGCCTCCAGGACCTCCGGCTCGTTGTCGCGCAGCCAGCGCAGCTTCAGCAGCGTATTGAAGGGAATGACCTGGTAGCCGCTGATTTGGTAGATTTCCCAGGGGTCAATCTCGGCCTCGATCTGCCTGGCCAGGGCTTCGGTTCTGGCGTCCTGCCAGGAGATCGGCGGATAGAGCAGCTCCCCATCGGCGGCAACCGGGGCTCCGTCAGCGCCCCAGGTCGTGATCGTAACGGCGCAGAGGCGTTCGGTCTCTATCTCCGCCAGGCACTTGCCGCAAGCGGTCGCCAGGCGCTCCCACAACTGCTGCATATCCCAGACCAGGTGATCATCGGGCTGCCCCGGTGGGACCACCGGCGCGTTAGAAGTTGACGAGCTCGCCACCAACTTGCCGGCAGCGTCCACCACCACCACCGTAAGATTGGTGGAGCCACAATCGAAAACCACAGCCAGATCCCGTTCCATGCGCTATCACCACGCTACCAGACAGTTCTGACGAACCGCCGGCTCCCTATGTTGCTTTTCTACATAGTTTCCCTGTCTTTGGGGCTTGTCCCTTCGCAGTCGCAGGTATTTCATGGGGGAAAAGTCGGCTCCGTGGCGAAGAGGATTATGGTATAATGGTAAAGTTGAGAAAATAGAGGGTTCGTTGCCCGACTACTAGGGTATATAGTACAATAGCCACCTGAACAATCGTTCCTGCTACACAGTCAGAATCCTGAACACTACACTCCACAAAGGGGAAACGAGAATGTCGTACTCGAGACTCAATACAAAGATGCTTTGGATACTCACTGCCGTCGCCGCCCTTGCTGTTGTCATGGCTCTCAGCGGCTGTGACGAGGACGACATCGAGAGGTCAATCGGCAGCCAGACAGCCGCGGCGGTCGAGAAGGAGTACACCCTCGACCACGACCCGCTGCTCAACGAGTGGGTCAATAACATGGGCCAGACGCTGGTGGCCCATTCCCGCCGCCAGCACATCCCCTACAGCTTCCAGGTGATTGACACCGATATGGTCAACGCCTTCGCCGCGCCCTACGGACATATCTACTTCCTGCGCGGCTTGCTCGATTTCGCCGACACCGAGGACGAGGTATGGTTCATCTGCGGGCATGAGATCACCCACGTGGTCCAGCGGGACTCAATCAAGTCGCTGAAGAAGAGCCTGCTCTATAGCCTGGGCGCGGCGATCCTCGGCGGCAAGAGCGAGACCTTGGGGGAGGTGGCTGGCCTCGGCGCGGGCCTCCTGATGCTCCATTACAGCCGCGATGATGAACGCGATGCCGATGACGGCGGCTGCGATCTATCTTATGCGGCGGGCTATGACCCCCATGGCGGCATCAGCTTCTTTGAGAAGCTGCAGGCCAAATACGAGAAGGGAAAGCCCTCGCAGTTGGAGCATCTCTTGCTGACGCATCCGCCGACGCCCAACCGTATCGGGCGACAGCTTAGCCGGGCGATCTTCGACGCCGACAATGCCGCAGCCACAATTCACATAGCCCGCGGCCATCAGCGGCGCTTCCAGTACAGGGCCGCGGCCCAGCTTTTCCGGGAAACGCTCCAGACGCATCCCCAACTGCCTGAGGCCCATGCCGGCCTTGCCGACTGCTATGCGGCCGTCGGATTGCTTCCCCAAGCCCAGCAGTCCTACCAGGCGGCGCTTAACTTGAACTCCAACAATACCTATGTCTCCCGACAGCTAGCCGCCTTGCCCGAAGCGCCGACCCCGCTACCGACCATGAGCCCGGCCGAGACCAGCATGGCCGCAGTACTACTCGGCCAGCTAGCCAACCTCCGTACCGCCATGGCTCGCACCAAGACGCAGAGCGCCCAGCTCTCCAGCATCGTCGCCGAGCGCATGAGTGACGCCGCCAAGGTGAGCAGGAACTCCACAGGCACGATCCTGGGCATCTCCGACACCAACCCTGACTTCTCAGATGACCAGCGTAGCCTCTTCATGGTGGCCAGCAGCGCCGTCAACGGGGCCAACAATACCGTGTACGCCATTGAGGCTCTGGACAGCCGCTTCCAGAGTCTCAGCACCGACTGCGACAGAGCGCAGACCCGTCTCGCCTCCACCTTGCGCGCCTGCGCGGCTGGTAACGGCCAGGCGAATGACGTTGAGATCGCCAAGCGCTCGTGGCTGGCGATGGGTAACGCCCTCGCTGATCTCGACGCCGCCGTCAGCCAGACTCCCGACGCGATTGCGGCGGCAAATCATGCCCAGCGGGCCGTAGCGGACACCATGATCTACATAGAGCTTATGACGAAGAACCCGGAAACTGACACCTATGACCAGGGCCTCAAGCAGGCGGTCGCGCGGACCGAGGAACTTACCCAGACAGCCAATGCCGCGGTCGGTAAGGTTAAGAAGATCACCCGCCGGGCCGAGGCCCGAGCCTTGCTGGCCCGCATCAACGTAGCCGCGCTGGGTCTGCGGCCCGAAATTAGGCAGGCCTTCGACGGCCTGGTGGCCCACTATGTGCTGACTCGTCCGGAGCAGGTCACCGAGTTACGCCAGCTTGGTTTCGGCCACGGTGATGCCGCCTTCGCTCTAGCCGCGGCTCGCAGTGTGGATGTCGCCCCTGAGGCCTACTCCGCAACGCTGTCGAGTTCCAGCCTGATTGACACGCTAGCCAACCAGGGCGTGAAGTTGGACGGCGCTATCGTGCTGCTGGACTACCTGGCAAACGCTATGGAGCGCGAGGTCGAGTTGGCGCAAGCAGCCGGATAGAACCGAGAGCGCACCTGCTTTGTGCCCAACAATTCAGGGCGCCTCCGAAAGGCAACATCTCAATTCCTAGGAGCCTTTCTGTCGTTAGGAGGGGCCGCATGGACGCGAGTTTGCCCGCAAACTCACGGCCATCCGGCCCACGGTTTGCCATCGCGCCATCGCCTGCGATCAGGCGCATGCGGGTCATAAACCAAGAATTCGCATGAATGCAGTAGGAACCCCGGCCTACGCGTTGATAAGTAATCGGGCTCGGCAAGTTGACCCATAGCCAAGATCACAACTGATTGCCTGGGAGGTGCCTGACAGGATGACCGCAAGCAGCTTTCGTGAAGCCGGCTGGGTATGGGAGGGACAGGGCTTCGATCCCGATGTCCCGCCCTCGATTTATGGCGTAGGCGAGGGCGCTACCTATTTCGGCCTGGACCGCTGCAATCTCATGTTCCACCCCAACAACGCAATCACCCTCGGCAAGCTGGCCGACAAGCGCGAGGTCGTGGCCGACATCTCGAAATGGAAGTTCATCGAGATGCCTCTCCAGGAGGGCGTGCCCGGCGGTGTCGGCTTCCGTAACTGGCGAGATAGCAACCCCAATACCGTAGTTGAGGAAGCCCGGAAGTTGAGCCAGTTGTCTATGGATTTCCCTAACGTGGTCGGCGCGTTGATAGACGACACCTCCTGCATGTTGGAGTACGACGACTATGACGCCAGCATACCGGAGGCGATTCGCGCGGCCCTGCACAGCGCCAACCCTGACCTGAAACTGTGGATCGTGGTCTATGGGCGTCTGCTGGATGCCGAGTACTGGCCGGCGTTTGCCGACCACGTTGATGTAATCCACCTCTGGGAGGGAGACCCGTGGCAGTTGGACAGACTCGAGGAGTACGTGGACCTCTGCGGGCAGGTCTTCCCAGGCAAGGAGATCATCGTCGGCAGCTACCTCCGCGACTACTCGCGCAAGCAGGAGGTACCGACGGAGTGCGTGGCCCAGCAGTATGAGATCATGTATCGCCTCTGGCAGGAGAAGCGCATCGCGGGCTACAGCATCCTGGCCGCCTGCCTGATAGACCGTCACCCCGAGCAAGCCGAGTGGATCCGCAACTTCATCGCCGAGCACTAGCAGCGGTCTCAAAACCCCGGAATGGGGGACTGTCCCTTTAGGGACTGTCCCCTGGCTACCAGAAGCAGCCTCCTACCAGTCCTCGAGTCCTGAAAAACTGGGCTCTGAAGCCGCTGCTAGCTCTGTTCGCTCGGTGTAGTGGCCGGGGCTCTCCGGCTTTGCCTCTGCTGCAGTAGCTCACGTTCCTCGCAGAACCGTGTTGCGGCGTAGCGCTTTCCCTGCTATCATAGACATCTCAGCAAACGCCCCCAAGGAGAAGCCATAGACCTATGTGGGACTATAATGATAAGGTGAAAGACCACTTCCTCAATCCGCGCAATGTCGGCGAGATCGAGAACCCCGACGGTGTCGGCGAGATCGGCAATCTGCGCTGCGGCGATGCCCTCAAGCTCTACATCAGGGTTGACAAATCCGCCGGCGAGGAGCGCATCTCGGATGTCAAGTTCCAGACCTTCGGCTGTGCCAGCGCCATCGCTGCCGCCTCCGCGCTGACCGAGATCGCCAAGGGCATGACCGTGGAAGAGGCGGCCCAGGTCACCAACCAGGATATCGTCGAGTACCTGGGCGGATTGCCCGCACCCAAGGTCCACTGCTCGGTGATGGGCGCTGAGGCGCTGCACGCGGCCATCGCTGACTACCGCGGCGAAGAGCCGGCCGGCCCCAGCGCCGAGGAAAAGATCGTCTGCGAGTGTTTCGAGGTCACTGAAGAGCAAATCCGCGACGCAGTATTGCGCAATAACCTCACTACCGTCGAGCAGGTCACCAACTACACCAAGGCCGGCGGTGCCTGCGGCACTTGCATACCCGACATTGAACGCATCATCGGCGAGGTGCTCAGCGAGAAAGCCGCCATCAGGTCTGACACCGCACCCGAAAGCGCGCGAGAGGCGAACATCAGGCAGGTGCTGGAGGAGGAGATCGCCCCCGAGTTGGGCGTGCATGGCGGCGGCCTACGCCTTGTCGCCATTGAAGGCGACAAGGTTATCGTGGTGATGCAGGGCGCCTGCGCCATGTGTGGCAATCTACAGACCACGGTCAACGACTTGGTCCAGCAGAAGCTGCGCGAGCAAGTGGATGAGAACATCGTCGTGGAGGTCGGCGGATGAGCGACCGCGTCGTCTATCTGGACAACAACGCCACCACCGCCGTCGCCCCTGAAGTGTTCGCGGAGATGCGGCCCTACTTCTCCGAGCTCTACGGCAACCCCTCCAGCCTCCACAGCTTCGGCGGCAATGTCGCCCATAGGCTGGACGAGGCCCGTGCGCGGTTGGCTGCGCTTCTCGGAGCCGACGAGGGCGAGATAATCTTCACAAGCTGCGGCACCGAAAGCGACGCCACCGCCATCCACTCCGCCCTGGAAAGCTTTGCCGACAAGCGCCATATCGTCACCAGCCCGGTCGAGCACCCGGCGGTGCTGGGACTGTGTGAACATTTCGAAGACCAAGGCTACCGGGTCACTTACCTGAGCCTAGACGACCATGGGCGGCTTGACCTGGGCGAGCTGGCGCAAACCATCACCGACGACACCGCCATCGTCTCGCTGATGCACGCCAACAACGAAACTGGCGTGGTCTTCCCGCTGGACGACATCGCCCAGATCGTCAAAGCGCGCGGCTGCCTGCTGCACACTGATGCGGTGCAATCGGTGGGCAAGCTGCCGCTGGACCTGGCCGATACGCCGGTGGATTTCCTGTCGCTTTCCGGGCACAAGCTACACGCGCCCAAGGGAGTAGGCGCGCTGTTTGTGCGCCGGGGCACTGCTTATGCTCCACTGCTTCTCGGCGGCCATCAGGAAGCCAACAAGCGCGCCGGCACCGAGAATGTGGCCTCGATAATCGGCCTGGGCAAGGCGGCGGAACTCGCAGGGCAGAATATGGCGGAGGAGCAAACGCGCGTCAGGGCGCTGCGCGACCGACTGCAGCAGGAGCTACTGGCCCGCTGCCCGGATACGCTAGTCAACGGCGGAGATGCCCCGCGCCTGCCCAACACTCTCAGCGTTTCCTTCGGCTACATCGAGGGTGAGAGCATCACGCTGATGCTGGACGAACTGGGGATCTGCGTTTCGACGGGGTCGGCCTGTTCTTCGGGGTCGCTGGAAATCTCGCATGTCATCAAGTCGCTGAGGGTGCCGGAGATGTACGCTCACGGCTCGATCCGCTTCAGCCTGAGCCGCTACAACACCGAGGGCGAGATTGACTACGTAATCGAGCAGCTACCGCCGATCGTGTCCCGCCTCCGCGAGCTGTCCCCCTACGGGCGCGAGTAGCACCGACGCTTCCTGCTGCGCAAGGATGCCTATCCGCCGTTTGCTATTGCCTTTGCCGTGTTTTCTGCAATTGGAGGGGCTGGCTGAGCGCAGCGAAAGCGGCCCGCGCCCTTTCTCCTCGCGTAGCTCGGGCTTTCCACCCCGACGCCGTTGGTGTTGTCGTTGCCCCTCTCCCTGCTCCCTGTGGGAGAGGGCACGGGGTGAGGGTGCCGTTGTCGGGGCGCATGGAGGGGCCGAATAGGGTGGATTTTGCGCAAGCGAAATCCGGGTTCCCTATCCGGCCCGCATCCGCTGTTGCCTTGCCTCCTCCCCTTACCGGCGCTGTGCCTGCTCTCCTCAAGTCCCGGCTGACTAGAAGTTGTTTGAGAACCCGAAAATGGGGGACTGTCCCTTTAGGGACTGCCCCCTGGGTACTAGAAGCAGCCTCTTAGCAGCCCGCGAGTCCTAAGAGCTGGGTTTTGAAATCGCTTCTAACCACAAATCCTCAGAGGTATGACACGACGCGGCGGCGAACTATGGACACTCACGGCCTCGAGACCCTTCTGCGGATGAAACCGGCGACCGACCTGTGACTGCCAAGCAGCGCGCGAAAGCGGCCCTCTTGCACCGCGAGCCTGACCGGGTGCCGGTGGATTTCTGGTCCACCGCCGAGACCGATGCCCGGCTCCTGCAGCACCTGGGCCTGGCCGACCGCGAGGTGCTGCTGCAGGCCTTTGCCATTGACTTTCGCTACATCGCCGGTCCTGAGTACGCCGGCCCTGCGCTGCCGGTGCAGGCGGACGGCACCAGGTATGACCTGTGGGGGGTGCCGCGCCGTCAGGTCGGCATCAAGGGCGACGGCTGGGAGCAGCTCTACTGGGAGGTGGTCAGCTACCCGCTGGCCGACTGCACCTCCGTGGCCGATGTCGAGGCGTACGCCAACTGGCCTTCGCCGGACTGGTTCGATTATTCGGTCATCCAGGAGCAATGCGCCCGTTGCGGCGATTACTGCGTGATCTTTGAGGGCGACCGCCTCAACCGCATAGCCCAGCTCAAGCCGGCCATGTACCTGCGCGGCGCCGACCGGATCCTGGTTGACATGGTCCTAGCTCCCGAGCTTTTTGATGCCATCGTCGGCCGCATCAACGACTTCTATCTGGAGTATGAGCGCCGGCTCCTGGAGGCTGCCGACGGCGCGATTGATCTGCTCATGACCGGCGACGATTTCGGCATGCAGAACGGCCCGATCATGGCCCCGCAGCAGTGGCGGGCCCGGCTCAAGCCCGGCTTTGCCGCCTTTATCGAGCTGGCCCACCGCTACTCAGTGCCGGTGATGCACCACACCTGCGGCTCGGTGTTTGCGCTCATCCCTGATTTCATAGATGCCGACCTCGACGTGCTACAGAGCTTGCAGCCGGAGGCGCGGCAAATGGACCCGGCCCACATGAAGAAGCTCTACGGAGCCGATTTGGCCTTCCAGGGCGGCATCAGCATCCAGCGCACGCTTCCCTTTGGCACTCCTCACGAAGTCCGCGCAGAGGTTAGGCGGCTATTTGAGGCGATGAAGCCTGGCGGCGGGTTCTTCGCCGGCACCAGCCACAAGATCCAGGCTGATACGCCGGTGGAGAATGTCGTGGCCTTGATCGAGGCCTACCGCGACTTCGGCACCTACGCCTGAAACCGACAGCATCTGGCGCTCGTGGCCCTAGTTGGGCCTTACTTGATTTGGTGGCATTTGGCCAACTCGCTCTCGCGTAGCTCGGGCTTCCAGCCCGAGTGCCCGGGGCTTGAGTCAAACCCAGAATGCGCTAGTTGGCTCTCGCGAGCATTAGAACCCAGCGCTCGCATTCCGTGAAAGGGGTCTTTGACCATGAAATGGCTCGAAGCGACACCCGTTCTAATGACACTGATCGTGCTTTCCCAAGTATGCGGAGTGATACCGGCGGCGGAAGTGCCCGAGATGCCGCCCCTGAAGACCTTCTATACCGAGGTGCCGATCGCTCATGGCGGCGCTCCCAACTGCCTGATTGCCGTGCCAGCAGGAGAGGAGTACGCCCAGCTCGGCCGCCAGATCGCCGCCGCCGTCAAGCAAGCCTCCGGCGCCGACCTTGCGGTGCAGGACGCCTCGACCATGTCACCGGAAACCCTCCAGAACTCCAATGCAATCCTACTCGGCTACTTTGCCAACAATCCCCTGGTCGAGTGGCTCTATGACGAGTACTTCCTGTGTCTCGACGCCAAATGGCCCGGCCCGGGCGGCTACACCATCCGCACCATCCACGACCCCCTCGGCAAGGGCACCAGCTTCATCTATCTCGGCGGCTGCGACGTAGAATCAGTCACTAAAGCCGTCGCCGATTTCATAGCCTCCCTGCCGGAAAAGGGCGACATCTCCTACCCGCATACGGTCAAGGTAGTGCTGCCGGACGGCTCTCTGCCTTACCAGGCTAATCCGGACCGCGTCGAGAAGCAGGTGGCCGAGGCCAAGACCAAGAACTTCCGCGCCGCCGCCGACATCATGTGCAGCGGGGGCATCAACTACTACCGCACCGGCAACCCCGAGGGCCTGGAGATCTTCAAGCAACTGATTCCGGTCTTGCGCGAGCTTATCATCAAGCTCGGTACTGTCGGCGACGCCCGCGGCGCGATTTTCCTGGTGGATGTCTGGGAGGTCATCGAGGAAGCGCCCCAGTTCACCGAGGCGGACCGCCGCGCCGCCACCGAGCTGCTCTGGCAGTTCTCCAACCGTTTCACCTACGCGGGGCAGACTGTCGAAGATAGCCCCACTCCCGCCGGCAACAGTTGGAACGCCCGCGTCGCCTGGGACATCGGGCGCTACTGGATGAAGTACTACCAACTCGATGTCGGCGGCTTGTGGACCTGGGCCCACACCCGCTTCAGGAGCCAGGCCAAGTTCTGGCGCTCGGCCGAGGACTGCCCCAGCTACGGCTCCGCTACCATGTTCGACATCATCTACTACGTCCTCTCCGCCCACTACTATGAGTACTTCGAAAGCGGCCGCGCCAGGAAGATGGCCGATTACGGTGTGGCGGTCATCAACAACCTCGGCGGCAGTTCCGGCTTCGGCGACATCTCCAGCCTCTACAAACCCCATCACTGGCCCCAACTATTCCAGGTATGCGCCTGGAAGTACCGCGATGGGCGCTATCTGTCGGCGTACGATACCACTTCCGGCCTCGGCGTCACCAACAGCGACCTGTTCTACAACCACTACTTCCAGAACGAGGTCGAACCCGCCAGCCTGGCAGACACGCTCGGGGTCCAGGTCGTGCCCCTGCCGGACTGGGTGTATGAGAATCGCGAGCGGGTCCTGGGCACCGCCCCGCCGGTGATGAATCCGATCCTTGACGCCGACCCCACGCCGCCGCAGGCCAAGTGCTTTGACAAGATCGCCTTCCGCACCTCCTTCGACCCCAATGACCAGTACCTGCTGCTCGGTGGCATCTCCCACGGCTACCATGCCCACCCCGACGGCAATTCGATCATCACCTTCACCGACAACAACGGCTTCTGCATCTTTGACAGCGGCTACTTCGTCCCCGATACCATCGAGCACAACACCATCGTGATTTTCCGCGACGGTCTGTTCGAGCCGGTGCCGCGACTGACCGGCCTGGCTGCGCTGAGCGATTTCGACCAGATTGGCATGACCCAGACCTATCTGCGCGGCTATAACGGCGCCGACTGGTATCGGAATATCATCTGGAACAAGGAAAACTACTTCCTGGTCATTGACGAAATCCAGGCCCAGGAGCCCGGCACTTACGGGCTGCAGGCGGTCTTCCGCACCTTCGGTGACCTCGATATCGGCCTGGACCGCGTCGAGGCCATGAATCAAGGCACTGCCTTCAATCTGGTCAGTGCCAGTCACGCCCCCCTCAAGATCACTGCCACCATGCCGCCGGTTAGCACCCGACACGCCATCGTCCAGACCAAGGCAGCCGACCTTGTCCAGGGCGACCGACGCTACTTCATCAACCTGCTGTACTCGCGTGAAACGGAAAAAGCCTGGCCCTACGAGATCGTCCCCGCCTCGGAGAACTCAGTCATCGTCAAAGGCCCGGACGGCTACGCGGTCGCCGGTGCCGGACGCGCCGAGCCGCTTGCTGAGATGACGGTGGAGGCCGCCGTCTTCTATGTTCAGCCCGACGGCTTCGTGCTGACCGCCGGCAAGAAGCTGAAGGCCGGCCCCATCTGGCTCGAGGCCAGCCGACCGCTGAATATTCAGGTCAAGCTCGGCCAGAAGGCGACTGCCGCCATCGAGGCCCCTGACGACTGCACCGTGCGGCTGTATGCCAAGGGTGAGACTATCCAGCTTGACGGCAAGCCGCTGGCTGCCCAGCGCTCGGCAGCCGGCCTGCAGTTCGAGCTCCCCGCCGGCAGCCACACTGTCACCTTCACACCCGGCGCCACCGCTCTAGACGCCGGCTCCTGGCAAGCCGCCTACACCGCCCTCAGCCGGCAGCATCAGCAAGCCTTGGCGGCAATGGGCGCTAGTGACGCCGCCGGCAAGCCGCTGGCCGCTGCCTGGCAGGTCGAGAACACCGCGCCGGCCGGCGAACCTGTCTATCTCGATGAGCAGGGCGAAGTTGTCAGCGATCTTGCGCGCGCCGGGAAGTGCTCTCACTGGGCCGACGCCTCGCGTGGCATGCTGAGCTTGTCGTGGCGAATCACCGACGGCAATCCCGAAACCTATGTCTATGTGCCCAGCCGCAATCCCTGGGCCGGCCAGCTACCCAAGGACCTTGGGGTCGAGTGGAGCCTCCCCGTGCAGCTTGGTAGCCTCCAGGTCGAGTACTTCCCCACCTATCCACTGCCTGCCGCCGGTGGTCACCATGTCCAGGCCTGGGACGGAGAGAACTGGTATGATGTGGAGGCCGAGGCCCGCGCCAATCCCGACAACCCCCACGAGTGGAGCTTCAGCTTCGAGCCGCTGACCACCACCCGTCTGCGTCTCCTGGTCACCGATTCCGAGGGCCAGCCCGGCTTTGCCGAATTACGGATCTTCGCCCAGTCGCACGTAACCCGGGCTAAAGACTTCCGCATCCCTCTCACTACCCCGGAGCTGGCCGTGCTCGACCTGGATGGCGACGGCAAAGACGAGGTCATCGCCATCGCCGGAACCTCGGTGAAGTGCCTTGACGGCGACGGTCAGGTGGTGTGGGAGCAGCAGACCGAGGGCAGCGCTACGACTGTGGACGCCTATGACCTGGATGGCGACGGCCACGGCGAAGTTGTGGTCGGTGACGATGCCTGCAAGCTCTACTGCTTCGACTACCAGGGCAACCAGCGCTGGGCCATCCTGACGCCTGCCGACGGCTACTCCCCGGTCGTGGAGCCGAAGACCGGTAAGGTGGGGGTAGTGCGCTGCGCTGACATTGACGGAGATGGCGACGGCGAGATCGTTATCGGCAGCTACAACTGGCTGGACTACGCTTTCGACCACGAAGGCAAAATGCTCTGGAAGCGCGTCAATGTCCATAAGCCCACCTCGATTGCCTTCGTTCCGCTGGGTGATGGCACTCTCGGTTCGCTGGTCGGCTCCACCTACAATTCCGCCAGCTTCTACGGCCCTGCCGGTGAGGGACTGATGGGCGTCAGTGTCGGCTACCACGGTGCTGCCATGAGCGTGGCCGGTGGGGATATGGACGGCAATGGCCTGCCCCAACTGGCGGTCGGCTCCCGCGTCGGCGGCCTGCACGTTGTCGAGTACAAGTCCGAGAAGCTCTGGGAGAAATTCATGGGTGCCGAGGTCAGCCAGGTGGCGATGGCCGACCTCACCGGGGACGGCAAGCTTGAAGTCATCGCCGGCTCCAAGAACTTCTATCTGCTGGCCGCTGATGTCGAGGGCAAGATCCTGTGGAACTGTAATGCTGGCGAGGCGATCCTGGACCTGGCGGTCGGCGATCTTGATGGCGATGGCGCGCCGGAGATTGTCGTCGCCACCGAGGGCGGAATGGTGCGGGTGGTTGACGCCGAGGGCAATATCACGGGCACCCTGAAGGCCGGCGACAATGTAACCGCCGTAGCTCTGGCCGATCTCAACGGCGACGGCAAGCCGCAGATCGTCGCCGGCGCCGATGACGGCTACGTCTATGGTGACATCAAGTGACTACCGCTATTGCCATGCCACGCCCTGTCGCGGCCATCTGCCGTTAGCGGAGGGGCCCGGCCCAGCCGTTGCCTTTTCTGCCGTTGTAGGATAGAATAGAACGGTCTGCTCCCTTCACGGCAGGTTAGGTGCTCTAACTACCATTCGCCGTGACCGCCGAGCAGACCGTTCTATTCTATCCTACAAACAGCCTTTCCCTGGACGACAGGCATCCCTGCCTGTCGGCGCTTGTGCCAACGACAACGGCCGGGCCGGTTTCGCTCCCCTTCGACGTTGCTCAGCACCATGAACTTGTCGAACGGTCGAACCACGCTCAGCCGGACCCTCCATTGCGACTGACGACGAAAGCACCCCGGCAGTCATCGCTTGCTCAGCCGCCTTCTGCCAACGCGTAACGGCCCATCTCAGGCAGCGCAAGTAGTGTGCCAGCCTCCGCCTCGTGTAGCGTCGCGCCCTCGGAACCGGCTGTCACAGCAGTAAGCCGCCAGGGCAGAACCAGCTTGAGCGGCCCCTCACCCGTGTAATTGACTGCCACGCCGGCGGCGGTCCTGCCTAACTCCAGAGCGGCGAAATCTCCCTCAGCAACCTCGATACCGGCGGCGCGCAGACGGCTGCCGTTAAGGCAGATGAGCTGCCGCAATTCGCCCTCGGCGGTGAAGGCTGCTGCGAATAGCAGGGCATCGGTCGCGCCGCGCTCCCAGGAGGCGCGGGTTGCCTCGGCCTCGCTTCTGGCGATGAAATCATACTCCCCGCTTGCCGTGGCGACATGCCAGCCGAGATAACCCGCGCCGGGCTGTAAGGCTGAAGCCTGCCTGAGGCGCGACTGCTCGCGGTAGGCCTCAAAGAGTCCGGCATAGAGAGTTTCCCGAGCCTGCCGCCGGACGACCAGCATCGTCATGCGCTCGGTCGGTAGATAACCGTAGCCTGCCGCGGCCACAACGGTAGTTCCACCGGCACCCAACATGCGCAGAACCGCCGTCTGATTATCGGTCTGCCAGCGGGCCTGCCAGACTTCATCGGTGGGTGCGGCACGGACCTGCTCCAGTATCGAGTAGTCGGGCTGCTTCATGTTGAGGCCGTCGTAGGGGGCCATGTCCAGGGCGGTGTGGAACTGGCCCGGACAGCGCCAGTGCCAGGCGTAACCCTCATCGCGGTCAGAAGCCGCGCTGAAGAAATCCACGAGGAAGCTGCCGTCAGCCGCAAGCAGTACGGTGCGGCGGTGCTGCAGATGAGAGGGCTGGTAGGTGGCGGCACTGATTGCCTTCAGCGCCGGTCCGTCGCTGAAGAACTCGGTGCGGCCCTCGGCAGGCAGCGGGGCCATGGTGTTGTGGCCGCCGGGGGCGTAGTAGAAGGGATAGCGAGTGTACTCGGCCACATCCAGGTCGGGCGCGATAGTCTCGCCATTGGCCCAGACAAGAAGCTGCATGGTATCGGAATGCCCATGCCCCGCGCCGCGCTGGGAGCCGTAATCAAGCACGGCCACCACCTGGTCAGGCAAGGCCTCGGCATCGGAGCGCAGATACGCCCAGCCCGGCCCCCGTAGGTCCATACTGTCGAGTAGCGGCCGGTTGTCGGGGTCGAAGATCGGGTCACCGTAGATCTGATAGACCGTCTTGAGCCAGGGATTGATATTGAGCCCGCCGCCGCGGCCGTGAGAGTAGGAGCGGTTGTCATTGATCAGGGGCAGGCTGCCATCGGGGAAGCTGCCCTTGACCCAGATCTCGTAGGCGCGCTTCAGATTCCTGTCGCCAAAGTTGTGGTGGTAGATATCCAGGCCGAGGTACTTCTGGGCGAGGTTGGCCGGCGCGTAGATGCCGTGGGCGACCATGTTGTGATAGCCCCAGGTCTTCTCCCGCCACATGCCGTCATCGTCGAAGAGATACTGGATGGTGCGGCCCATGGAGTAGTTGACAGCATGATAAACGGCCTGCTTGTCGCCGAACAGCAGTCCGCTGAGCAGTCCCTGATAGGCGCCGGCGCTGATGTAGTTGCCGGTGTAGGAGCCGGGCTGCTGGGGCGGTCCGGTGCCGGTGCCGAGGTAGTTTCTCAGCGTCTGGCGGTCCGCCTCAGTCCAAACGCTGCTGTCGTAAGTCAGGTCATAGTAGTTCATACAAATGCTTTTGAGCGTTATGTTTTTCCAGAGCGTATTGCTCATGCCGCCGCCGAACATGACCGAGGGATAGTCGCGCACCGTCTGACAGAATAGTAGCGCCCTGCGCCTGACCTCGGCGGCGTACCTATCATCGCCGGTGTAGCTGTAGGCTAAACCACACTTGGCAACCTGCTGGTAGAACCAGACCGAGTATTTGTCTATCCAGGCATTGGTAGTGCGCTCGTTGATGACGTTCTTCTGGCACTTGTCACACCAGCGGTAGTCGGGGCGCTGGGAATCGAATTTCAAAACAACCTCGGGATGGACATCGCAGGTATAGTAGCAGCCGCCGACAGCGCGGTCACCGACCGGTAGATGATAAGGCCTATCCTGCCACTCGGCGATGGCGGCGTCGGCCTCTGCGATGATCTCGGCGGCGACTGCGGGGTCCTGCTGATACGCAGCGCGGCGCTGGGCCACCTGCTCGGGAGTGAGCTTGATGAAGGGGTGGCGAACCTCGAAGTCGGGAATCTCAATCGGGTTGGCTATCGGTACCGCAACCGCAGGCACCGGCAAGAGCGCGTGCAAGGTATATCCGCTGGTGGCCTCGACAACGTGAAAGTCGTCAACCAGGACGTCCGCCGAGCCGCCGACCGCGAAGCCGACGCCGGTAATCTCATCGCCAACCTGGAGCTGGGGCTTGAAGTAAAAGCCGCTAAAACGGCCCAAAACGTGCTGATAGCCGTGGGTCCAGTAGTAACCGGAGTTGGCAATGGCGTGGTGCCACCGGCCCTGAGCGTCGCGGAGGGCGAACTTGGCGGTCGCTCCCACCTCGGGCCGGAAAGCGCAGGTCACGAAGGTGAGCGGATTGAGGGTGAAGGCGGCCTCGCGCCAGATGAAGGTGCCTTGCCGACCGGGAAGACGCAAACAGGCCTCGCCATAGAACTTGTCGCTTGTCTCAACGGCAGCCGGGCCGTTGTCCACCGTCCAGCCGGTGGCGTCCTCGAGGGGGAAGCTGTAAAGGATGCGGTCCTGGTCGGTAAGCCCCGGCTCCAGGTGGCCTTCGGTGATCCAATCGTCGCCGAGGCCCTCCTCCGGCAAGCCGGCCCAGGCACAGGCGGATAAGGTAAGCAGTATCACGGCGATCAGGGCCTGCTTCATGCGTCTGCCTCCTGGCAACGACCACTCGGGCTGGAAAGCCCGAGCTACGCGATACAACGGCAACGCTTGGGCCGGATGGGGACCCCAGACATCCCCCATTCGGCCCCTCCTGACGGCAACACCAACGGCGACGGCAACGGCCAACGACTGGGCCGGATTCTCGGCGGAAGCTAGCGCTTCCGCCTCATATGCGGCCCCTCCGAAGGACCCAACGGCAACGGTCGCGCTCACCCTAGCCGTGTCTCAAGGGGAGAGGGAACAACAGCAACGCAACGGCTGTCGGGCTGGAAAGCCCCGCCTTCGCTGAAATTACGGCGCGCAAGGCCGAGCTGCGCGGGAATGGTTGAGAGCACACAAGCCACAGCCCAGCTAATGCCTCGGGCTAGTGGCCCGCTAACCTGGTACCAGCCTCTTGGGGCAGGCTGAGCGTGACTGCGCCCGTCGCTGTCACCTTGTAGGTGGCCGGGCTAACCTGGGTGACGTTCGCCGCCTGTGGCCAGACCACTTCGTCGCCTACCCCGTAATCATAGACATCAAACCAGGTGCCGACCGGGAACTCGGCCTCCAGCTTCTCGGCCGGGCATTCAGGATGCACCTGGCTATCAATGATCGCCTGATCGCGCACCCCAATAAGACGGTATTCGGCCGTACGGTCAGCATTGACCAGGCGCGCGCCGTGGTAGTACCGCCAGCGGCTCAGGCGAAACGGCGTCGCAGTCTTCACGCTATGGTCGTCATGCCCGGTCACCTTGCCAGTACCGATGCGGGAGTCGAACTCCAGACGCAACTGGGCCGCGCCGCCCACGGCTTCGGCTGCCAGAACCTTATAAGCGATGCGGCGGACCGGGTTGGTGAGGTAGATATAGCTGCCCACCAGGCCTGCGAGATTAGTCGGGGCCGGTGAGACGGTGATGGTCTCGGTCGCGCGGTCCACGGCGGTGATCTCGGCCCGGTACTCGGCCTGTGGCATGGTCACCCCTACGCCCTGTTTGGTGAGCCGAGTGCCACCGACCAGCACGGCGCTCTCAACCACGCCGTCGCGCTCGCGCCACAGCCCGAACCTGCCGGCGAACCCAAATCCGCCCTCGGCACTGCGCGGTACCGTCCCATCGGCGGAGGCGAAGATGGTATCGGTGCGGCCGTCGGCCAGCTCGATGACGCATCCGTAAGGGGCGAAGCCGGCTTCATCATCTCCCGAGAGTTCCAGCGGTCGTACCGACTTGATGACCGGCTCGGCGTTGTACAGCTCCATGACATTGGTGACCTGGGTCTTGGTGGGCGGCTCCGCCTGATTGTGCAGAAGTACCCATTTCATCTCGTAAGGCGAGGCGCCGGCGGGAGACTTGCCGTCACAGATGGCAACCTCTGTGCCCTCGGCCCTGGGGACCGTCATGCGAAAGTGCAGGCCACCGGCATCCTTGAGGGCCCAGTCAGCCCACCACGGGTTTTCGGAGGTCCCGCGCTGAACATTGTAGAGGTGCGCCAAGGCGAACTTGAGGCCGCGCCAGCCGTAGGTCGCGTGTTTGGAGCAGCCGTTGGCCTTGAGCCACTCGGGATCACCGTAGGGCACCTCGGGTCCGGCGACGGTGCCGCCCTGCTCGGTCAGGTCAATTCCGCCGGTGGTGAAGTCGCCCTCCTGGGCGTGGAAGGACCACCAGTGCTCTTCACCGCCGTGGATGCGGTAGAGGTCCAGGCAATAGAACTGGTCGTCGGCCACGTCCACCAGCGCGAGCATGCGGCGCTGCCAGGAGTCGGGCAGGAGCTGGTAGCCGGCACCTTCATCAACCTGGTCACTGAAGCCGCGAGCGAAGGCTTCGGAGATATGCAGCGGACCGGCGTCGGCGAATAGTTGCGAGGTGGCGGTCATCTGCACGTAGGGGAACTGGCGGGCCAAGTTATGAGTGGTCCAACAGGCCTCCCAGTAGCCCCAGTTGCGCGGATAGCCCATCTGGCCCAGGATCTCGCTTTTGTGGGCGTCGAGGCCGATGTGCATGATGTCGTCGTGAGTGTGGCTGCGGGCGTGTCCGTAGAAGATCCAGAAGGCGCGCTTGGCGGCACCCTCGCCACTGCGCAGTATCCCCAGACCGTAGCCGTCCTGCAGGCAGCTTCGATCGTTCCAGTCATCCGGCCAGTTTGCCGCCGCCTCTTCAACCTGCTCGCGCGTGTAGGGGAAATCCGAGGAAGGTTGCCAGCCCGGGAGCTTAGCCAGCGCCCAGGCGAACTTGGGGTCCTGAGTGACCTTGTAGATGTGCTCAAAAGCGGGAGTATTGGCGCTGTGCCAGGTCTTTCTCTCTTGCTCAAGGTACTGCGGGAAGCCGCCATTATAGCCGCGTCCGGCGGTATCGTCGCCGATCTTGGGATAGGTGCGGTCTATGGTCACGGTGTCCATGGCGAAATCGAAGATATTGTGGTAGCGCCGGCTCTTGGTCAGATCGGGATACCTGTCTTCGGGATAGACCTCGGGTCGCATTTGTCGCAGATGCTCAACCGACTCGATGATAGGGGCCAGGGAGCGGAGGTGATGGCCGTTGTAGTTGCCGGTGGCCTCATAGGGGGCGCCATCGCGGAAGTAGGTGTTGGGGACAAAGATGCACATCATGCCGGGGCCGTCATAGAGCCAGTCCATGAACTCATCGCCGCGCCGGTAGTTGAGGCACTCCGCAATTCGCACCATGCCCATCTGGGGAGAAGGCTGGTTGGAGCTGGTCGCCCCATCAAGCGCCCCTTGCATCCACACGGCGAAGAGATTTTCCTCGATGAAGCGGCGCACGTCCTCGTGGGTCTTGATGTCTGTGAAGCCTCTGGACTGCAAAAACGGGATTATCTCCGGGTCTTTGTCCAAGTCCGGCCAGATCATGTCATAGGCTTCGGCATAATTGCTCTGGTATGGTGGCTGACTGATGGAGTATATCGTGAAGCCGGTTCCGCCGAGGCACGGTCCCTCACTGAAGGGCGCAGGGCCGAGCCGGTCAACCTGAGTGCGACGGTTGCGATGGCGGTGCTGCGTCATGGTGGCCAGGTAGGCGTACTCAGCGGCAATCCGGCACATCGCCACCAGGCACTTGTGCAGATAGCGCACTTCACCGGTGCCAACATAAGCCCGGGCGCACTGCGGAGCCACGCCCAAGGCCACATGACAGTATTGCTGGCAGAGCTCGGCGATGAAGCCGTACTTGTTGCCGCCATACTCACAGGCCCCGCCGATGCCATCGTCCGGGAACTCCCCGCTGGTGAAGTCGTCATTGGCGAAATCGTTGGAGGGGTACTTCTCATGGCCCACCGGACACTCGATCTTCCAGTCAAAGGGGACCTGGCTGTTCTTGCCCCATGGATAGAAGGCCCGAGACTTGTAGATTTCGGTGCCGTGTACGGGGCAGCCGTCGCTGACATTGACCCAGTGCCATCGCGGGATTGTGGAATCCGGCTGCATCGCCCAGATTTCCTCATCGCTCAGCGCCAACCACCTGTCCGCACCTGCCGATCCCTGGAGGGCCTGCTTCATCTGCTCCGTGGTGATGGTTTGGCTCTCTTTCAGCTCGGGCAGCTCCTCACCCAGCGGCCAGCGGCGGGGAAGCTGCACGCCCTTGAACTCGCGGAACTGGCGCAGGTCCTCAAATGACCATATCTGTATCGAAATGGTGATTTCGCCGGCGGGATGGGCGAACACGATGTCGGCCTGGTCGGCGGGCTTGAGGCTGCGGAAATAGTACTTGCGCAAGTCCGACCTGGCCGGCAGGGGCGTGCGATCGAGCAGCGTGATACTATCCGGACAGGTGATTTTGATCTCCGGAGCAGCGGCGGGCACTTTCAGTGCCACCATGAAGAGACGATCCACACCGATAATGTCCGGCTGATAAGCAATCGGGCCTTCATTCTGCCCATGAGCCGGCAGAGACAGTAACAGACACAGTAACGGCACCATCGTGACCAGCAAGTCCCAGCGCATTGCTATCACCATCCTCAGTATGAGAGTTCTAGCTAGTAACTTCGCTACGCGTGCCGTTTGGCCTGCGTAAATAGTGGCGGTCTGCTGCAAAAACTCGGCAGGGCAGCGGCTAGGCTCAGGTCGGACAAACAGGTGCGAGGTTCGAGGCGGCCCATCGTTTGCTGGATTGCCTAGCAGCCCTAATCGCTCCCTGATGCGGCCTTGGCATCCTTCGGGAGACTGAGGGTGAACTTGTCCGTGGCAGTGACTTGATAGGCCGACGACCGGACCCGGCTAAGGCTGGCCGTCTGCGGCCAGACGACCCGGTCCCCGACCCCATAGTCATAGACCTCGAACCAGGTATCAACCGGAAACTCGGCCGCCAGCTTGTCGGCATCGAGGTCCGGATGCACGCCGGCGTCAATCAGGGCGAACCCGGCACTCTGGACCCCGGCCAGGCGATACTCGGCGGTGGCGTCGGCATTCACAAGCCGCGCACCATGATAGTAGCGATAGTGGCTGAGGTGGAACGGTGTCGAGGTGAGCAGCTTCGGCCCGTCAAGGCCCATTACCTTGCCGGTGCCGATGCGGGAATCGAACTCCAGCCGCAGCTCTGCGCCCTCGGCCAGCTCTCTGGCCTCAAGGACCTTATAAGCGATGCGACGCACCGGATTGGTTATGTAGAGGTAGTTGCCGACCAAGGCGGCCGGATTGGAGGGCGCAGGCGACACCGTGATCGTCTCGGTCGCGCGGTCCACCCGGGTGATTTCACCACGGTACTCACCGCTTGGCTGGGTGATGCCAACTCCATTCTTCATCAGCCTGGTGCCGCCGACCAAGGACAGCGAGGTCGGCACACCGTTTGCCTCAGAATACAAGCCGAAGCGGCCGGCGAACTCAAAGCCGCCCGGGGCCGTGTGCACAGTGTCGGCATCGGCGGCGGCGAAGATGGTATCGGTCCGGCCATTGTTCAGCTCGACAACGCACCCATAAGCGCCAAAGCCGGCTTCGTCGCCTCCGGAGACCTCCAGCGGTCGCACCGACTTGATCACCGGCTGGCCCTTGTACAACTCCATGACATTGATGACCTGGGTTCGAATGGGCGTTTCAGCCTGTTTGTGCAGCAGCACCCACTTCATTTCGTAGGGATCGCCGCCGGCCGGTGAGGTGCCGTCACTGATGATCACCTCGGCACCCTCGGCCTCGGGGATGGTCATGCGCAAGTGCAGGCCGTCGGCGTCCTGCAGCGCCCAATCAGACCACCACGGGCCCTGGGGCTTGCCGCGCTGGACGTTATAAAGGTGGGCAAAAGCGAACTTCAGACCGCGCCAGCCGTAAGTCGAGTGCAGCGAACAGCCGTTGGCCTTGAGCCACTCGGGATCGCCATAGGGCACCTCGGGTCCGGCAACGGTGCCGCCCTGTTGCTCAGTCAGGTCAATCCCGCCGGTGGTGAATTCGCCCTCCTGGGCGTGGAAAGACCACCAGTGCTCCTCGCCACCGTGGATGCGGTAGAGGTCCAAGCAGTAAAACTGGTCGTCGGATACATCCACAATCGCCAACATGCGGCGCTGCCAGTCGTCCGCTGAGACCTGATAGCCCTCACCGCTGCTGACCTTGTCAGTGAAGCCGTGAGCCAGGGCCTCGCAAACGTGCACGGGGCCGGCATCGCTGAAGAGCTGGGAGGTAGCGGTCATCTGTACGTAGGGGAACTGGCGGGCCAGATTGTGAGTGGTCCAGCAGGCCTCCCAGTAACCCCAGTTGCGGGGGTAGCCCATGTGCGCCAGGATCTCGGACTGGTAGGCATCAAGGCCGATCTGCATGATGTCATCGTGGGTGTGACCGCGGGCCCGGCCGTGCATCATCCACAGCGCCCGCTTGTTATCGCCCTGGCCGCTGCGCAGCATCGCCAGACCGTAGCCATCCTGGAGGCAGCTTCCGTCATTCCAATCATCGGGCCATTGGGCGGCGGCGGCCTCAATCTGCTCGCGGGTGTAAGCGAACTCCACCGAGGGCTGCCAGCCGGAATGATTGACTAGCGCCCAGGCGAACTTGGGATCTTTGAAGATCTTGTAAGCGTGCTCGAAGGCCGCAACACCGCCGTTCTGCCAGCGGATCTTGCCGGACTTGGCGTATCGTGGGTAACCGCCCCCATCGCCGACCTTGGGATAGGTGCGGTCAATGTTGACGGTGTTCATGGAGAAGTCGAAGATACTGTGGTAGCGGCGGCTCTTGCTGAGATTGGGATACTTATCGTCGGGATAGACCTGCGGGCGCATTTCGCGGAGGTGCTCGACTGACTCGACGATAGGGCCGATGGCCGTCACATGCATGCCATTGTAGCCGCCGGTGGATTCGTAAGCAGCACCGTCGCGGAAGAAGGTATTGGTCACGAAGTAACGCATCTTGCCGGCGCCGTCGTAGAGCCAGTCCATGAACTCGTCACCGCGCCGGTAGTTGAGACACTCGGCCATCCGCGCCAGTCCACGCTGGGCATAGGGTTCGTTGGAGGAAGTGGCTCCGTCCATCGCGCCCTGCATCCACACGGCGAAGAGGTTGTCCTCGATGAAGCGCCGCACGTCCTCGTGGGTCTGCACGTCAAAGCCCTTGCTCTGCAGGAAGGGGATGATTCTGTCGTCGCGGTCAATGGCCGGGAAGATCTTGTCATAGGCCTCGGCGTTGGACCATTGCGGCCCGGGCTGGCCGATATGATACTCGGTGAAGCCGCTGTGGGCCAAAAACGGCCCATCCGCGAAGCGACGCGGACCGAGGCGGCGCTCATTGCCCCAGATCTCGCTGATGTAGCGGTGGTGAGTCATGGTGGCAAGGTAGGAGTACTCTTCCGCCAGACGGCAGAGGATGACCAGGGCCTTGTGGACAAACTCGACGTCGCCGGTGGCCAGATAGCCATCAGCGCAGGCCGGAGCGATAGTCAGCGCCCTGCGGCAGTACTCGCGGCAGAGCTCGGCGATGAAGTGGTAGGCCTCGTTTTTGTAGATACAGCCGCTGGTAATCCCGTCATCGGGAAACTCACCACTGGTGAAATCGTCGTTAACGAAATCGTTGGAGGGATACTCCTCATTGCCGATCGGGCAGCGCACTTTCCAGGTGGCAGGTATCAGAGTGGGCTTATGCCAGGGATAGTAGGCGCGAATGCGGTAGATTTCGCGGCCATGAACCGGACAGCCCTTCTCCAGATTGACCCAGCCGGTGCGGCGGATGGTGCTGTCGGGCTGCACCGACCAGATTTCTTCATCGGTGTGATCAAGCCAGTTCTTGCCCGGCGCGCCCCGGCCCTGCATGTGCTCTTTGAGGGCATCGGTGGTAATGGTCTGGGCCTGCTTGATCTCGGGCAGCTCTTCGCCCAACGGCCAGCGGCGGGGAAGCTGCACCCCCTTCAGCTCGCGGAACTGCCGCAGGTCCTCAAAGGACCATATCTCCAGGGAGACGGTGATCTCGCCGGCCGGGTGGGCGAAAATGATGTCAGTCTGCTTGGCCGGCTTGAGACTGCGGAAGTAGTACTTACGCAACTCCTGCTTGGTGGGAAGGGGCGTGCGGTCGAGCATCTTGACTTCATCCGGCACCGTGACCTTGATCTGTGGCGTGTCAGTCGGCACCTTCAGCACGACCATGAAGAGGCGATTCACCCCAATGATGTCGGGCTGGTAGGCTATCATCTCAGCCTCCTGAGCGAACACCGGGATACACAGCGCCAGAAGCGCCAACAGCAGTGTGCCAATCAGCAATTGGTAGCAGCGCATTGCCGTCACCTCTTTGCCTGAGAGCCATGGATAGCAACTTCGTCCCGACGAGCCTGTTGCCTGCCGCCATCTAATCAGCCGAGCAAGCATGGTCGTGGGCTATCTCGTTGTTGCAATCGAGACGCAGGACGGTACGCGGAGAGTATCCCCCCACGCCATAGTCATGTGTGGCTTGCCCTCGTTTTCGGTGCGACCTACAGTGAGAGTGTCGCCAGATGCTGTTGGGCTTCGCTGTGCATAGCGTAGCCTTGCATCATACACATTGTGTGTGGTATATGTAGATTCCTGCCAGCGTTGTTTGATGATGCTGAGATTTCGCTCAGACCGGCTGGCACTATGACACTGGATGCGCTATGACAGCCCCTGCCTTGCCCGTCGGCATCGCTACATACAGCCACCGGGTGTTGTGCTGTTCGCGAAGCAGGTAGGCGCCGACGAGAGCTGCGCACCGCGTCAGTAGCACCTCGGAAGTGACACGGGTATGCGGGGCAGGTCAGATCGACAGGGAAAGCAAGCCACTGAAGCAGCCGAAGAAGCTGTTGACGGGAGCCAAGGAGGCCAGGGACTTCCAGGGCGCACTTGATGAGTGGTTGCGAGAGCCGGTGGGCCGTGAGCCTGTGATCGAGTGGAAGGGACGCAGACACCGCAAATATGACATCGGCTTCACCATAGGCCGGGAGTAAGGCAGGGCGAGGTTGATGATGGCTGGGGCGACCTGCTCGCCGAAGCCCCACGCTGAACATGTCTCTATTTCCGGCTGGACGTGGCGGCATTCGTACATTCCGCCTCCATCGTGACCCCGGTTGACAGGTTGCTAAAACAGTTCTCCTCGGAAAGGCGGTCGGTTGGTATGAAAACCAGTTGGAAGTGGGCGGTAAGCGTAGTTCTGGGGTCGCTCTTGGTGGCCCTAGTGCAGTATGGCGGAGAAGGGAAGGCCAGTGCCGCTCCCGTCCAGGGCAGCAGGACGGAATCTGTGCCCAGGGCGACGGTCCCGAGTACGTTGATGCCCAGGACGGCGATTCCCAAGCCGGACCTGCCACCAGGACATAGGGAGTTCGCTCTCCCGCTGCGGCAGGCGTGGTCAGTGGTCTATAGCGTCCCGGCGGGCAGGACACTGTACATCACCGACGTCTGCCTGGTGCGCATGGACGAGATCCCCGGGACGCCGTTCGTCTGTCTTATGCACGGGAGCGATGGGATACTCGGGGCCGATGCGTTCGTGGGCCTCAACGTTGCAGTGGGCCAGAACGCGATCGCCAGCTTCCAGACCCCGGTGGAGATCGCCGGTGGGGAGGCATTCGGTATCGCTGTGATCGAGTTCGCCTTCAATACTCAGTGGCAGCAGTACATGCAAATCTGGTGCTTCGTCCACGGATATGAGGAGTAGAGGGTGCCCCTGGCGAGAAGCCAAGTCGGCATCGCCGTGGGAGCTTTTCCGTACCGCAGGGGAACTCGTGGCGCCTGTGTTAGAGAAGGTGTGATGAGTATGAATGGGTCAGTGTCAGCGGGTAAGGGGAGACGTGTCTGTGCGTTGGTGGAGCATGCTGAGACTGGTCGTAGAGCTGCGGCGACTGCTGAGGCATTCGTCAGAGACCAAGAGCCGCGCGCTTCTCAGGGCCGCGGCTCTTGTTGGCTTGTGCAGGGCTGATCTTGCGGCGGCGACGGTTCTTCAGAGCCTCACTACCGCCTCGGCCTGGCCCGTCGGCATCGCCACATACAGCCACCGGGCATTATGCTGCTCGCGAAGCACGTACTGGGCCGGGACGCCGTTGATTTCCACAGAGCCCGGCTCTCCCTCAGGCCACAGCAGTTGAATGATGCAGCCTGCCGGATAGTCGGTCCGGGTCCGCACGGTCACCTGCTCTTCATCGCGCTCTACGGCCTCGATGGCCGAGGCGGCGCGCTCATGCCACCACAGACACATCTGGTCAGTGGCGAAGTGCAGAGGGTTCATCCCCAGCTTCTGCATATACGCCAGAGCCTCCCTCACCGCCGCCTGGGGCGCCGGCTCAGTAAGACGAATCGGGTGGAAGAACAGATTCATCGTCAGGTTCCAGAAGCTGGCCAGCTCGATGGCGCGGTGTAACTGGCTGAACTCGCTGTTCTCCCTAATATAGCCGCACTCGTAGGCGGTGACGGGGGCGCTGGTGAAGTCAATGCGGCGGTTATCCTCGCTGCAGTCGTCGTAGTAGTGGAACGGGTAACAGGTGCCGAAGGCGAAGTTGCACTTGTTGACCGGGTTGGAGGGCGGATAGCGCCAGTGCGCGCGGTTGTTGTCCCCCTTCATGCCCAGTTCGGCCAGCCAGCGCGCCGGCTCAGCCCAGCCGGTCCAGGTCATGCAGTGAAAGACCGTGCAGACCGGGACCTCGCCATAGGCCCCGAAGTAGGCGTCGAGTTGGTCGGCGAGATCCTGGCGTGTGATGCGATAGGGCTGCTGACCCGCAGTAGTGAAGTTGAAATGGATCGAGGTCTCGCAGCCGAGTTGTTTGAGCCGGTTGAACTTCTCGGCCGACAGGGTGTGGACCGGCACGGGCGTCTGCATGATGTTGATGTGATACGGGAGGCCCATCTCGACCATGAACTCAGCGGCCGGGATCTGCACCTCGGTGGCGCCTTCGTCGTCGCCGCCCCAGTGAAAAACGGCGTCGGGGACTGAGCCGTCGGCAGCCGGAGGCAGCTGGTGCAAGAAGACTCCGCCATGCTCGGCGATGATGCGGCGCAGAGCGAACATCATCAGGTCGGCATACGGTACGTTGGCCTCCCAGGGCCGGGTGGTGATCTGGTCCATGGTGCGCAGTGAGTTGTCACCATCGTAGTCTTCATAGACCGGACGCCCTTGCTGCATCGCCCAGGTGCACTGCGCCAGGTCGAAGGCCCAGTAACAGGCCGCACCGTTGCCGACGGTGCGGTACGTAACCGCCGGCTGGTGCAGATCCTGCTCGAAGAATGACAGCAGCCGGGCCAGCTCGCGGCCCTGCGGGGCTTGCAGCCGCTGGACCGGAGCCAACACCGGCATCGCGGCATCGCGTTCGTAGGCCGGCAGCAGCGAGGCACCCCACTCCGCATCGGCCAGCCGGATACAGGCTGAGGGCGTGAACTCGTCCCCGACCTGCTCAATCACACTTTCAACGCTGATGCCGAAAAGCTCATCAAGGCCCGGGGTAGCAAAGCCTAGCAGCAAGCCGCCGGCTGTCACCCACTCTGACAAAGCCTGCGCCTGCGCGTCCGTCAGATGGCCCTCGGGCAGCGGTGGCAGCAGTAGAATGCGATACTGCGCCAGACCGTCAGCGGTCAACTCCTCGGGGCCGAGTACGCTATATGGCAGGCCCATACGGTTGAGGATTTCGCGATAATAAACCGGCCAGTAGTTGCGGCCTGCGGCGTTGGCCTGCGCGCGCAGGTTATCGTCGAAAACCAAGGCGGCTCTGAACTCTAGCATAGTAGCCTCCGGCATGATGGTATGTGCTGACCTAGAGTTCCCTAAGCGAGCGAGTTGTCCTGCGCGCGGAAACTCGATAGTGAATGAGAAGGGATCGCGCTGTTGAGGGGGAAGAGTCAGGCATTGGACATGGCAGGGATTTGTGCTAAAATGGCAGTAATGTGTGCAAAACCTCGGCCAGATGGTGTTTCTGGCGAGGTTGTTAGTGTGGGGATATAACTGCCTGTCAGGTAACCGACAGAATCTTTTAGAAGAACGGGAGCATCGCCAAATGACTGAGTTGGGACTGAAGACGCTGGAGAACTTGATGTTCAGGACACTGCCCCAGGACCTAGCTGACCAGCTTGCTAGCTGGCGCGAGGAACTGCGGGCACAGTACGCCGGTGCAGCCTCCGACGAGCTGCGCAACCAGGCTGCCGAGCTGCTGGCTGAGAACGCTATTGATCTGCAGTCCGTGCTTGCCGACTGGAATCTGAAGAACCGGTCCCGCCACGGCGACCAGGCGCTCAGCGATGAGCAACTCGCCGAAGAAAGCGCCAAGAGCATCGCCATCCTGGATGAGTTCGGCCGTAAGGAGCTGACGGATCATGTGCAGCGGGAGGTTGCGGCTATCGCCTCCAGCAATCTGGCCAGGCTGGCTAGGATGGCGCTGGCCGGTGAAGTCAACACCTACTGGGGCAATGACTACGCGGCCCATCTGCGCGAGGCCATGCGCAAGGGCGCGGCGATGGTTACCACCAATCCGGTGCTGGTGAACGTCGCTCGCACCGAAGACCCGCAATACTGGACGCCGGTTCGCGACCGCCTGCAGGAGCGCTATTCCGACTACGACCCGGTCCAGCTCGGCTACGCGATGACCATCGAGGTGGTACTGGCCAATGCCCGTCTGCTGCGCCCGATCTGGGAGTTGACCGACCGCGCAATGGGCTACGTGTCCCTGCAGCTCTCGCCGAAGGAGGCGCACAACGTCGAGGCGATGGTAGAAGGGGCGCGCTGGGTCTGGGAGCGCCTGCACGTCGGTCTGGGCGGCACCCCCAACTGCGTCTTCAAGGTGCCGGGCACCAAGGCCGGCATCACGGTAGCCGAGACGCTGACCTCCGAGGCCATGGGCATAAACGTGACGGTGAACTTCTCGCTGCCCCAGCAGATCGCCTTCGCCGGCGCCATTGAGAACAACAGCACCACCAAGGTCTGCTATCGGACACAGATGGACGGGCGCCTCGACGATCCGGTGGGCGAGGAGCTGCAGGCCGCCGGCGTATCGGACTGGGAAGAGGTCAAGACCTGGTGCACCACGGCGATTCGGCAGCGGGAATACCGGATGTTGTGCCTGCCACCTGAAGAGGGAGGCCTGGGCTTCAAGAAGTCAATTCCGCTGCCGGCCTCCGGGCGCGGGCCGTGGAATATCCTGCGCTCGATCCAGAACGGGCCGGTCCCGATCTTCCTCACCGTCTTCCCCAACCGCATTGAGGAGTTCGACAGCGAGCCGCGCGAACTCGACCCCAACGGCATGTGGGCCGAGCTGCCGGAAGGTTACCTGGACAAGCTCTACAAGTCGAAGCTGTTCCGCCAGGGCTACGAGCCGGATGGCATGACGGTGGACGAATTCGACGACTACCTGCCGGTCGTCAAGACCCTGACCCAGTTCGCCGAGGGCTATGATGAGTTCATCGCCTGGGTGGCCGGATAGCTCAGGAGCCTGGTGCTAACCTGACCAATAAGCCCACGCGGCCTTTGAGGCTGACGTGGGCTTTTTCTGTGTGGTCAACCGGCGCTTCAGGCCGAGCCACGCGGCCTGTGAATCATTCGGGTTAGCGGTGTCAGTCCGGGACGGCGGTGGGATCGGAGGTTGCTGCGGGGGAGTTGACGGGCAAAGTGAAGCTGAAGCTGCTGCCCTGCCCGAGCTCGCTTTCCACCCAGATGCGCCCGCCGTGCAGTTGCACCAGCTCCCTGGTCACAGCCAAGCCCAGGCCGATGCCGGTTCTGTCTCCTACCGATGTCGCGACCCTGGCAAAGCGGTCGAAAATGCGGTCTTGGTCGGCAGGCGCAATCCCGATGCCTTGATCAATGACGCTGATGACTGCAAGTTCCTGTTGGCGGCGCGCCAGCACGTGGATGTGGGTGTCCGGCGGGCTGTACTTAATGGCATTGTCCAGCAGGTTGTAGATTATCTGCTTCAGCCGCCGCTCGTTGGCATACACCGCCAGGTCATCCGGCACGACCTCGCAGGCTAGTGCTATGCGCTTGCTTCGGGCCAGTTCGCTCATCAAGCCCAGAGCGGCTTTGAGCACTCGTCCCAGATGCAGCCGTTCCGGCTTCAATTCCAACATTCCCGCCTCGATGCGCGAGAGGTCGAGAACGTCATTGACGAGGCTCAAGAGATGCTCGCCGGCGCGCTTGATGTCGCCGGCGAAGCGGCGCCGCTGTTCGGCTTCGTCCTGATACTCCTCACCGGTCAGCAGCTCCGCTAGGCCGATAATGACGTGCAGCGGGGCCCGCAGCTCATGGCTGAGACTGGCAACCAGACCGGAGGCGGAGCCCCGAGCCTGGCGCAGGGCTGTGTTGGCCGCCGCCAATTCCGCGATATGCGCCTGCAGCTCCGCCAACTCCGCCGGTCGCTCGGCAGCCGGATCGCGCTGGGCTTCTTCTCGCATCGCGGCTTCGTCGTGGTCAGGCATCTCAACCGCCATCCAGCCTGGATTATTCATGAATGAGATGCGTCAGATGGCGCAACGACCTCGGGCTGGAAGCCCGAGCTACGCGACAATAGTTTGGCAAGGCCAAGCCAGAGACTTGGTAAGCGATCCGGATTATGCGAAGTTATCTGTGGGACACAACCCCAGATTGGCAACTGCACCCTATCTGGCTCACGGCTCGGGCAGACTCGGAGCGGCCGGGATCTCCAGCAATTGAGTGGGCTGGTAGGGCGGATTGGCGGCAATGAGTGCCTCGACCTGGCCGCGCAGCCGCTTCTCCGGGATATGCAGCCGCGCCTGCGCGCGCGCTTGATTGACCCAAAGCTGGCGAGCCTGTTGGATACTCTCAGCCTGCAGGCGGGCGGCCAGGACTTCCCTGACCTCGGAAAACGGTTGGAGGCCGGCGGGGCGCTTCTCGATAAGCTGCAGGAACGCCCAACCGTCGGGCACCTGGAACACCTCGCTGATCTGATTGGGCCGCAAGGCGGAGGCGACCTTGGCGACCGCCGGCGCGTAGTCTTTGGCCTCAAAGAAGCCCATATCGCCGCCCTGCTCCGCGGTCACCGCATCGGATGAGACGGCCCTGGCAAGGCCGGCGAAATCGGCCTCCGGCTCCTCGATGACGCCTCTGACGGCTTCGGCGCTGGCTTGGTCCTGGAACAGCATCCAGCGGGCATGCGCCTGGGGGCCATGCCTGAACTGCTCTTGGTTCTGCTCGTAGTAGGCGCGGAGGCGCGGTTCGGAGGTGTCAATCAACTCGCGCGCCAGTTTATCCAGCAGCAACTCGGCCCGGGCAGCCGCCTGGTAGTCCTCCAGCGTTTGGCCCCTCGCCTCCAGTCGTCTTAGCAGGTCGTGCCTGGAGGCCATCTGAGCCACTCCGCTCTCGACCTTGGCCTTGACCTCGGCCTCAGAGACCTCCAGGTCCTGCTGCCGGGCCGCACCCATGATCAGCTTGGTGTCAATCATCTGCAAAAGCAGCGGCGCGCCCTTGGTTCTAACCAGTCTCTGCTGCAATTCCCGGGCCGTTATTGTCCTGTCGCCGACACGCGCCAGAGGCTTATTTGCGGACGAATTGCACCCGATCAGGGCTGTGGCCATACAGGTCAAGAGGCCGATGCCCAGGGCTAGGCGTCGGCATGATGGTTGTCCGTTGCGGCGGTTAATGCTGTTCATCTGGTGGCGGCTTCGGCAGCTTTGCTCCCTTCTCACAGGCTTGGGGGCCGGGATCATCATACAGGGCGATGTCGAAACGGCCCTGTTCCAGGTGGGCGAAAAGCTCGCGTAAAATGTCGTGATGCCAGAAGAATCCCGGCACCTCGTCCCGGTATTCTAACACAATTCGGTCGGCGCGTTTAGTGATCCGACCCCGGAAAGCCGGGTCGGGTACATGCATCGGCCGCAGAACTAGCGGCAGCCCCAGCTTCTTCTCCAGTTGTGCAACTCGGCTCTGTAGCCAGTCCACGGCCTACACTTCCACCTTGCCGACAAGCTTCGTGTCCTCGTCAGAATACGGCGGACTGCAGACACACAAGAACCGCAACGGCGCAAACGTCAGCGCCTGGACCCAGTGTTGCTGACCGGGCCGGATCAGATGGACGCTACCCGGCCCCATCGGCTGCACCTCAGTGCCCAGATAAAGCTGCCCCTGGCCGGAGAGGGTGTAATAGATCTCTTCGGACTGATGATGAACGTGAGCGTAAGTGCGGCTCCCCGGCGCGACCGTAGCCTCGGCCAGGCTGAGACCGGTAACCGGATCATGGCGCGGATGTACCAGCTCGTTTATCATCGCGCCGTCGAGTGTGCGGTACTGGCGCTTGCTGGTCATGGCTCCCCTGACTGGCCGGGATTGTTCATGAATGAGATAGCAACGACCTCGGGCTGGAACTGTAGTTATGCAGATTTTCTCGATCCTTGGCAAGATACAAGGGGGCACATGGCGAACATAGCCTCAAATACACCACTATTTGCAGCCGAGGTCGCCGATGATACCCCCTA